>ERZ778518.2501-NODE-2501-length-9892-cov-4.906781_pt1 | contig 9892 bp, 8 predicted proteins | sample MGYA00510340_ERZ778518 | MGnify/ENA primary metagenome ERZ778518 (study PRJEB29527, sample SAMN07138967) | mouse gut metagenome | material: feces | host: mouse | place: China:Nanjing | collected 2016-01-25 ... | reverse complement strand
TTTATTGATTACTATGGGAACTCTCCGTCACATCAGAAATATAATGTTGGAGGATATTCTGCCGGGGCTCATTATAATCTTAATCTCGATAAATGGGATTTCGGTGGAGAGTTTGGATGGGTGTGGGAACGCAACCATATCAGCGACAGCCGTATGAACGACAATTTCCCAAGAGCTATCGCCTATGCTACTTTCTCACCAACAGACAAGCACCAGTTTGAAGCTAATTGGAACTACAGCAAAGATGTACCAGACGCATCTCAAAAAAGTCCTAATACGCTCCAACAAGACGAACTTATGTGGTATCAGGGCACGCCGACACTTTCTGATTATTCCTACCATAGCGCCGGACTGTCTTATACATGGCTCCCGAGCAACAAATGGCAACTGTCGGCCGACGGATATATTTACATGCTTGGCAACCGGTGTGTTACCATATATTCGCCCACGGCTCCCGAGGGTACAATGCTCCGCCGATATGTCAACGATGGAGACTATCGCAGCGGAATGTTAGGCATTTCCGCCACCGCAAAATTCTTCGGAGGCAAGCTTATAGCCAAATTGCGACCACAATATTGGTTAAGAAAAACCACAGGAGCATACGCAAGCACAAGAAATGAACTTACCTGCACGGCTCAACTCACATATTACTTCGGTAAATTTTATCTCTGGGGATGGTATATGACACCGAGCCGGTATCAGGAAGAACAAAGTGGCATCGTTGAGCGCACTCCGGCCACATATCAGATACAATTGGGCTGGGGTGACAAGGGCTGGAACATCAGAGCAGGTGCATACAATTTCTTGCGCACTTCGTGGAAAGAGTCTCACCAGACCCTTTCAAGCGAATATTACAGCTTCGACCGCAGACAATTCTCTACCGCCCGGCATTGGCGCATTACATTGGCCGTTTCATACACCTTCGGCTATGGTAAGAAAGTTGACCATTATGATGAAGTCAGTGGCTCCGGAACCGCCGGCAGCGCAATCCTGAAATAACCTGACAATAAAACAAGAAATAAATATGAAAAAGATATTGTTTATGCTGGTCTTGGCAATCGGACTCTGTGGAGGACAAACCATCGCCCAAAAACGTCATGACGGACATCGCGGACACAGCGCTTGCGAAGAGAGAAGCCGCCATCATCGGTCGCCATATTTCATTACCGACAACAAAGTGTTCTTCGAAGGACGTATGGTAGAAGGAGCCTCCGCCTCAAGTTTTTCCATATTGCGCGACGGATATGCCAAAGACTCCTGGAACGTGTATTACTGCGGCGTAAAAATAGAAGGAGCCTCAAGCGACTCGTTCAATGTGATGGGTTACGGCTACGCAAAAAACACTTGGAATGTATATTACAACGGCGTGAAGATTGACGAAGCTTCCCCAAACAGTTTCCGCCTGCTCTCTGACTGGTATGCCAAAGACTCCTGGAACGTGTACTACGACGGGAAGAAAATCGCCGGCGCATCTCCCGATAATTTCAAAGTGCTTCGTGACGGCTATGCAAAAGATGCATGGAATGTATATTTCGATGCCGTAAAGATTGAGGGCGCATCTCCCGACAGTTTCAAAGTGCTTCGTGACGGCTACGCCAGCGATAGCTGGAACACATATTACTTCGGAAGAAAAATCGACTGAAACTGCGTTGTAATAGGGTGATGCGGGAGGGGCATAGCCTGTTCGTATTCAAGGTCAACGCAATATAACCTGTCGTAGGCGATTGACGCTCGTTTCATCGTCATGCCGTACCTTCACTTCTCGGCCATCGTGTATGTGGAGATAAGCATTTTATCGGTGACCGACGGTGGAAGCTCCGGCAAGCATAGCCGAGCATCTGCAGCAGCGACTCTACCGCTTTATACCCCTAAAAAGTTTTGACGTTGTAAAAAAATTATTAACTTTGTCTCTGATAAGTAACTGTTCAAAATCATTTTGATATCATGACAGAAGTTTTTCTTAGGCGACCGACAGCAAAACAGATGAAATGTAGCCCGCTACATGACTGATGACAAGATGGAAAGCGACAAAAAAAGACTTCGGCATAAATTAAAATGCATATTAATTTTAAACTGTGACTTATGACCGACAACAAAGTAAAACTATCTGCCGTTGATACGCTTGACAGATATCTCGCTGCAAAGCACCTGCGCCGCACTCCCGAGCGATATGCCATCCTTGACATGGTGCTGCGCATGAACAAGCACTTCTACATCGAGACTATATGCCGGGCGATGGCCGACAGCAACTTTCGCGTCAGTCGGGCGACAGTCTACAACACCATCGAACTCTTCACCGAAGCCGGCATCGTCCGCCGACACCGCTTTGGCAACGAGCCCGCTCAGTTCGAGAAAATAGTCGACACTGCCGCCGCCAACCACCAGCACCTCGTGTGCACAAAATGCGGCAAGGTAAAGGAAATAAAGGATCCGGCTCTCCTGAAAGCCCTCTCACAAAGGCGATATCAGGCATTCACCCCCGAATATTTCCAGTTTTATGTCTACGGCACTTGCTCACAATGCAGCCGACGCATGAGACACCGTGCCCGACAAGCTGAAAAATAAGTCAAATATAACATATACAGATTAAAAATGAAAGTTGATATTTTGCTCGGCCTGCAATGGGGCGACGAAGGTAAAGGTAAAGTAGTTGACGTTCTGACACCCCGCTACGATGCCGTAGCACGTTTTCAGGGCGGACCCAACGCCGGACACACTCTCGAATTTGACGGCAAGAAATATGTGCTGCGTTCCATACCCTCCGGCATATTCCAGGAAAATCAGGTCAACATAATAGGCAACGGCGTCGTGCTCGACCCCGTCCTCTTCGAGGAAGAAGCACGAGCCCTCGAGGCATCAGGCATAGATCTGCGGAAAGCGCTTAAAATATCGCGTAAAGTCCACCTCATTCTCCCCACACACCGCCTCCTCGACGCCGCTAACGAAAAAGCAAAAGGCGACGCCAAGATAGGCACGACAGGCAAAGGCATCGGTCCGACCTACACCGACAAAGTGTCGCGCAACGGATTGCGCCTCGGCAACATGGAGAACGGCGACCTCACCGCCTACAATGCCGCCCGCGACCGTCATCTGCGCATTCTCGCATCCATGGGCGAAAATCCCGACATCACAGATCTCGAAGCAAAATGGTTCGATGCCGTCAGATACATCCTCACCTACGACATCATCGACTCCGAATACTTCATCAACGACCTTCTCCGACAAGGCAAGTCAATACTTTGCGAAGGCGCCCAGGGAACACTTCTCGACGTCGACTTCGGCTCATACCCCTTCGTCACTTCATCCAACACCATAAGCGCCGGAGCTTGCTGCGGTCTCGGTGTGGCACCCAACAAAATCGGTGAAGTATACGGCATATTCAAAGCCTATTGCACCCGCGTAGGCTCAGGCCCCTTCCCCACCGAGCTACACGATGAAACAGGCAAAAAAATACGCGACCTCGGTCACGAATACGGAGCAGTCACCGGCCGCGAGCGACGCTGCGGATGGATCGACCTCGTCGCATTGCGCTACGCCATCATGATCAACGGCGTCACACAGCTTATCATGATGAAAAGCGACGTGCTCGACACATTCCCGCAGATCCGCGCATGCGTAGCCTACGAGATTGAGGGCAAGCGCGTCGACACATTCCCATTCACAGTCGACGACTCACGCATCAAACCCGTCTACGTCGACATGCCCGGATGGCTCACCGACATGACTCAGTTCAAAGAAGAATCTCAGTTCCCCAAAGAATTCAGCGACTACATCGCATTCCTCGAACAACAGCTCGGAGTGCCCATAAGAATAGTTTCGATAGGCCCCGACCGCAACCAGACAATAATCCGTAAGTAACATTCAGTACCATGGCAAAGATCAAACCATTCCGCGGCGTTCGCCCGCCACGACAGCTTGTCACAGAAGTTGCCTCGCGCCCCTACGACGTCCTTAACTCCGAAGAAGCTCGTGCGGAAGCCCAGGGTAACCCGAAATCGCTCTACCACATCATAAAGCCCGAAATCGACTTTGAGCCGGGCACCGACGAGCACGATCCCAAAGTCTACGACAAAGCCGTCGAAAACTTCAATAACTTCCAGAAACAGGGCTGGCTCGTTCAGGACGAAACCGACAGATATTACATCTACGCCCAGACTATGGACGGCCGCACCCAATACGGCTTCGTCATCGCCGCCAATGTCGACGACTACATGACCGGCAAAATCAAAAAACACGAGCTCACACGACGCGACAAGGAAGAGGATCGCATGAAGCATGTCCGCATCAACAACGCCAACATCGAGCCCGTATTCTTCGCATTCCCCGACAACGACGTCCTCCAGGACATCATCACGAAAGTCACCGCCGGAGAGCCCGAATATGACTTCGTAGCGCCCGACGGCTTCGGACACCACTTCTGGGTAATATCCGACAACGATATCATTCAGACCATCACCGCCGAATTTGAAAAAATGCCGTCACTCTACATCGCCGACGGCCATCACCGCACCGCTGCCGCTGCCCTTGTAGGCAATGAGAAAGCGCAAAACAACCCCGGACACCGCGGCGACGAGGAATACAATTACTTCCTTGCTGTGGCATTCCCGGCCTCTCACCTCAAAATCATCGACTACAACCGTGTCGTCAAAGACCTTAACGGCCTCTCCGACCAAGAGTTCATCGCCCGTCTCAAAGAAAACTTCGACGTTGTCGACATGGGCACAGAGATTTATCGCCCCGCCCGTCTCCACAACTTCTCGCTCTATCTCGGAGGACACTGGTATTCGCTCACACCCCACGAAGGCACATACGACGACAATGACCCGATCGGATGTCTCGACGTCACCGTATCATCCGACCTCATACTACGCGACATACTCGGCATCACCGACCTGCGTTCCGACAAACGCATCGACTTCGTCGGCGGCATACGCGGACTCGGCGAACTCAAACAGCGTGTCGACTCCGGTGAGATGAAGGTCGCTCTGGCTCTTTATCCCGTTTCAATGAAGCAGCTGATCGACATCGCCGACACCGGCAACATCATGCCGCCCAAGACCACATGGTTCGAGCCAAAACTCCGTTCAGGTCTCGTCATCCACAAACTCGAATAATCCATTCTTACGGCATTTAAAGCGTCCGTGCATGGCTTACGCTACAGATGATTAAATATTATAACCACAAGCGAACAAAATCAAGACTGCGGCGTTTCATAATCAAAGACCTGTTAAACTCTTCGACTTATGGAAACAAAAAGCACTCTTTCGACCTGGTTCTCACGCCGCCTTTTCAAACTGTTCAGTCTGACACCGATTTCGCGCTTGCTCTTATAAAGACATAAAATATAATTGTAGCAGACCACATAAAGGATGGACCGACGCACAACGCGTCAAGTCCATCCTTTTTCAGTCTTTAATAGAATTATGAAACTGACCACTACCCCGTTCCGCATATCATCCGACACATATATCCGACGCATAATCAGGCGCTGGCTTGCCCGCTATATACTGCCGCTTATCGTCGCGCTCGCCACACTCGTCGTTTTGGGCATTGCCGTCAATCCGGTTTTTTTCATCGTCGCGCTCATATTCATATTCATCGTCGCGCCGACCGCCCTGATGTTTGTCTACTACTTCTACGGACTGACACCACGCATCGTAATGCTGTCGACCGGACTCGTCACCGTTTCGGCCGACGAGTCAGCCGTAACGGCCGACATCTCTTTTGACGACCGTCCCTCCCGTAAATTCACCATCCCACTCTCCGGCATCCGCGAGATAACACCCGGCGACTCCATCGACACCATCGTATGCGGCTCCGGACCCGGCGACATCCTGCTGCTCGACAAAAACGCATTCGCATCGCAAGCCGCACGCATCCGCTTTCACAACTACATATTCGACAGCATAAGTGCCGTACAAAAAGAATAGTCATTAAATTACACCCATTCATGAAATTTACATTACAGGCTACCGATAAAAAATCCGGCGCACGAGCCGGCATCATACACACCGACCATGGTGACATTCCAACCCCCATTTTCATGCCGGTAGGCACCCAGGGATCCGTCAAAGCCGTCCATCAGCACGAGCTCCGCGATGACATTGACGCAAAAATAATACTCGGCAACACCTACCACCTCTACCTCCGCCCCGGAACCGATATAATCGAACAAGCCGGCGGCCTCCACAAGTTCAACGGCTGGGAACGCCCCATCCTCACCGACTCCGGTGGCTTCCAGGTATTCTCCCTCTCATCCAACCGCAAGCTCAAGGAAGAAGGCGCATACTTCCGTTCGCACATCGACGGATCTAAACACCTTTTCACCCCCGAAAAAGTTGTCGACATACAACGCTCCATCGGTTCAGACATCATGATGGCACTCGACGAATGCCCTCCCGGCACCTCCGACCGCGCCTACGCCACAAAATCACTCGCCCTGACACACCGCTGGCTGCGCAGAGGCTGGGATCACTTCAACGCCACATCACCACGCTACGGCCACTCTCAGGCATTCTTCCCCATCGTACAGGGCTGCACATACCCCGACCTGCGCCGTGAGTCGGCAAAATTCGTCGCCGACCTCGGTGCCGAAGGCAACGCCATCGGTGGTCTTGCCGTAGGCGAACCGGCCGAAGTAATGTACGACATGATAGAAGTCGTCAACGAAATTCTTCCTGCCGACCGCCCTCGCTACCTCATGGGCGTTGGCACACCCGCAAATATCCTCGAGGCAATCGAGCGCGGAGTCGACATGATGGACTGCGTCATGCCCACCCGCAACGCTCGCAACGGCATGCTCTTCACCTCCCACGGCATCATGAACATGCGCAATAAGAAATGGGCCGACGATTTCTCCCCAATCCAGGAAGACGGTCCGTCATACGTCGACCGCACATATTCCAGAGCCTATCTGCGCCATCTATTCATAGCCGACGAAATCCTCGCTATGCAGATTGCGTCAATCCATAACCTCGCATTCTACCTCTGGCTCGTCACACAGGCCCGTCAGCACATAATGGCCGGAGACTTCGCCGACTGGAAAAAAGCCATCCTCCCAATCCTCACCTCCCGCCTCTGACAATATCCGACCCCGCAAAAAGCGCCCCGTTCCAAATCAAAATACATCCCGATAATAAAACCAAGGTCACTAAGGATTGTAATCCTTAGTGACCTTAATAACTTTAAAGACATTAACAACCTTAGAGAGTGTTTGGATTTAAATCAAATTAAGAAACTGTTTAAATTTATATGATACGGACTTTGAGATAGGCAAAGTGAGATGAATTTTAAGCAGTTTCTTAAAGCCCGATTATTAATTCTTAATCGCCCGAAGCCTTACGGCAGCACCGCCGCCGGGTGCCAGTTCAAGCGTCATCTCACTCTTGTAGTCCACCTTCTTCTCATAGATTTTATACGACTTCGGATTGCTCTTGTAGTCGGCATCCTTTCCGTCCTCATAGACCGTCGCGATATACTTCACGCCCTTCGGCAGAAAGTCAAGTCTGAATTTGGCCTTGCGCGCATTCTCATCCGTAATCGCTCCGACATACCAGTCATCACTGTTCTTGTCCTGACGGGCAACAGTTATATAATCACCCGGTTCAGCCTCAAGATATACCGACGTTCTCCACTCGACAGGCACAACCTTGATAAACTCGAACGCATCCGCATACCTGCGATAGCTCTCCGGCTTGTCACAAGCCATCTGCATGGGCGACGGCATAGTCAGATACAGAGCCAACTGACGGGCGATTGTAGTGCCAGGCTTCGAATTGTTGCCGAACCCATACGATGCCAGATCCGTCTCGACGATACCCGGAGTGTAATCCATCGGCCCTCCCTTCAGACGCGTAAACGGCAATATCGTCGTATGCTCCGGCGGATTGCCGCCCATAGCCTCATATTCGCCGCCACGTGCCGACTCCTGAGCGACCCAGTTTGGCCACGTACGCATCAGCCCCGTAGGCCTTACAGCCTCATGACTGTTCACCATCACCTTATGCTCGGCCGCACGACGCGCCACCTCTATATAGTGGTCATTCATCCATTGCGACGAATGATGCTCGCCACGCGGTATGATATAACCCACATACCCTGTCTTGACGGCATCATAGCCATGCTCGTTCATAAAATCAAAAGCCGCCTCAAGCTGGCGCTCATAATCAGCAGCATTGGCCGACGTCTCGTGATGCATTATCAGCTTGACACCCTTCTCACGCGCATAACGCTCAAGCCCCTCGACATCAAAATCCGGATAAGCCTTGTCAAACATGAAATGACGGTTCTTGCGACCCTCGGTCCAAGTCTCCCACCCCTCGTTCCAGCCTTCGACAAGCACACCCTTTATGCCCGATTCGGCGGCAAAATCAATATATTTTTTCACATTCTCCGTGTTTGCCGCATGACGTCCGTTAGGCTTCACCTTCGAGTAATCCGTCACACCCGGACGCGTACTTATATCATCGCTGTAAGCCCACGAATTGCCGCCGAGAAACATCTCCCACCAAACACCCATGAACTTCTGCGGATAAATCCACGACGTATCCGCGATTTTCGACGGCTCGTTAAGATTGTATATCAGTTGCGAAGCCAGAATGTCGCGCGCGTCATCACTGATTATAAGCGTACGCCACGGCGTATTGAACGGTAGCTGCACATAACCGCGCACACCATCCGCACCAGGCGTAAGATGCGATTTAAACCCCGGCTTCTCAATATCCACATCAAGCGCCATCGCAGGATATCCCACCAGAGCAGCCTCATGCAAATTGACATAAACCTTACCCTCCGGATGCTTCATCATCACAGGAGTCTGCACCGCCAGACCGTCAATCAGCGTCGACTCCGAATGACGGGCACGCGGCAACTTCTCGCCAAGCGCACTTATCGGCGACCTCATATACAGAAACTCATCCGTATCATAATCGCCCGGTATGGCAAAAACAGTATAGTCATCAGCAAAATTAAACTCCGTATTCTCTCCCGTCACCGACAGAAAATACAAATCACCGCTCTGAGGCAACTCATACCTAAAACCCACACCGTCATCAAACACCCTCACCCTGACATCAAAATCCGGGCCCGACTCTCCTCTGAACCGGCCTACCAGCTCATTATAATGATTTCTGACCTCAGCATACTCACCCCATACAGGCGTCCACACCTCATCAAATTCAACAACATCCCCAAACTCCACATTATAGCCCTCAGCTATAGCCGTCTCGCGAGCCGACAGCCCCAGACAACTCTCCGTCACAACAGGCATACCCTTGTAACTGACACTGTAAATAGCCCGCCCCGCACCGTCAACATCCATATTGACAGCAATATCACCGTCAGGCGACGAAACAACAGCCGCGCCGCCGCTGACAGCACAACCGAGACCAAGCACAAAAAGCAGATTTTTCATTTCTAAATACTGATATACTGATTTAAGATAAAAAATTGATAACTGATACACCGAAATCTGAAACATCACAGCGACGACACAGCATCGCCATCCGCAACAGAAAAACGGTTTACAAAGATAAAAAAACTTTTTCGCAAATATGCGTCAAAAACATACACCATATCCCCCTCAACCAACATTATTACCAATTTTATCAAATACCTTCACCATCACCCACCCCCACTGACAAATCAACAGCAAAAATCACCCCACCCACCGCAAAATCCACAACACATCACAAATTCTTGCGAGCCATCTCAAATTCTGAAGATTCTGAAGATTCACACAAAATCCGCTCCTAATCTCAAAAAAACTCAAAAAAACTCGCAAAAACAAAAAAAATAAATTACCTTTGCACAGCAAAAAAGCAACAACCCAAAGGAGCGGTGCTCGAGTGGCTGAAGAGGCACGCCTGGAAAGCGTGTATACGCCAAAAGCGTA
>ERZ778518.2487-NODE-2487-length-9939-cov-3.792796_pt1 | contig 9939 bp, 10 predicted proteins | sample MGYA00510340_ERZ778518 | MGnify/ENA primary metagenome ERZ778518 (study PRJEB29527, sample SAMN07138967) | mouse gut metagenome | material: feces | host: mouse | place: China:Nanjing | collected 2016-01-25 ... | reverse complement strand
AAGCCAGAAAAGAATTTTCACGCCGTCTGTTCTAAGTATGAAGACCGTCTTACTTTCGTACTCAATAAAGTTGGCTTCACACACAGCACTTTTATCGACTATGATGATTTAGGTAACCACCCTTACGTGGACGCTATGAATGCCATCGTGAGCCGCCGTTTTCCGTTCCTAAAAGTCAAGTTTTTTCTTGGCGGAATACGTGACCAAGGCCCTGTTGCCGATTGGCGAGGTGTTCTAACTAATGTCAGTGACTACCCCATTTCCTTAATTGAAGACGACCTTGAAGGGCGCGGTTACAATCTCGCTGAAATTGACAGCGCCGTCCGTGAACGGCGTCCTGAAGGAAACGGCGCCGGGGGTCTCCGTCCTAAAACCGCCATTAAACATGCGGTTAAGCTTCTCCTGCGCCCATTTCTCGAACTTTTTGATGCTCGTGTTGACGATAAGGTCAACTATCAATTCACTGCTCTAAAAAAACGTATCACCGAACTCACCGAACAACTTGACTTACCTTCCGACCAGTCAGATTATATTTTGTCTGACCACAAAACCGATACTTCACTTCTCCTGGGCGTGCCAAATGTCTTCCGGGTTGCACGTCGCGATTTTAAGTTCCCACTCACTAGGGAATCGGAAGTTCTTACTATTGGCCGTTTCGGCGATTATGATTTGGCGACTATGGGTATTGAAGATAGCCAAGTTATCGCGCTCAACAACGAGTGGCTCGAATCTGACCCTTATTCTTATAAAACTAAATTCTTGACTAATTTCTTCTTCCACACGATCAACCGCCCCCGCATACTTTTTGACTTTATTATTTCTCAGCCACTTCACCCTAAGACCACACCAGCTTCAATTACCGCCTTTATCGACAATCTCAAGTCTAGCATGCATGCAGCCTCTGTCCTTGTTCTAGCTGTTCCTAGCCATCAGAAAAAAACCTACACCGAGCTTCTATCAAAAGCCGGCTTACATCCTGCCCACACCGAGCGTGGTCTTTCCGTCAGTACCGACCCATACCGCATTTATCGTGATAAAATTAACACTATCAAAGGTTACAAGGCACTAATTTATAAGTTAGATAAAGGAGAATCATGAGAGGAATTATTTTAGCCGGTGGCTCTGGCACCCGTATTTATCCAATCACCGAAGGTATCAGTAAGCAACTTATGCCTATCTATGATAAACCGATGATTTTTTACCCACTGACAACACTTATGCTTGCCGATATTCGCGACATTCTCATTATTACCACGCCGAATGACCAAGCCAGTTTTCAACATCTCCTAGGTGACGGTAGCAAATTCGGTCTCAACCTCGAGTACGCAGCCCAGTCAGAACCTCGCGGTCTCGCTGATGCCTTTATCGTCGGTGAAGAGTTCATTGGTGATTCGCCTTGCGCTATGATTCTTGGCGATAATATCTTTTATGGTAATGGCTTCACTAGGCTTCTCCAGCAAGCCAAGCAAGATGCCGAAGCTGGGTTCGCTACTAATTTTGGCTTTCGCGTACACGACCCAGAGCGTTTTGGTATCATGGAACTTGATGCTGATGGTCATATTCTAAGTGTTGAAGAAAAGCCCACCTCGCCCAAGTCGGATTTTGCTGTTACTGGTCTCTACTTCTATCCAGCGGGTGTTTCTAAATACGCTAAACAAGTAATTCCTTCCGCTCGTGGCGAAATCGAGATTTCTACTCTCAACGACATGTATCTCCAAGAAGGACGATTGAATGGTCAGTTACTTGGTAATGGCTTTTGCTGGTTTGATACTGGCACATTTGATAGTCAGATGGATGCCGCTGTTATGACCCGTGCCCTAGAAACCAACCAAAGTCGTATTATTGCTTGCCCAGAACAAATTGCCTTTGATAAAGGTTGGATTACCGCCGAACAGCTAATGGAGCGTGCTGAACTACTTAAAAAGAATTCTTATGGCGCCTTCCTGCATAAGGTTTTGGAGGCTCGCTCATGAATAAGATCGCTACCAATCTCCAAGATTGCTTCATTCTTGAACCTGCCCGTTTCGGCGATGAGCGTGGCTACTACTCACCAGTCTACATCGCTCCAGAGCTAGCCGAACTTGGTTTCCAGGGTATTGCCCAAATTAGCCGCAGTAAATCTTCCCGTGGTATTCTGCGCGGCATGCATTTTCAAAAAGGTGATTATGCTCAAGCCAAAATCGTTGAAGTTCTTCAAGGTGCGGTAATTGATGTAGTTATTGATCTACGCCCTGATTCGTCTAGTTATCGCAAATTTACTTCAGTTTACCTTGATGCAGAAGACAATCGCCAACTCTATATTCCGCGTGGCTTTGCACATGGATTCCTTAGCCTGGAAGACGACACGATTTTTCAATATTTCGTCGACAATGCCTACGCCCCCGATCAAGAAGATGGTATTGCTTGGGATGATCCCGAAATTGGCATTAATTGGCAGGAAATTTTCAGCGAATATGGTATTGAGGAGCCAATGCTCTCTGAAAAAGATCAGCATCGTCATACTATCACCGAATATGAACAGGAGCAATCGAAATGAAGTATCTTATTACTGGCGCTGGTGGACAACTTGGTTTTGACATCAAAAGGGAGCTAATCAGACGTGGCGTTGGCGAGTCTGACATCGCTGCGCCTCACCTTGCTGATCTCGACATCACTCATCAACAAGCTGTGGAAAACTATGTGGAAAACTTCCGTCCTGATGTGATTATTCATTGCGCCGCTTACACTAATGTCGATGGCGCTGAGAATGACGTCGAAGCCTGCCGTAAAGTCAACGTTGACGGCACAGCCAACCTTACTAAGGCTGCTGAGAAAGTCGATGCCAAAATCATTTATATTTCCACTGATTACGTCTTTGACGGTGAAAATCCCGAACCATATTCTGTTGATCACGCAGTGGATCCTCAGAGTGTTTACGGCCAAACTAAATACGATGGGGAACAAGTCGTCCAGCAGTACCCCAAACATTTTATCGTTCGTACTGCCTGGGTCTTCGGCATCAATGGTCATAATTTTGTAAAAACTATGCTCAAGGTTGCAGATAGCCGTGATGAAGTTGCCGTGGTCGATGACCAAATCGGCTCACCAACTTATACTGTTGATTTGGCAAAATTCCTTGTCGATTTGTCTGAAAGCGACAAATACGGCACTTATCACGCCACCAACGAAGGTTTTTGCTCGTGGGCGGAATTCACCGAGGAAATTTACCGAGATGCTGGTGTCGACACCAGGGTCAAAAAAGTTACTACCGAAGAATATGCCGAAATTGCCGGTCGCCCACAAGCCAAGCGCCCCCATTATTCAAAACTCAGCAAAGATAGTATTGAAGAAAACGGTTTTACGCGTTTGCCAAATTGGCAAGATGCCACAAAGCGTTATATTGAAGAACTCAAAAAGGAAGGAGAACTATGAAATTTATCGTCACTGGTGGCTGCGGTTTTATTGGCAGCAATTATTTGCACTACGTCGTGAACAAATACCCCGAGGACGAATTTATTTGCATTGACTCGCTCACTTACGCTGGGAACTATCATAACCTCGAACCAATTATTGATAAACCTAATTTTCGTTTTGTAAAACTCGACATCACCGACCGTGACGGTATTGATGCGCTTTTTACTGCTGAGAAACCGGATTGCGTCATCAACTTCGCTGCCGAGAGTCACGTCGATAATTCCATCAAAAATCCAGGTATCTTCGTCAAAACTAACGTCATGGGCACACAAGTTCTCATGGACGCTGCCTTAAAACACGGAGTGAAGCGTTACCACCAAGTCTCCACCGACGAAGTCTATGGCGACCTGCCACTCGATCGTCCTGATCTATTGTTTACCGAAAGTACCCCACTTCACACCTCTAGTCCTTACTCAGCTTCTAAGGGTGGTGCCGATTTGCTCGTCCTTGCCTATATGCGCACTTTCAAACTTCCAGCCACCATCAGTCGCTGTTCTAATAATTACGGCCCATATCAATTTCCAGAAAAGCTAATCCCCCACACCATTGCTTGTGCCGTTAAGGACCAAAAAATCCCAGTCTATGGCGAAGGGAAGAATGTTCGCGACTGGATTCATGTTTACGACCACAATGTCGGTGTCGACATGATTGTTCGTCAAGGCAGAGAAGGTGAAGTTTACAATCTCGGTGGTCGTTCTGAACGCGACAACCTCACTATTGTCAAAACTATCCTAAAGCAGCTTGGCAAGCCAGAATCCTTAATCGAATTTGTCGCCGATCGCCCCGGCCATGATTTGCGCTATGCAATGGATCCAACTAAGGCCGAAGCTGAACTTGGCTGGACTCGTAAATATAATTTCGACGATGGTATGCAATCTACAATCGATTGGTATCTAGAAAAACAAAACTGGGTGCAGAACATCGAAAGCGGAGAATACCGGGATGCCTACCAAGCTTAAAAAACTCCTATCTTCCGGTGTCTGCGTCTGCATTGCGGTCGTATTTATCTGTCTAATTGGTGGTGTGATATCTGTTGTCAGCCCCCGCACAAAGCATAGCACCGATATTTTTACTGTCACCGACCTATCTCCGCTCGAGCAGATTGAGCCCGACGATGTCATCGAGCAACGATTCACTGTGGACGAGGATTATGACTCTTTTGGTCTATATTTTGCCAATTATAGTCGGCCAGTCCATCAAGGCAAACTTGTTGTTACTATTCAGCCCGAGGGGGGTTCTCCCACAACCATCGAACGCTCGCTCGGCAGTCTATTGGACAATAACTTTGCTTATTTTGACTATCATCTCGGCGCCGGGGTCAATTATATTCTTAAGCTTCGCACCTCAGACACGGACTCACCCATCACTTTTTTCACTAGCACATCCGATCAAAACTCTGCTTCGCTCTCAATAAATGGCAAACCCAGCGAGTGTCATCTCATTATGGCCTTCACAAAGTCCCACAAAGACGTTTTTGCCGTCTGGTATTTTATCATGGGTGCTGCCCTCGCCATCTTTATCGCTCTTGTAATAGTTAATAAGGAGTTCTATGACGGTCAAAAATCCTCTCGCTAAATATAATCGTTCTAACCTTATTTTTATTGGTGTAAGTATTGCTGCAAGTTTGGCTCTCGGTGCTCTTGCTGAAGTAGTAATCTTTGGTCTTCTGCTGAGTCACGCACCTCGTTTCTACCTAGCTCGCTTCCTAGTCGTTGCTGCATTTCTCTGCAGTCTTGCTTTGCTGATCAAGTTCCGTCGCTATTTTGTCGAAAATCTTCACAAAGCATTCCTTCTCATCTCGCTCGTCACCGGCATATCTTACGTAATTATTCTGCCGTGTACTCTCTATGCTACACCCGACGACCAAATCCATTTTGTACGAGCGCTAGCATTGTCTAGTGAATCAATCCCCGCCAGTGATGCTTTCCGTATCGTCGAGTCTAACGATGCTGCGAAATCTGTGAGCAAGCTCAACTTTATTGAGCGCGAAGAGGCTTATCGTATCATCAATGCTGCCAATCAACCAGATACCGTCCAAATTATTACACTAAGTGATGATGCCGAATTATACCAACGTCTTGCATATTTACCATATCATCTCGGCTTCAAAATTGGCTCTTTCCTCCATCTTAGTTTTGTTACAACCATCATGCTTGCAAAACTTTGCAACATGCTCTGCTATATAGCCCTCTTTTATTTTGCCATCAAAGTCAGCCAAAAGCATCTTCGCCCAATCTTCTTTGCAACCGGCCTAATTGTCAGTTGTATCTGTATTGCTAGCCAGTTTTCCGTTGACCCCATGGTTACCGCTGGTCTTAGTCTTGCTCTTGCCATCTTCGCCCGTATGCTCAGTCAGCCTAAAGTGGATCCAAAACTCCTCATTGCTTTTGTTTTTGCTTCGATTTGGGGTTGTCTCCCCAAAGCGATTTATTGTCCACTAATTCTATTACCGCTCCTCATCCCCAATAAGCAATTTGATCATCCCAAGCGTGCTCTCGCTATGAAACTTAGCCTGGTACTCATCACTGTACTCATTGCGGCAACTTTCGTTTTGCCGGTTATCAGTGGTAGCATGACGCCCGATGTGCGTGGCGGCAATACTAGCGTCAGTGGTCAGCTTCATTTTCTATTTGCAAATCCTGTTCGCGTGCCAGTCATTGTTGGGCGCAGCATTACTGAAGCCGTTGCTCCCGTGTTTCTCTCCGCAGAATCATTTGGTAATATGGGGTATATCTCCACTGGCCATTACACTACGGCTTTTGTCGGGCTTATACAAATTATCATCCTCTTTTCTACTATTTTCACGATCAAACTTGACCGGAAAATCTTTACTACTCGTCTAAAAGTCTGCTTGGCCCTCGCCTTTGTCGTAGTAGTTGGTGCGATTGTTGCCTCTCTCTATCTTTCGTATGCTGAGGTCGGTGCTCCACATGCTAGCGGCGTTCAATCCCGTTATTTCTTGCCACTTTTGCCGCTTTTTGCGCTTATACTTGCGCCACGCGGCGCCAAAACCGAACCCTATCCTTACGCCACCACTCTCGTTTTTATCTCTTACTGTTGTCTTGCTCTCACCGTTGCTATTTACGTCGCTAAGTATAGTGTCATGTAATTAGTTTAACTCTGCTGCTCTTTTTCTGCTGCAGCAAAAGCCGAAGCAATCACGTCATCCATATCGTAATATTTGTACTCTGCTAGCCTTCCCCCAAAAATCACATCTTTTTCCTGCTCTGCCAAAGCACGATATTTTGCAGCCATCTGGTTGTTTTTGTCGTCATTTATGGTGTAATATTTCTCTGCGCCACTCGCATAGTCGTTTGGATATTCGTAAGTAATCACTGTCTTATCGCTGTTGGTACTTTCAAAATGTTTATGCTCGATCACGCGCGTATAATCTACCTCGTGCCCGGTATAGTTCACAACCGCATTTCCCTGGAAGTTTTTGGTCTCTAAGATTTTAGTGTCAAATCGCAGGGAACGATATTCCAACTCCCCAAAGCAGCAATCAAAATATTCATCAATTGCTCCAGTGTACACAATCTTGTTGGCGATTTTTTGCCATTTATCACGTTGTTCAAAGAAATCCACACTGAGTTTTACTTCGACGCCTTCCAGCATTCGTTCTACCATCGCTGTATATCCCCCGATTGGAATCCCCTGATAGCGATCATCAAAATAGTTATTATCATAAACCAGTCGCACTGGAATTCGCTTAATAATGCTTGTTGGCAAATCTTTGCAATCACGCCCCCACTGTTTTTCAGTATATCCCTTAATCAATTTTTCATAAATTGTCCGGCCCACCAAACTGATTGCTTGTTCCTCAAGATTTTTTGGCTCACCCACGATCTCTTTTCGTTCTGTTTCGATATGTCGCAATGCATCATCTGGAGTAACGACGTCGCTCCAAATCCTTGAAAAAGTATTCATGTTAAACGGCAAGTTATAAAGTTCATCACCAAATCTTGCAATCGGCGAATTAGTATAACGGTTAAATTCCGCAAACCTATTTACATAGTCCCAAACCTCTTTATTGTCGGTATGGAAAATATGCGCCCCGTAGCGGTGTACGTCAATGCCTTCCACTAGTTCTGTATATACATTACCCGCAATGTGGTCACGCCGATCAATTACCAGCACCTTTTTACCCGCCGCTTTCAGCAAATTCGCCATCGTCGCGCCAAATAATCCCGCCCCCACCACCAAGTAGTCATAATCTACCATTTTATATCTACTCCCAACGTTCGAATCATGAACTTATAAGTTTTGATAAACCACCGGAATAACCCTAAATTTATAATCACTTTCACAATCCAAAGTTTTAGATTTGCCCCATGATGACGCAGAACATATCCCAATGTCGTGTAAGGAGTTTTTTTCCAACGCGGAAAATCTTGATTCAGGAATTCCTGGTTCTCGCGAATTAAACGCTTCAAATCCACATCAGGATTTTCTGATAACCGATAGACAAACGAAACCCCTAAATGCAAGAAAGCGTTTGCATCTATATAATCCAAAAGCTCCGGCCTCTCTCGCGCATAAAGCTCTCGCACTTCAACCATCGCCGCATAGGTCGACGGGATCAGCTCCATTTTCACGGTGTTAATAATTGAATCTTTTCGCACCATATAGTACACTAAACTGTCAGGAATAAAGGTAATTTTTGTCGTTTTGTAATAAACCAAAAGCTGGAACATCATATCATCCAACACTTTTGGCACGTTTTTCATTTGGTAAAAATTTTTCTTCAACAAGTCAGCCCGAAATACCTTATTCCAAGGCGCACCGTTTAACTCAAGCATCACGCCAGGATTTTTTGTCGAGTCAATATCTGGCCTAGCCTTACACATTTCCCGCGAATAAATTTTCCCTGTTTCAAGATCAATTCGCTCAAACCCACACACGGCGATGTCAGCGTCATGGCTCACTGCGGCATTATAAAGTTTCTCTGCAAACTCCGGGTGCACATAATCGTCGCTATCAACAAATCCAATATATTCACCACGCGCTTTCTTGATTCCATCCTGGCGACCAATCCAAACACCCTCATTCTTCTTGTCGATAATGACAATTTTCTCGCCATGTTTCTCTTGATAGTCTTTGAGGATTTCCAAACAACTATCCGGTGAGCCGTCATTGATACAAACTAGCTCAATATCATCCATCGTTTGGTTCACCAACGAATCTAAACATTTTGGCAAATACTTCTCAACTTTATAGCAGGGAATAATAATACTCAACTTCGGTCTAGCCATGGGTACACTCCTTTTTACTATTGTACCAAATCTCGCCACTGTTTTAGATAAAATCCTCACTGTCTTGCTCCTGCTCTCGCAAAGTCGTATAATATATATATGCATAGAGTTCTCGTTATCATCCCCGCTCACAATGAGGCCGAAAATATTTCCGCAGTTATTACCGAGTTACAACGCGATTTTAGCGCCGCCGATATCCTCGTCGTCAATGATTACTCAACCGACACCACTCGTGAAATCGTTGCCAAACATCACATACCTTGCGTCGACAATATTTTCAATCTTGGCTACGCCTGGTCTATCCAGACAGGTCTCAAATATGCCACCGCCAAAGGCTATGACTACGCCATTCAGTTTGATGCGGACGGACAACACATTGCCGCCGAAGCCACTAAGCTCTATCAAACCGCCGTCAAGGCCAACTCCGACATCGTCATCGGCTCGCGTTACCTCGAAGACTCCGGCTATAAGTGTGCCTTTTTCCGTCGTCTTGGGCAAAAGATTTTCTCTCTCCTCATCCGAATTTTTTGTCAAAAACGCATTACCGACCCTCTCTCCGGTTTTCAATGTCTCAACCGCCGCGTCATTGAAAAATACGCTAGTTTCAATGATTATCCTGAATTTCCCGACGCCAACCTCATCATCGAGATGCTATATCGCGGTTATAAAGTCACCGAGGCGCCCGTCAAAATGCGTCAACGCCAAGCCGGTGAAAGTATGCACGGAGGCATCATCGCCCCCATCAAATATATGGTCAATATGTTCTACAGTATCTTTTTCGTTTTCTTGCAGCACTTTGGCTTCAAGCGTCGTTTTAAGGAGAAACTTCACCGATGAACAACATCTATTTTATCATCATTGCTGTCATTCTAATGATCTATATCGTCCATACGGTACGTAAAAACAAACTATCCGTTAAGGCCAGTTTCTGGTGGCTTATTGGCTCGGTTATTATCCTTTTGCTCTCAATTTTCCCTTATTCTATCAACTGGCTTGCTGAAATCTTTGGTATCGTCTATCCCCCCGCTCTGCTCCTGACGCTAGCTGTCGTCTTCTTGCTCTTCATCAATTTCCAAGACTCTCGCCATATTTCCGAGCAACAAGCCAAAATCACCGAACTGGCCGAACAGGTTGCTCTTCTAAAATTTGAACAATCTCGTTCCACCACCAAAAGGGAACCAAATGACAAGAAATCCCGTAAATAATCAGATCGCCACCCCTGCTTTCCGTCGCA
>ERZ778518.2481-NODE-2481-length-9955-cov-2.995960_pt1 | contig 9955 bp, 10 predicted proteins | sample MGYA00510340_ERZ778518 | MGnify/ENA primary metagenome ERZ778518 (study PRJEB29527, sample SAMN07138967) | mouse gut metagenome | material: feces | host: mouse | place: China:Nanjing | collected 2016-01-25 ... | reverse complement strand
GGTGATCCTGGATACAGCCGGCCGTCTGCATGTGGATCAGGCCCTGATGGACGAACTTCTGGAAATGAAGGGACTTGTGCAGCCTGACAACATTCTGCTCACCGTGGATGCCATGACCGGTCAGGATATTGTCAATGTGGCCAGAGCCTTCGATGAGCAGCTGGATGTCACAGGTCTGGTGGTGACGAAGATGGATGGCGATGCCAGGGGTGGCGGACTGCTGTCTGTAAGAAGCATCACCAGTGTACCGGTGGTATTTGTATCCGGCGGCGAGAAGATGGAGGATCTGGAGCAGTTCCATCCCGACCGGATGGCAGACAGGATTCTGGGCATGGGAGACGTTGTCTCGCTGATTGAACAGGCGCAGGACCGTCTGGACATGGAAGTGGGAAAGAAATCCGCAGACCGGATGATGAATGGCATCTTCACCTTCAACGACATGCTGGCACAGTTCGGGCAGCTGGAGAAAATGGGCAGCATGCAGGGGATCCTGAAGATGATCCCCGGTCTGAACAAAATGGCTGCACAGGTCAATGACGAAGCCATGAACTCCGTCATGAAGCGCAACCGGGCCATCATTCAGTCCATGACACCCTTCGAACGGGAGCATCCTGCCTGCCTGAAAGCCAGCCGGAAGCAGCGGATCGCCAAAGGGTCCGGCGTCAAGGTGCAGGATGTGAACAAGCTGATTCAGCAGCTGAATCAGATGCAGCAGATGACAAAAATGATGTCCGGCGGCATGAATATGAATTCCATGATGAATGCCATGGGCAGAGGCCAGGGTGTGTCAAAACATGCCGGCAGCAAAAAACAGAAAGTGTCCAAAAAGAAGAAAAAGAAAAAGTAAGCTGCCCGGACCCGGACATGGTGTCAAGGAAAAAAACTTGACAGTCGTCCGGATTCAGTGGTAGACTTTCTCAGTATCGAAAAAGAATATGAGAGGTAATGAATCATGGTAAAACTTCGTCTGAAAAGAATGGGTAAGAAAGGCCAGCCTTTCTACCGTATTGTCGCTGCTGACAGCCGCGCTCCCCGGGATGGCCGTTTCATCGAGGAAATCGGCACCTACAACCCGGTTCCGGAAGTAACTGAAGTCACTGTGGACAAGGAAAAAGCCCTGAAATGGCTCAACAACGGTGCACAGCCCACGGAAACTGTCCGTTCCATTCTGCGCAAGCAGGGCATCATGAAGGAGTTTGCGGAAAGCAAGCTGGCCAAATAAAGAAATGGCTGATCTGGAAAAAACCCTGTACGATCTCTGCCTGCCGCTGGTGGACAAAGCTTCCACTCTGTCCGTCAAGCAGATGTCCAGCGCGGATGACAACGAGATTCTTCTGTATGTCTATGCCGCCAGTGAGGATGTAGCCAGACTGATCGGCCGGAAAGGGCTTATGGCCTCCAGCCTGCGGCAGATGATGTCCATCGCCGCCCGGGATACCCGCAAGCACGTATCTGTGAAATTTGAGGCTTATTAGGATGCTTGGCATCCTTTTTTCGTATAATGCCTGCAGTATGGCCCGAAGGGCTGCAGGCCAGATCAGAGAGAACAGGAGGAACCTGATATGATCCGCATTGCGACCATCATCAACACACACGCTCTGAAAGGAGAATGCAAGCTGTATCTGCATACAGACGATCCTGCTGCCCGGTTTGCGCCGGGGACAGTTTTCACACTGGACGATGGACAGAAGCTCAGACTGGCGAAATTCCGTCTGCAGAAGGGATTCGGATACGCCTGTTTCGATGGCATTGATACGGTGGAAAAAGCCCAGGCTCTGAAAAACCGGGTTCTGGAATTGTCCGAGGAGGAGCTGGGTGATCCTGGCGAAGGAGAATACTATTATCACCAGCTGGCGCACAGCACAGTGTTCAATACCGAAGGCGAAGAGCTGGGTCAGGTGACGGATCTGCTGGAAACAGGGGCGCAGCTTGTTCTGCGGGTCACGAAAGGCAAATCCCGGTTTCTGGTTCCTTTTGTGGATGCTTTCATCGAGGAAGTGGATGTGCCTGGAAAGAGGATCGTGATCCGGGAAATGGATGGACTGAGATGAAAATCACGGTACTGACGCTGTTTCCGGAGTACTTTGATGCATTTCTGAACACGAGCATCATCTCCAGAGCCAGGGAAGCCGGGCTGTTTGAATTCGAAGCGGTGGACTTCCGCCCGTATACAAAGCAGAAGCACGGACATGTGGATGATTCCCCTTACGGCGGGGGGGCCGGGATGGTGCTGATGTGTCAGCCGCTGCTGGATGCACTCGAAGCCGTGCGGACGGAAGACAGCACCGTGATCCTTCTGAGCCCGCAGGGAAAAACCTTTACGCAGCAGACAGCCCGCCAGCTGGCTGTGAAGAACCATCTGATTTTTATCTGCGGTCACTATGAAGGATTCGATGAAAGGATCCGGCGGCATGCGGATATGCAGCTGTCTCTGGGGGATTTTGTTCTGACCGGCGGTGAACCGGCGGCGCAGGTGATGTGCGATGCCGTTCTCCGCCTGCTGCCGGGAACCATCAAAGATGAATCCAGTGGCGGTGACTCCTTTTCGGACGGACTGCTGGAGTATCCGCAGTATACAAGACCCTATGACTACAAAGGGGAAACCGTGCCGGATATTCTTCTGTCGGGGCATCATGCCAACATTGAAGAATGGCGGCGGCAGCAGTCCCTGATCAGGACAAAACAGCAGCGTCCGGATTTGCTGGAAACCGCAAGACTGACGGAAAAGGACAGGAAATTTCTGGAAAGTCTTGATGAGCCGTCTGAGGAATGTTAATATGCATTGGTATGCGCGGCTCCGCTGCAGGGACGATGTCCGGTGCATGAGTCTGAAAAGCCGCATCCGCAAGAGCAAAGGAGATATGAATCATGAACATGAATCTGGTCAATGAAGTCACAAAGACTCAGCTGAAAAAAGACCTTCCTGATCTGCGCTCCGGTCAGACAGTCAAAGTTTTTGTCCGTATCCATGAAGGTGAAAAGAGCCGTATTCAGGTGTTTGAAGGTGTCATCACGGAAAAAGTCGGTGGCGGAATCAACGAAAGCATTACTGTCCGCAAGCTTTCCAGCGGCATTGGTGTAGAACGGAAGATCCCCATTCACAGCCCGATCGTGGAAAAAATCGAAGTGGTTCGTCAGGGCAAGGTTCGCCGCAACAAGCTGCGTTATCTGAGAAACCGCTCCGGCAAGAGCGCAAGACTGAAAGAAGTCCGCAAGTAGAATTGCCAAAAAGAGGATGGATGATGGCAAAGTGTGCCGTTTTCCATCCTTTTTCATGTCTGTGGATGCGAATCAGTCATCCGGGGGAGGAAAACCGGTGCAGCCCGCTCACCAGGTATTCTGCTATACTTGTCTTTGATATATGGAAAACGGAGGTACGAAGTTGGATCAGGAAAGAAAGACATCCAAAGGCGAAAAACCGGAGAAGGAGAACGGATCTTTCATCAGGGAAGCCTGGGGATTCATCAAGGTATTTGTGATCACCGCCGCCGTGATTCTTTTGTTTGTGAATATTGTGGCGCATCCGGTCACTGTGGTGGGTGATTCGATGTATCCCAACTTGCAGAATGGAGAATACGGATTCACCAATCTGATCGGGCTGCGGTTCGGCAGTCCCGCCCGGGGAGATGTGGTGGTGGTCACCATGGAAGATGATGTGAATGGTGACGGAAAGCAGGAAACCACGCACTGGGTGAAACGGGTGATTGGGCTGCCTGGCGATACAGTGGAAGCCCGGGATGGGACTGTGTATATCAATGGAGAAGCACTGGATGAAAGCGCCTGGCTGAATCCGGACAGCCAGCAGGAGATTCTGGATGAGATTCAGAAAGTGTATGGCAGAGAGTATGGTCCCTTCACCAGCGATTTTGGACCGGTAACACTCCAGGAAGACCAGTACTGGGTCATGGGAGACAACCGCCCCCATTCCAAGGATTCCAGAGACCCCTCAGTGGGACCGGTGAGCCGGGAGCAGATTTACGGAGACGGGGTGCTGATCCTGTACCCCTTCAGCAAGATAGGAGGACACTGATATGCCGCAGGCAGGAACAATCCAGTGGTTTCCGGGGCACATGGCCAAAGCCAGGCGTCAGATGGAGGAAAACCTGAAAAAAGTGGATTTCATCATCGAGATACGGGATGCCAGGATTCCGGAATCCAGCACCAATCCGCTTCTGGGAAAAATCGGTACCGGCAAGCCCCGGCTGATTCTGCTGTCGAAAACCGACAAGGCGGACCCGGAGGTCACCAGAGAATGGGTGAAGAAGCTCAGCACAGACAATACAAGGGTTCTGGCGCTGGATCTGATTCGGGAAAACTACAAGGCTGCCCTGGTCCGGGAAGCCCGGGCACTGTGTGCGCCGCTGATTGAAAAACAGAAGCGCAGGGGAATGCGGCCCAGAGCGCTGCGGGCCATGGTGGCGGGAATCCCCAATGTAGGCAAGTCCACTTTCATCAATACCCTGGCAAAGCGCAAGGCAGCCAGAACAGGAGACCGCCCGGGAGTGACAAAGAGCCTTCAGTGGATTGGCCTTGGAAAGGACCTGGAACTGCTGGATACCCCGGGCGTGCTGTGGCCGAAATTCGAGAATCCCCAGGTGGGACTGAATCTGGCGCTGCTGGGTTCTGTCAAGGATGAAGTGGTGCATATGGACGATCTGGCATTGTATGCAGCGGAGAAGCTGATGAAGGAAAATCCCCGGGTGCTGGAATCCTATTACGGCATTCAGGTTCAGGAGACCCCCTGGCAGACACTGGAAGCCATTGCCCGGAAGCGGGGATGGCTGCAGAAGGGTGACATAGACGAGGCCAGGACCATGCGGTCCTTCGTCCAGGATATCCGGGATGACCGCATGGGACGGCTTTCCTGGGAACGTCCGCAGCCTGCTCAGGATGAACCGGCGGCAGAACCTCAGGAGCAGAAGCCTGAAGAAAATACAGGAAGCGAAGATGCGGCAGGGGCCTGAGATAGCACAGCCTCTGGAGCATCAGTATCCCGGGAAGCTGGTCCTGGGAATGGATGAAGCCGGCAGGGGGCCCATAGCAGGGCCTCTTACGGTTGCCGGCGTAGTGTTTCCTGCCGGTTATGAAAACCCGGAGATCTACGATTCCAAGAAGCTCAGCGAAAAGAAACGGGAACGGCTGTATCGTCAGATCCTGGAGGATGCACTGTATGTGCGGGTTCTGTTCGTGGATGAGGAAACCATAGACCGGGAGAACATTTACCGGGCTACGCAGCAGGCGATGGAAACCATAGCTCTGTCCGCGGATTGTGACATGATTCTGACGGATGCGATGAAACTTCCGGATGTTGCCAGACCCTGGGAGGCAGTAGTGAAAGGGGACCGGAAATCTCTGGCCATCGCAGCAGCCAGCATTCTGGCCAAAGTCAGCCGGGACCGCTATATGAAGCAGCTGGATGAACTGTATCCCGGATACGGTCTTGCCCGGCACAAAGGCTACCCCACAAAAGCTCATCTGGAAGCACTGGAACGGCTGGGTGTGAAACCGTTTTACCGCCGTTCCTATGGACCGGTGATGCGGCTTGGGCAGCGGCTGTTTGATGCGGACTGGCAGGAAAAAGGAACTGCCATCTCACATGATGAATGAACGGATCCTGCGGGATCCTTTTTTGCTGGAGCGGCTTTCGGCAGAGGTGCAGGAAACAGCGGGAGGTTTGACTGGTTTCTTCCGAACTGATACGGATGAGTTCTGCGGAAGCCCGGATTGGGTGAAGAAATTTTCACAAAAACTGACGCAGACAGCGAATATAACCAGTATGACGACATCTACAGATATTCTCTGCTATGCAATGCGGCATCAGGGGGACTGGTCCCGCATCGCACAGGCGATACACAGCCATGAGCCAGTGGAGCCTGTCATCAGCCGCAGTCCCTGGGTAACATTTCTGGATCCCGATTATCCTGCCTGCTTCCGGAAACTCCGGTATCCGCCATGGATTCTGTTCTACCATGGAGATCTTTCACTGCTGGACAGACCCTGTGCAGCGGTGGTTGGCAGCCGGGATGCCACGATGCAGGCTCTTCGGAATACCACTGCTGTTGTGAATGCCCTCAAAGAGCGGTATGTGATCGTATCCGGTCTGGCCAGAGGGGTGGATGCCCAGGCCCATCGGGCTGCACTGGACAAGGGGACTGTGGGGATTCTGGGCTGCGGCATTGACCGGGTATATCCCCGGGAGAATGCCGCTCTGTTTTCCGCCATGAAGAAAAACCATCTGGTGATCAGCGAGTACCCCTGGCAGACCACGCCGCTTCCGGGTCATTTTCCCTGGCGCAACCGGCTGATTGCAGCGGCGGCCAGTGTGGTGGTGGTCACGGAGGCACGGGAAAAAAGCGGAACGATGTATACCGTGGACGAAGCTCTCTCCCTCTCGGTTCCTGTCTGGTGTCTGCCGACGGATTTCAGCCGGAAAGACCACTGCGGCTGCAACCGGCTCATTCATCAGGGGGCCGGAATCCTCTGTGATCTGCAGCAGGTGAGGGAACTGTGACCCGCATCTCATATTTGACAAAGCGTTGCGGATGTTTTTAACTTGTAGTCAGCAATGAGGACTTGTGAATGAAAAAACATCTGGTAATCGTGGAGTCACCCTCCAAATCGAAAACGATAGAAAAATATCTGGGAAGCGACTATAAGGTTGTTTCCTCCAAAGGTCATATCTGTGACCTCTCCACATCCGGGAAAGACCGCCTGGGGGTGGATGTGGAACATGATTTCAAGCCGACCTACCGGGTACCCAAAGAAAAGAAGGACACCGTAAAGGAACTCAAGGAACTGGCGGGGAAAAGCCAGGATGTGTTTCTGGCAAGTGACCCTGACCGGGAAGGAGAGGCAATTGCCTGGCATCTGGCCCGGGAACTGGGCCTGAGTGTGGAAGATGACAACCGCATCGTTTTCCACGAAATCACCCGCCCGGCAATTGAAGCGGCGATGAAGGAGCCCAAGAAGATTGACATGGATCTGGTGAAGTCCCAGGAAACAAGACGGATCCTGGACCGCATCATCGGCTTCAAGCTGTCCAAGCTGCTGCAGAACAAGATCCAGTCAAAGTCAGCCGGCCGGGTTCAGTCTGTCGCCCTGCGGCTGATTGTGGAACGGGAAAATGAAATCAGGAAATTCAAGCCCGAGGAGTACTGGTCGATTCATGCGGACATCACCAAGGGACGCAAGACCTTTACGGCGGATCTGGCCAAAGTGGATGGCAAAAAGCCGAAGATCCGGACGCAGGCAGAAGCGGAGCAGGTTCTGCAGAACGCCGGTACAGTCTTTACTGTATCCGAGGTCAAAACCCGCAGCCGGCGCAAGGGCCCGAAACTTCCCTTCACCACTTCCACGCTGCAGCAGGAAGCCAGCACCAAGCTGGGGTTCGGTGCCCGCAAGACAATGTCTGTGGCGCAGAAGCTGTATGAGGGTATCGATCTGGGCGACCATACCGAAGGTCTGATCTCCTATATGCGTACGGATTCCACCCGTCTGTCGGGGCTCTTTGTGAAGGATGCGGAAGATTCCATTGAGAAGGAATACGGCCGGGAATACAAAGGCAAGGCGCATATGCACAATTCCACCAATGCCCAGGACGCTCATGAAGCCATTCGTCCCACCAGCGTCGCCAATACACCGGAAGCAGTCAAGGCTTACCTGACCAATGATCAGTACCGCCTGTACAGCCTGATTTATGCCCGGACCATGGCCAGTCTGATGGCTGATGCCAAATTTGATGTGACCGGCATTCAGTTCCAGGCGGGCAGCTGCGAGTTTTCCGCCACTGGCCAGGTCATGACTTTTGATGGTTACTATAAGGTATATGGAAAGTATGAGAAGGCCAGCACCGAGCTGCTGCCGGTGATGGAAGCCGGTGAAGTGTTTGAGAATGTTCCCGTGATTTCCCGCCAGCATTTCACCGAACCGCCTGCCCGGTATACCGAAGCCAGGCTGATCAAGGAGCTGGAAGAGAAATCCATCGGCCGCCCCTCCACCTACGCCACCATCATCGACACGCTGCAGAAGCGGGGATACGCAACGCTGGACAAAGTGTCGGAAACCAGCCGCACGAAGGTGTTCACCCCCACGGAACAGGGCATCCTGACAGATCAGAAACTGCAGGAATTTTTCTCGAAGATCATCAATGTAGAATACACAGCGGATATGGAAAAAACGCTGGATGTCATTGCCGAAGGCGATGAAGACTATATCAAGTTCCTGCATCAGTTTTACGATGATTTCGAGCCGCTGGTGGACAAAGCCTATGAGAATATGCCGAAAAAGGAACTGGAGCGTGTTGGACGCAGCTGTCCCCAGTGCGGCGGGGAGCTGGTCTACCGGAACGGGCGGTTCGGCAAGTTCATTTCCTGCATCAATTTCCCGAAATGCCGCTATTCCGAGACGGATGAATCTGATATTCCGGAAGCAGCGGAGCACAAAGTGTGCCCCAACTGCGGTGCGGACATGATCATCAAGAAAGGCCGTTTCGGTCCTTTCTGGGCCTGCAGCAATTATCCGGAATGCAAAACCATCGTGCCGCTGAAAGAAAAGGCGAAACCGGAACCCACCGGCGAAACCTGTCCGGAATGCGGTGGAGAACTCGTGCGGCGGAAATCCAGGTTCGGAACCTGGTTTGTCGGCTGCAGCAATTACCCGAAATGCCGGTATATCAAAAAAGAGCCAAAGAAGAAAGCCACCGGGGAAGCAGTGGAAAAGACAGCAGAAACCCCGGCTGTCGGAGAGACTGACAATGCCTGAAAAAACCGGAAAACCTGTGGTGACGGTGGTGGGGGCCGGCCTGGCCGGCTCGGAAGCTGCCTGGCAGCTGGTGAAGCGGGGAATCCCTGTGCGGCTGGTGGAGATGCGGCCGGAGAAGAAGCCGGAAGCCTTTCATACCGGCGGGTTTGCGGAACTGGTCTGTTCCAATTCTCTGCGCTCTGATTCACTGAACAATGCGGTGGGAATCCTGAAGGAGGAAATGCGGCAGCTGGATTCGCTGATCATGACAGCAGCCGATGCCAACCGGGTGCCGGCCGGCAGCGCACTGGCGGTGGACCGGACTGGCTTTTCCGGTCAGATCACACAGACACTGAAAAACCATCCGCTGGTAACTGTGGTGACAGAGGAAGTCACCAGCATTCCGGATGGCCCGGTGATCATAGCCACAGGACCGCTGACTGCCGGCGCGCTGGCGGAAGACATCAAGAAGCGCACGGGTACAGAGACTTTCCACTTTTATGATGCCGCAGCCCCCATTGTGGAAAAGGACAGCATCGACTTCTCCAAGGCCTACTACAAATCCAGGTATGACAAAGGAGATGCGGACTATATCAACTGTGCCATGGACCAGACACAGTTCGATGCCTTCTATGAAGCCCTGACTGGAGCGCAATGCGCACAGCTTCATGACTTTGAAAAGGATCTGAAGGTATTCGAAGGCTGCATGCCCATTGAGGAAATGGCCCGCAGAGGGAAAAAGACCATGCTGTTCGGACCGATGAAACCTGTGGGTCTGCGCCGGGAAGGGGAGCACCCGGTGGCAGTGATTCAGCTGCGGCAGGACGATGTGGCGGATACACTCTACAACATCGTGGGATTTCAGACTCATCTGACCTGGCCGGAGCAGAAACGTGTTTTTTCCATGATTCCCGGACTGGAAAACGCCAGATTTGTCCGGTATGGCGTCATGCACCGCAACAGCTATCTGCCGGCGAAAGAGGTGCTTCAGGAAACGTATCAGTCCAGACTTCGTCCCGATCTCTTTTTTGCGGGACAGCTCACCGGTGTGGAGGGATATGTGGAAAGTGCTGCCAGCGGTCTGGCAGCGGGGATCAACATGGCCCGTTACCTCCAGGGAGAAGAACCCCTCCGGTTTGGCAGGGAGACAGCGATGGGTGCGCAGGCGTACTACATCGCCAACTGTGATGTGAAGAACCTTCAGCCCATGAATGCC
>ERZ778518.2479-NODE-2479-length-9959-cov-16.504443_pt1 | contig 9959 bp, 6 predicted proteins | sample MGYA00510340_ERZ778518 | MGnify/ENA primary metagenome ERZ778518 (study PRJEB29527, sample SAMN07138967) | mouse gut metagenome | material: feces | host: mouse | place: China:Nanjing | collected 2016-01-25 ... | reverse complement strand
TCTTGCTTGTGTAAAAGGGGAATTCTTCGGAATTGCTATTGCCGACTTGACTTCCGTGATCAAGTCTGTAATTAATATACCGTGTTTTCCCCTTGGAGTCTATAATTATATTACAGAAGAATAACACTATATTAGCGAGAGGGCTTTACATGCACAGATACTCACGCTGCTTCTGAAGCTCTGTCGGGATCGGTGTCCCCGTGTTTTTCAGCTTCTGGAACACATTGTCATAGTGGTGTATCTTCTGTGCCAGTTTAATGTCGTAACGTGTCATAGTCTCCTTGTAGAGCGGGTTTGCCATCAGTTTTGTCCGGATCTCCTTCGAGAAAGGACAGTATGTGAAAATGATATTACGTGACACTTTATTCAGTCTGGGCGAACCGACACCCTCGTAGAGTACCCATGCCTCATAGTCCCTGATAAACATTTCTTTATAACTATTTTTCGCTTTCTGCATACTGAGCTTGATTTTGTCCTTCGCGTCAGCGGAAAGCTCGCGGTTCTTGCGGTAAAACTGGATGTAGTCGAAATATTCGCTCGTAAGGGAAGCCTCGGAAATATCGTTCCAACGCGCGCCCTGAATACGCTTGCACATTTCCCAACGGAAGTCGCCGGTCAGGCGGACCAGAATATTCGTCAGGTCTTCCATCTGGAAAATGGATACCATCATACGCGCCGGCGTGGTGCGCTTGCGCCCCTCGATCTCCTGCCATGCAATGCCGCGGGTTCCCACGTTTGGCATCAGGATAATGTCGGGCAGCACTTCCACGGAAACGGTCTCCTTGCCGATACCGATGTCGGGATTCGTGTAAATGACGTCGCGGTAGTAGGCGCTGAAGTCGATCGCGCGTATCTGCTGGAATGCCTCCGCCACCTTGTCCGCGGATACAAGCGTGCCGTCCAGATCCTTTAAGACGTTATGGTCCGAGAATGTCGGGCAGAAACTTAAAACGCGCCCAAAGGTAATCTTGTTGACGGTGGGGAACATATTGCGTATCTCAAAGAGCACTTTTTCCAACGGATCATTCTGCATACGCGCTTCGTCCGCAGCAGTAATATTGCCGGACATTTTCTGCTCGCGCAGAAATGTGGGGAAGTCCGAGTCAAATTCGTTACGGCTCGGCTCCTTCTGGCCTTTGTAGATGGCGGTAAACCATTCGTAGGCGGTGTAAACCTTGCGCTTGGGATCAGAAGGAATCTTGTCAACCATTTTGTACAGGTATGCGGCATTTTCAAGCCCCGCAAGATTTTCGTCCACATAGCCGAAGTTAAAGAACATCTTCACCACCTTGGGAACGGAAGACGGATCCTTCATGCTCTTGACAAAGGCTTTTTCATATATCTGATAGAAGAGCTTCGTGATGGACATACGCAGTTTCCTCGCCGCGTCGTCGGAAGCGTTCTTATCTGTCATATTGGCAAACTTATTCACAGCCTCGCGGAAGGAGACAGCGGTCTCGGTGCTTACCTCCGCATATGTGAGGATGGTATTCATGGAATTTTCCACATCAGCGACTTCATCTGCCGCAGCGGCAGTTTCTTCCGTGCCGTCTCCCAGATTTTCCAGTTTCGCGCGGTATTCGGCGGCTCTCTGCTGATACATTTCCCTGTCGATGGAGGGCAGATCCTCCAACTGGATCATCATGGTGGAGATCGTCGCGATGAGCGTGGTGGAATCCTTGTCATTTGCGCCGATCTTATATAAGAGACCCGCATAAAGGTCAAACAGGTCGAGGTGATTTTCGTTCATCAGCAGGTGCGCGATTTCCGCCTTGTAATCATAAAAAACGCGGCATATGGAAATGATGCGGTGGATATCCTGATCTGCTTTCAGAACGACACCCGCAAGGAAATCGGTGCTGTGGAATTTGGAAGATTTTTCAGTGACCATAGCAGTCAATTGCTCGTAGTAGCCGTCGATCCAGCTTTCCATATCTTCTTCCAGTATAAGAGGCGACAAGTCGTCCATATCGGGCAGCGCCCTCGGAGCAATGCCATGCTTGACGCAGAAGGACTTATACTCTTCATAATGGTTCATCAGAAAATGGTAAATATTTTCACAGTCGAAACGCATCAGTTCGTACTGGTCATATATTTCGCGGAACTGCCTGAACAGGGAAGCGACAATCATATTCGCCAGATCCACACTTTTCTGCATCAGCGTGGAAAGCTGCAAAGCGGTACAAGGGTAGGAGGCGATTCCCGTAGGCTCCTCCGTTTCATAGGTGATAAAGTGAGAGCCGAAAAAGATCTCACAGACACCGATGACGTCCCCTTTTTTCAGATAAAAAGTGCCTCCCGGATAGGAGGCGCACACGCTCCCTTTTGCGATGACATGCAGGGCAGTCAGATTCTGTTCACTCTGGATTAAATGTGTACCCGCAGGAAATTCTTTTACTGCCATTTGAATACCCCCTCTTATGAGAATTATTACAAAAACCCTGTATCTATCTTATGCTTTTTTTGGGGAAAAGTCAATGAGAAGGACCGCCCCGGTGGGGACGGTCCTTTCAGTTGGTTTCTTAATAGTATACCTTTTTGACGGTGAAATATCCGACGGTAGTTACGGTTTTAGTATTTCCGTTTGCATCTTGATACTTTTTGGGGTAACAGATTGCGTATATATCGTTCGCCTTTGCGGTCAGATTGGAACCGTCTTTTAATTTTATCGTCAATGACATTTTTGCAAGTTCGCTGACTTTAAGCTTCTTTAATGCACCGGGGTCATCATCTAAATAAAGGCCGGTATAGTATTGGGGAATCGGGGGCAAAGGCTGGTATAGGGCACAACCTGTATCTTGATTAATATCTTTTATGACTCCCGAATTTTTAGGACCCGTTACGGTGGCAGTACAATAATCGGGCAGCATGACTGCGCGGCTCCAGTCCGGCTTTCCCTTTGCGTTTTTGTAGGCTGTAACGACTATGTAAAAATCTCCATTGTAGCTGTTTTTGGCGTATGAAAAACCAATCTGCGCTGCGATATAGTTAGGCCAGATATACACAAGATAAGTATTCGACTTTACGCCGCTGCCATCCTGCGCAACTGCCTGAATACCTACATAACGTTTGCTTCCAAGCGCTTCAAGATCTTCGGCTTTCAAACTCTTGTCTGCTGAAACCGTACCGTTATTCTTGTTAACGGATACTTTACCGTCCAGGCTGCTATCGCCATATCCAACAATCTGCCAGCTGATTTTCTTGTTGTTAGGCGTTCCATAATTGCTGTAGTATTTGGCTGCCATTTTAATGCTTTTACCGACGGCGACATCACCGTCATTTCCGTCTGTGGGACCGATCACCAGCTTGGACATAGGCACGGTGACGGTGACTGTACAGGTTGCCTTCTTGTTGCTGCCGTCGGTGGCGGCACAGGTGATGGTCGCCTTGCCGGGTCCGTTGGCGGTAACCTTACCTGTCTGATCCACAGAGGCGATGGAGGGCGCGCTGCTGGTCCACGCAATCAGAGGATTCGTTAAAGTGCTGACTGTGGTGCTGCTGCCCACCTTCCCCTCTACTTTAGCGGTCAGGGTAGCGGTCACTGTTTCCTTGGCTGCGCTCGTATTTGGCGGGAACAGGGTCAGCTTTTTCGAGCTGACAGTGATCTTTGTGATCTCTTCGGTTGCAATCTCGATCTCGTAAGTTGCGGGAGTGGCGGCAGGATTACCGCTCGCATCCAGAAGCCCATCTGCCGCACTGGCGGTCACCGTATATTTCCCGGTAGCGCCTTTTTTGGTTGTGATTTTGCCGTTGCCTTTATTGATGCTGACATTTTTACCATCACCGCTTACGGTCCAGACTAATTTTTTGTTGCTGGCGTTTGCGGGAGTCACCTTTGCGGTAAGCGCAATGCCCTTGCCGGCAGCTACCTTTTTGGGACCGTCTATTTTAATTTCCTCAACAGGCTGTACGACGGTCACGCTGTAGGAGGCGCTCTTGTTGAGGCCATCGTTGGAGGTGGCTTTGATGGTCGCCTTGCCGGGTGCGACAGCCGTTATCACGCCATCGGTGACGGTGGCAACCTTGGTGTTGCTGCTGGACCAGACAACTTCCGCGAGGGCTGCGCTGCCTTTGATGACAGTATCGTCTTTGGCGGTGGCGCCTGCCTTTGTCACGGTGAGATAGTCTGCTAAATTGATGACCTTATTGCCGGCATCCGCTGTTCTACTGTCGCCTTTTTTGCCTGCCTTGATGCTCTTTTTCGCGGGCGCTTTGTTGGTAGCAGCGTCCAGAAAAGCGACTTTCTTTATGTTGGAAGCATCAATGACAGTAAATATGTATGGTTCGGATGACACGCCGTCAAATTTTTTGGGGTCGGTGCCGCCGACAGCCGTGGCGGTAACCTTGTAGGTTCCGGCAGGCGTTTTCAGTGTTTTTGAGGATGTTGTTTTTACCGTGCCGTTTGTTGCCACAGTGACACCCTTAGCGGCGGCATCCTTTCCGTCCGCATCGGTCACAGACCATTTTACATTTTTGGAGATCGCATAGGGCTGTGTGACAGTGGCGGTAAATTTCAGGCTCTTTCCGGCTGCGATTCTTGTCACATTTCCCACAGGCTCTACGGTTACCTTGCTGGGGATCGGCGTTAAGGTAACGGTTTTGGACGCTACCTTGCTGACCTTCCCGGAAACCGGATTGACAGCGATGGCTTTGATGGTTTTACTCTTGGCGCCGGTCAACGGGATTGGTGTACCGAGAGTGTAAGGCACTGTGGTATCTGCATTTGTGATCACACCGTTTTTGTATGTCGGTGTTTTGCCGTCTGTTGCATAGTAAATATCAACGCCTACAGCGGTCGCGGAGGAAAGTTTCACCGAGATGCTTTCCGCTAAGTAATCTTTTTTATTGGTGCCTCTCTTATATGTGCTTTCGTCGATCACTTCAATGACCGGGGTCTCCGGCGCAGTCATTTCCGTAGCGAGTTTCAGTACGCCGGGCAGATAGGTGGTGCCTGCTCCCATGCCGGAAGTGGAGCATTTGGTTGTGGAAGATTTCATGGCAGAGAGGAGCGCGTCCACTCTGGCTTTTCCTTTTTTATCGTAGATATCTTTTCTGGCGGAAAGGATGACTGCCGCCGTGCCGGCTGCCGCGGGGGAAGCCTGACTGGTGCCGCTCATTTCGTCATAACTGCCATTACTGATGGTAGAGAAAATTCCTACACCGGGGAAGGAAAGCGTTACCGTGCTGCCGTAGTTGGAAAAAGATGCCCTTGTGCCGTTCTCGTTTACGGCGCCTACAGAGATGGTGCTGGCGTAGGCGGCAGGGAAATTATAACCGTCCGTGTCGTCATTGCCGGAGGAGGCGAAGATGGCTACGCCGTTCTCATACGCATTTTTTACAATCTTTTCATAGTCGGCGTTATATTGCGGACTTCCCAGACTCATGTTGATGATATCGTATTCGTTCGCAACGGCAGCCTGTATAGCACGTATAACATCCGCGGTCTGGGCGCCGCCCTGTGACGGGAACACACAGTATCCGCTTACCGTTGCGTCGGGCGCGATTCCTCTGCCGCCTACGTTGTTATCATCAGCGGCGATGATGCCCGCCACATGGGTGCCGTGTGTCTGGTTATCATCGGCATGGGATGTCCCTGCGGCGCCATTGACGAAATCTTTTCCGTCCTTGGCGTTCGCTGCTAAATCTTCGTGATCCGCGTCAATTCCGGTGTCGATGACAGCGACCTTGATGCCCTGCCCCTTAAAACCGGCTGCCCATGCGTAACGGGTGCCGATGTAGTCGTGCTGCCACTGGTCTTTAAAGTTGGGATCGGAAGGCTTCAGCGGATCGATGGTTGCGTTTGTGTCTTCGTGCAGATACTGGTAGTAGTTGGGCCACACAGCGGGCAGCTTGATTTCCGGCTCTGCCGCGGCGGCGATAGCCAGAGGTACAGTTGCGCCTTTGGGCAGACTGATTACGGCAACCTCGTAGGAGTAGCTGTCCAGCGTGCCGCCGAAAGCAGCAGCGACCTGCTCGGCTTCCGCCTTGGTCTCCGCCAGATACACGACTTCGCCGGAAACATAGCTGTCATCTGCATCTTGATAGTCCGCAATCGTAGCGGTTTCTACGGACTGAACCTGTACAATATCCCCCATATGGGAAGCAAGAACACGCTTGTCAGCCAACTGGCTGGAAGAAAAGACATAGTCTTCACCCAGCCCGGGGAAAATAGAGAAGATACTTCCTTCATCCTCGGGAAGTGTGTTCTCGGATACGGTATTCTCAGAAACTGTGTTTTCAGAGATGGAATCCTCATTTTCCACATCTTCCTGAGAGGTGTCTTTTTCTGTTTCTTCCTCATCGGAGATGTCTTCATCCCCTTCATCTTCAGCGGGCTGTTCGGGATTCTGGTCATCTTCGGAGGTGTCTTTATCTTCATCCTCTTCGCCTTCGGCGGGCTGTTCGGGATTCTGGCCGTCCTCGGAGGTGTCTTTGTCTTCATCCCCCTCGCCTTCGGCGGGCTGTTCGGGATTCTGGTCGTCCTCAGAGGTGTCTTTATCCTCATCCTCTTCGCCTTCAGTCGGCTGCCCGGGATTCTGGTCATTTTCGGAAGTGTCTTTGTTTTCCTCGTCTTCGGCAGGCTGTCCGGGATTGCTTTCTTCTTCTGAAGGTTGTTCAGAAAGATCGTCGCCGGTGTCTTCAGCAGTCTCGGTGATTGCAGCAGGTTCAGATGGGGCTGTCGCCATCGCATCGATTCCTGCCGTCTGGAACAGCAGGGAACCTGCTAAAAACAGGGATAATAATTTTGCTCTTTTCATTTCTCTCCTTCTCTTTCCTTTTGATAAACTGGTTTATTGTTCCATAAAGAGCTGCTGTTCGTAATTCGGGGTTAATTCGGGGTAATCATTTTCAAGCCCCAGATCCATAAGCTCTTTCAAGTTTTTGTCAGTCGTATAAGTGGCTACTCCATAGGAGTATGAACTTAACTCAATTCCATATAGCTCGGCGATTCTTTCCGCCTCTTCGCGGGTATCAGCCAGAGCAGTCAGTTCTGTGGTCGCGGATTCGTCATTTACTGGAGAATCGCCGGACGAATCGTCTTCGACTGTCGGTTTCAGACTCTGCAGCTCTGGTATACTATCGTTGGTGGTTATTTTTGTTAATTCTTTTTCGCCGCCGCAGCCGCACAATCCAACCGCAACAAGCAGGACAAGTCCCAGCGCAAGGACAACTATTTTCATCTTCAATTTATCACCTCCTCTGATGTGTCGGTCGCCTCCATATCCCCCTGACTTTATAATAAGTAGAAATTAAAGTCCCAATAATAATTCTACTCTGAATATACAGAAAAACAATGGGATATATTGCATGAAATATTGGGGGGGGTAAAAGAAATTCGGCATTTTAACTGTGGTTTAAAAATAAGTGGAATAATTTGGAAAATATAAGGGAAAAAGTGATAGGATTTCCAACAGGTGTGTCTCGCTGTAAAAAAATACTTAACGAAATAACGATAGGCACATAAAGGAATCCAAGATGTGGTTGCGCGGCAAAGAAAAATAGGTAAATGACACAAGATATAGTGTTGTGCAGTTTTGCCCAAAACCGTATTTTGCACACCGCTTTGTACTTTTGTTACAATAGACTTGCCATGTGGGCGATGTTATACTGTCCATGTCAGCGGGAGCTTCCATAAATATACTGTAGGAGAAAAGAGGAAAAGATATGAATAATGATGAATTGTTGCTTGCGATGTCAGATATGCTGGACATGAAGTTGCAGCCGATTAAGGATGATATCCATGGGCTGAAGGAGGACGTCAGTGGGCTGAAAGAAGATGTCAGCGAACTGAAAGAAGATGTCGGCGAACTGAAAGAAGATGTCGGCGAACTGAAAGAGGACGTCAGTGTCTTGAAAGAGGATGTCGGCGACTTGAAGGAAGACGTCAGTGTCTTGAAAGAGGATGTCAGCGGCTTGAAGGAAGACGTCAGTGTCTTGAAAGAGGATGTCAGCGGTTTGAAGGAAGACGTCAGTGTCCTAAAAGAAGATGTGCAGGGACTGAAGGAAGACGTTAGTGTCCTGAAGGAGGACGTTAGTGTCCTGAAGGAGGACGTCAGTGAGCTGAAAGAAGATGTCAGTGAACTGAAAGAGGACGTCAGTGTCCTAAAAGAAGATGTGCAGGGACTGAAGGAAGACGTTAGTGTCTTGAAAGAGGATGTCAGCGAACTGAAAGAGGACGTTGGTGTCCTAAAGAAAGATGTCGGTGTCTTAAAGGGCGATGTTTATACGCTGCAGGGTGAGATGAAAGAAGTCAAGGGCGAACTCCGCCTGATGCAGGATAATATCTGCAATATACACGTGAAAACGGATCGGATGGAGAAAGAGATGTACGCTATGAGTGACAAGATGGACCAGATGGAGACGGAGATCCATCTCGTGGGTCAAAGAACCGAACAGGTAGGCGCAGAGCTGCATCAGGTGAAACTGGTTCAGGAAAATGTTGTGGCACCGCGTCTAAAAAACATAGAGGAGGTTTATTTGAGCACCTATGCGCGTTATAAGAAGGGGGCGGAGAGAATGGAAGGCGCTTTCGACGATATAGACCTGCTCAAAAAGACGGTTATGAATCACAACGCAAAATTACAAAAATTGGCATAGTTGCAGTTGGGATTGTCTGACAGAAGCAGCGTAGAGCCTCTGGAAAGTTCGGCTCTGCGCTTTGCTATATTGCACAAGAAGAATGGCTATTTTTGTGCTGTACTTTTCGGGAATTTGTGATAAAATTGAAAATGACAGGCTTGTCGGGACGGATAGTATGCGTCAAAAGTGATTTGGGAAACGGAAGTGAGTGGAGAACGATGGATAAGACACAGATGGAAAAAGAAGATATTGCCTACAGACAGCAGGTGGTGAACGAATACAGAGCGGATGTAGAAAAACTGGCGCGGTATGTGCCGTGGCTGGAGAGCAAGAATGGTATGAGCGTACAGCAGAGTTATGCCGGCTCCGGGATTGCGGAGAATTCTATTTCATTCCCGGTGTATGACGGTACGCTGATGAGCTTCATCAAGGAAGCGCAGCGGACGAAGCTGATGGACCGGAATTACAAATATGTCTATTCCCGAAACAGGATTCGTGTTTTGGAGGATGAGCTTCTTGCCATCAAGCGGTCGGATATCAGGGAGATGGATGTGCTGAAAGGCATCCTTTCCAGATATGTGATGGAAGGCATGACAAAAGGCAGAAGATGGTCTGAGGCGGTGGAGAACGGTATTTTCCTTAAGGTGATTAAGAAGATGAAAGAGAATCTGGATTTCTGGGATCACCCTGTGCAGACCAGAGTAGTCAATGTCAAGAAAGAGGAAAAACAGGAATAGGGCGCAGGGACAGGCGGACCGAAGGGTACATATTTGTAGGGAGATTAAAGAAACGATGGGAGAAAAATCGGCACAGAAAAAGAAGTACATACTCGATACGGCTAGAAAGGTGTTTGTGGAAAAAGGCTTCAAGAATGTGACTATGAAAGATATTGTGGAGGCATGTGAGATCAGCCGCGGCGGTCTGTATCTGTATTTTGAAAGCACGGATCAGATTCTGATGGAAGTGCTGCAGATGGAGGCGGACGAGACGGATGATGTTTTCACGGAGCGGATTGCCAAAGAGGATACGGCTGCGGATATTCTGACGCTTTTTTTGAAGGAACAGAAGAAGGAACTTTTGCAAAATAAAGACAATTTGACTGTAGCGGTCTATGAATATTTTTTTGCACATAAATCGACCGATAAGAACAATATGCTGCGCAAGCAATTTGACGCAGGTGTCAGAGTGATAGAAAAGCTGATTGAGGCGGGTATTGCCAGCGGCGAGTTTTATTGTGAGAATCCAAAGGGGGCTGCGGCGAATATCATGTATGTGCTGGAGGGGCTGAAGATCAATGCCCAGACTTTCGGCATTACGGAAAAGATGGTGGATGAGCAGCTGCTCTATATTATGCAGGGGCTGATTACGGAGATATAGGG
>ERZ778518.2475-NODE-2475-length-9974-cov-5.115032_pt1 | contig 9974 bp, 8 predicted proteins | sample MGYA00510340_ERZ778518 | MGnify/ENA primary metagenome ERZ778518 (study PRJEB29527, sample SAMN07138967) | mouse gut metagenome | material: feces | host: mouse | place: China:Nanjing | collected 2016-01-25 ... | reverse complement strand
CCTCAATCTGAAAGATCAGGAACTCCGCCGTACTATTTCGTATCTCAAACTTCTTAGACATAAGAAAAATCAATAATGTGAATTTGTAATTGTGGATTTTGATTACTATCTTCACTTTAAATATAGATATGAAAAATCACTTCAGGTCCTGTTCATCAAGTCCAATTATCGTGCTTTCTGCATTAAACTGTTGCATAAGATTAATGGCTTTTATTGTATCATCATCTATATTTTCGATTTTGTATATATAATTCTCTTCTTCTGAATTAGATACCGTCTCAAAACCGACAGATATTATTAAACAATCACGAGGGGATAGGGAAAACAAAACAATACTTTGTTCCGTCCCAATATCAACTTTATTAGGTTTGTATTTTGTGCTATCCTGAACGAACTTAATAGATACGATAGGATTATCTGATGTTATGAAATGCAAATGATCTGAATGAATTATTTTCCAATGTCCATGGGCTAATGCTTTTGCTTTAGATGTGATGTAAGGTTCATTCATAAAAGTCTCCATTGCATGTTCCAAGGAGAATGCATTATTTCTCTTTGGTTTCTCATGAATGTTAAGATCCTTTCCCAAAAAGAGTTTTGCTAACATAGCAACTCTGAAATCTCCAAATATTTGAGATTCTCTACGAAAAAGTTGTCCGCGATAGTATTGGATACATATGGATTTGGCAACTTCCGTTTTATCCGTTATTGAGCAAAAATTCGAATACTTATTAAAATTGTCTAATGTTCCCAAATGTTTACATAACTCTTTTTCTGCGTAGTTTGCCAAAAAGTGAGTTTCAATTAAATCATTGGGAACAGATACAGAACATATATCTATATCATAAAATAATTCCTTAACGCAAATGTCCCTAATCCCAATTCTTTTAATTTGGTCATGGTTTAATCTTACGCACACTTGTTTACCATTATCACTAAATCTTCTCAAATATAATTGAGGGACAGTATGGTGTCTTTTAGTTCGGCCCATTGAATGTTTTTTGCGTAGTTTAATGTATATTCAAAACAAAATATGAGCTATTCCAACCGTAATTTACTCATTTTAATAATGAAAGGTCGTTGGGTGACTTTAGCGTTATTTGGTATAAGCGGATTAGAATCCCAATTGTTAATACTCAGTCTTATATTATTGTTATGTAGAGTATATGCTAAGTATGGTTCATGTATGTTTTCTTCTTTAATTGAGAACCCCTTTTTTGCGAGTTCTTCGCCTTGAAATATATCAGCACCTTCATTCTTGACAGTAAAAACGTATGGAGCCTCATTTTTCTTGAGAGGTATAAGTATTACTCGATTAACAGCAGCAGCATTTATATCAAATCTTAAAGCGCCTTTGCGTTTACCTCTACGTACATAGTATAAATTTGCATTTATAACAGCATTGATTCGTTCCTCAGATGTATAGCATACAAGACAAATAGGATCTTTTGCTATGACATTTTCATCATGCTCATATTTCAATCCCTTTTGCGGAATGGCGGAATCCAAATGGTCAGCAACGTGCTCAGCTCGAAGAATCTTCGTGAGAAATTCGTAGAGCAACGAGCCTTCATTTGAAGGGTCGGAAGCATCGGGCAACAATGGGAATGCCCCGATGTTGACTGTTTCTATACTTTGATAGAAGTATCGCTGACGCACACTTTCATTATCGCCACGACCGGGGAAAAGTATGTAGCCTCCGATAATTTCTTTGGCAGCGTGGGTCTGTCGGTCAGAGCCATAATATATTGCATCGCGATAGCGGTGCATCTGATTGATTGCATCCGCAGGAGGTGTGTCTGCACCTCCGTTCGCAGTCAGCTCCTCGCGATCTTCTTTGTTGAGTTTGTTATCATCAAGCAGACGGTATTTTGCATCAAACAAGTAGGTCAACTCAAATCCATCGGGCCTAATGATCGTAAGCACGATGTCCGGGCGGTTTTCGGTTGTAGCTGTATGAACTTCGCCAGTTTTACGGCTGTAGGTGTGCTGATAATGCAGACGCACTTTCGAGCCATCGGCACAATTATAGAAAACCGTATGCTCTTGGTTGTTGTCCTCAAATGGTTTGATCATAGGCATAGGATTCTCGGTTATTTCTTCGGGATTATCGAAGTGCAGACCGAGAATGTCAGCTACCATTTGTCGCATCTTCAGGAAGCACCAAAGTTCGTAAAGTTCCCAAATTGGACGTACACCGATAGCATTAGCCCCTTCGAAAAGTTCAATGCCTTTTTGAAGCAGTAGCCAGTACTTATAAACCTGAGCGTAGCCTGTGCGTTTTTGTAGCACCATACTTTCGCTCCGTAGCGGCTCTCCACGTAGGTTGCGAAACAGTTTGGAGTTGGCAAGTCTGCGGATTGAATTGACATAGCTATCAAGTTCTGCAAGTTCGCTGTCAGCTACCTTGTCAGCTTCTTTGGCTCGATCGTTCTTGATTTTTATTGTCTCAACAATAGAAGTCAAGCGTTTACCGATTCGGTCAAGAGTAAACTTAACAAAACGGTTCTCGCGCGTATTGTGCGTATGGATGATTTCTTCATGTCGGAAATACTCGCTTTCCAGTCTGCCCTCCGCTTTAACTTTGGCATAGTGTTCCTCCATACGAGGAGACCATCGTTTTATGCGGTCGGCTCGGTCGTGATACACCTGAAGAGTTTGGCGCAGATGTGGCTTGTCAACGATATAGCGCACCCACTTTTCATAATCTCCGGCAATGCTGCGAAATATTGAGAGCCAAACGACATCATTATTTGACTTGCCTCCACGTTGTAAATTTTGCAGTGTAAGGGTCAGATATTGATAAATAATTTCATTGTACTGGGCATTGATTTCTGCGAGGATATGATTGTAGTCGTCTTTCGTGTCGAGTTTCGGAGAAACCACACGGAATGAGAGTGTATCGGTACGCTCCGGCTTTCCGCAAGGCTTATATTTGTAGGTAAGTTCAAATATGCCTGGTTCGTTGACGAACTTTAGCGGCGCAGACATGAGCCACTTGTGTTCGCTAACCTTGATTACCGAAAACAATTCGGTAACTTCTTTCATCTTGTGGAGAACCGAGGGTGCGGCATCTATTTCGGTAATGTAAATGCTAACGTTATACGTTGCTGTTTCGTAGAATACAGGCGGCTCGTTTGTCCACTCTTTCGAGTCGGGTACTCCGACAGAGTGCAAACCGAAGCTGGGCGATTTGGCGAGCCTTAGTGAGCCTGGAAGCGTACTGCGATAGTCGCAGTAGGTCAATGCCTTTTCTTTGACACGTGCACAAAACCGCTGCCAACAATTAGCAATGTCAGCGGCAGTGTTGGCAGTGATTTCAACGTTTGCGCTTTTGAAAGAGAGAACTTCCATGGTATCGAAGAATTATGTATTGCGGCCCAATCTATTTATTTTGGATAAGAGGTCATAATATCCTTGCATCTTTATCCCATCTTTTACTTGAAGGAGCAATTCTAATATGTGTTCTCGATTACTTGATGTAACTCTAACAATTTCCGGTTGCGTTATAATTTCATTTAGCCCTTTAATTATTGCTTCACACATTCCTCTATCACCCAGATGTGAGGCGTGAAAAAGTTCTGAGATGCGATAATATATAAGATAGTGTTCATTCGAAAACGGAGATTCTCCCACTACTATACTGTAATAATAATCGGCAATGGCATGACAAGTAATTGTTGAATTACGTTCACTTTCCATAAGTGAGTGTAACTTTGTGTTATTTAATTCTTGTCGTATTTTTCGCAGATCTATTAATGTATAAATCTGCCATCCAATCAGGGCGCACACGATAGCAGACAAAATCGTCACAAGAAATGTCGCCCAATCTAATGCAAGAGGCTCACAGCGAATTATTGAAAACAACAATGCCGCAAATGATAGAACAATAGAAAAGGAAATGCCTATCTTCCAGTATTTCATAATGCATGTATATTAAGGCCAGAATGATGTGAAACGTGCTTGTTCGAGGCGCGATTTCATTTCTACCAGTTTCTTGTTGGCATATGGATATGATGTAGAGAAAGCAATTAGACGGTCAAGAGGTTTTACTAGCAGTTCTTCATCGCCCTCTATGCGAGGCAAAACTTTCATCATCAAGATTTGGTCAACGGCTATATTGAGTATGTTTTCCCATTCTGCAGTTTTATCTTCGAGCCAAAGTTGATAGAAGTAAAGCAACAATTCGTTCTGAACGCGATAGGCAACCTTAAATGGTGTACCTTCAAGGGCAGAGTTAATGCCGGTCAGCACCTTTGCCACTTCGCCTTTAAGCCATTCGGTCTTCTCGGCATTGTCATCGGCAAGAGCCTTGACTACATCCAATGCTCGTGTTTCAGTGGCGAGATAGAGCGATGGTGAAGTGGGATTGGCACGATATTCAAGTTCCGAAGCGTTGGCAAAGAAATCCATAAACGGGTCTCCCTCAGGGAGATTCATTTCGATAGTCATTGCGCGGTCAATCACCTTGCGAGAGAACTGATGGGTTGTTTCGTCCATGTTGACCGTGCCGATGATAACAACATTTTCAGGAATGCGAAGTCCGTACTCACGGAGTTGTTCGTAAACTTCAGTCTCCTTCCCATAGCCTGCTGTCGGTTCAACTGTTGCAGAGGTAGAAGAGTAGTCAGATGAAACTACCTCTTGTGAGAATAATGCCTTTTCAAGAGCGTATTTCTTGAAAATGTCAGCTTTAATGAGCGGTTCGGAAACAATGTGTCCGTCAATCTTCATGCGGCTTTCAAGAACGCTCAAAAATTCAGCAAAGTATTGCTCCACTGGAGCGAGGTTCATTTCATCAAGGCACACGAAAAAAGGGACATCGGGATAGAGCATTGCTTTGGCAAGGAACTTGACAAAGGGAGTAAGTTGATATGTATTGCCGTTAATTTTACTTTCGTAACCGATAAGGTCGGTAGAATCGTGCCAATTAGGCTTGACCTCGATCAGACAATAGTTGCCAGGCGAAGTTGGGTCAGCACGAAGTACGGCATTGTCTGGGCAACTATCAAAGGCCATCTGCTTGACGATACGGCTCTTGCCGGTGCCTGAGATACCCGCCAACAAGAGGAACGGCTTCGTCCGCATTGCGCGGAGATATGATTTGTTTAAGTCGGTAGTAGAAGACGCTACGGAAAGACGTTCTTCACGACTTTTATAGATATTGGCTCTAAAATCACTATTAGCGAGAATGTCTAAATACATCTCGTAATACTTCATTGTTCTGAAAGACTGATACTGTGTACCATTATATTCAGAAGAAAATACTTTGTCGAGCGATGGATTAACTTCTTTTAGTTTCGCAATAATAGCGTGCAGTACGTCAATATCTAAGATTTGGAAGATACTTTGGTATTCGGGATATACTGCTGAGATTTTGGGATTGACAAATTCTTCAAACTTGGCTATATATCCAGTAAAATCATTTGTGTGAGTGTTAACGAGGTGAACAAAATGAGTGAAACTTTCACGCACTTTATTTATTAGATCTTCCTTTGGAAGCAAAGCGATAGCCTTATTATCCTTTGGTTTCTGAGAAGGAAAATCGGATATTGAAAGCAAATATGGATTAGCATTTAAGGTATTACCCACCAATTGAGATATCACCTGCTTATCCAATTGGAGTTCCTCTATAATTGCATTAGAATAACGTTCTTTAAGAATATTGAGTATCGAGTTATAAATGTCATCTGAATTTATTGGTACAGAACGCACCAACCATACTGCAAACGCATTACGCAGTAAAGGAGTATGCAGATACTCTCTTATATTTGGAAGAAGGGTATCATTTTCAATTAGATGTCCTCCCTTGACAATGAAAAGTGGATTATTCCCTCTTTTGGGAAATGTGAACTCAGTAGTAGTATTAACCATAGAGTTCTTAACTACATTGACTGAAAAGAAGTTACTACCAACAGCATAATCGGGATTATCCTTTAGCGAGTTAAAAAAGTTCGCAGTGTAATAATCCTTATTAACCGATACTACATTGCCAACAAAAGTAATAAAAGCCTCTCTATCATCTTTGTTGGAGGTGTCGCAATCTCGATCAAACTTTTTTGTAAATTCGTCAAGGGCGAATATATATCTTAAAGCACTTGTTGCTTGTGTAGCACCTTGAGCCGAAGGATCGGAAGTCAATTTTGATAATTGGCTATATGCTTCAAGAAGTGATTTTTTTGATAAATACGCCATAATTATGAATTGGAAAGATGAGAAATTAAAGTTTTTGCAATTACCCAACCTAAAATAGGTGGCACAGCATTTCCGATTACTTTATATCGAGATTGGAGAGGGATTGAACTAAAAAGATAATTATCAGGGAAGGATTGTATTCGAGCAATCTCACGAACGGTATAACGTCTGTTATATACAGGGTGAGTTATGCCGCAGTTTTCTGGTTGAGCAGATGCAGTTATTGTTCCGTTTATTTCGCCATAAGCAAAACGCCTAAAAAATTTAGGAGAATGGTATTTCTTTGGGTCATCATATATCTTCCTAAATCGAGTAGACAGTTTTTCATAAGGAATATTTTTCCAAGAGCGACCCACAAAAGCACATGAGGGTAAATCTGCTTTTTTGAAAGAAGATTTAAAAACGGTGTCAAGGCTTTCTCCATGAGCACACGGACCAATAAGTTCAACCGTATTTTGGGTTGTCGCACTGTAAGGCCAAAACTCGTTATCGGGAAGTTTATCTGTGCCTTGAAGGATTGAACCTAACAGTAATTTTTCATCAGTGGAATTAGCGACAGATGGAATTTCTAATGATGAAACAAGATTGTCAATTTCGGAAAAGTCAAAAGGTTTTAAGTCGTTTGTAATTCCGATAATTAGATAACGATAACGCTGTTGAGGTACTCCATAATTAGATGCACAAAGGAGCTTTGCGGTTACATTGTAACCAAGTTTCTCCATTCGTTTTTTTATTTCTTCAGGTACTGTTGTACCATCAGGCATTTTACTTGACATAATGCCTCTAACATTTTCAAAAACGAAAGCAGAAGGATGTACCCCCTTTTCGACTTTTGAACGGATAATACGCTCACACTCTTCAAAGAGAGTTCCACGTCCATTATCATCGTGTACGCCTTTCCGATTGCCAGCATTTGAAAATGGTTGACAAGGGAAACCCGCTAACAAAATATCGAAATCAGGAATTTCAGAAGCATCAATATTACGAATATCCTCTAATCTACACTTACTTCCGTGTTCTGTAAGAAGCGGATTAGAGTTATAACAAGTTGCAGCGTCTTTATCGAAGTCGTTGGCAAAAACCACTTCGGTGTCAAGGCGTTCAAAGTTTTTATCATAAAACGAGAAACCGCCTGAGAAGCCAAGGTCAAGACCTCCGCAACCTGAAAATAATGAGGCAATCTTGAATTTCATTATAAAACAAGGAACTTCCGTGTAGGCAGACAGGCGACCAAGCCTTTTTTCGCGACTACAAGGAAGTTCCTTAATATGTTGAATATAAGTTATTACTTACATTGGGTGGTCTATTCGTCTGCGCAAGCGCGTTTTTAGATTGCAAAGTTACGAAAAATTTTCGAGATTTCCTAATCATCAGACAATGTTAACATAGCTGTTAAGATTCTGATAATCAGGAATAGCGTATATAACTACATTAGTGACCTTTCTCTTTAGAAGAATACTTTGGTTCACCATACGGAATGTTTGGTTCTGCAGCTATTGATTCATTGTCAATTTCGTTGGATTGATAATGTTCAATATTGGATGATTGAGTTATGCCGGCATATAGATGTTGGAGTACTTCTTCGCGTTTAGCCTTTGTTTTAATATCACATTCCCAAATGCGTATTACCCTCCATCCGGCTAGTTTGAGGTCTACATTATTGGCATAGTCGCGAGCAATGTTCATCGCTATCTTATGCCGCCAAAAATCAACATTGGATTTCGGTAGCCTGAAATACTTGCAGTCCTTATGTCCATGCCAGAAACAACCGTCAACAAAAACAACCGTCTTATATTTTCTCAGGACAATATCAGGAGACCCCGGCAACTTCCTATTATTAACACGATAGCGCAGACCGCGAGAGAAAAGATACTTCCGGACAATCATCTCAGGCTTAGTATCCTTCCCTTTAACCGCCGCCATGCATCGGCTTCGCTGCTCCGGCGTCAACACATCCGCCATTCTGTCCTATCTAATGATCTTTAACGGTATGGCATCGAATCTTTCATGACTAGATTTATGCATTACCATTATAATGTCGAAATCAGGGACTTTAGATATATCAAATTCTACAATAAACGGCATGTCTGGTGTTGTGCCATGCTCAACACCTCTCATAAAAGTATTCACCTTTAATCCAGAGTTTAGAGGAACACCGTTTTGATCACCGCCTATATGCATTGTTTCATTTAGAACTTCAACTGTGACATCTTTGGTGTCATTCAAAGTGCAAAACAAAAAGGAAGAGATAGGTTCTAGAAAATGCAATGCTCTACATGTTATTCTTAATTTGTTCCCTATATGTTGTTTTTCTGCAACAAGATTGTGGAATTGAGTTGTTGGAGTCTGATATGTGTTATTCCCTTGGATAACATCAACAATCTGTCTAACCGCAACCTCTATTCCTTGAGAATATAGATCAATATAGAGACTTTGGGTTAGTAATATCGGCATAGGAGAGTTATCCATACGGATAGGGATAAATTTTATGGCATTTTGAGCAGCCTTAAAGATTGCATTTTGCCACTCCATTTTCACCATACTACTTGACACACTATTTGCAGAGACAAAGAAAAAGAAGTATTGGCAATTTGATAGTCCTTCATTCATTTTGTCTATGATACCATCGCCGGGCTGTATTGACCATGAATCGTAGAAAACATTATTTTGCCCAAATATTTTTCTGAGTCGAAGAGCTACTTGCTCAACAACAGGTTTGTCTTTCCAATTATGGGAGAGGAAAATCATTATGAATAGAGATGTTAATCAGCACAAATCTGAAGGTTGCCAGCCAATGATGAATGCTATAAGTTATAGATTTATTAACGAAGTGTATAAGCTTGCTTTCAGACTTTGATCATCAATTACAAAATTACAAAAAAAGTTCTGACATTGCAAACGAATGAGCTGAGAAACATAACAAGACATAATGAGACACCCCGGCAAGATGGTTGGTCTTGTCGGGGTATTAGTCAGGGGATTATGGGATCATTAGTGGGAGCGGGTCAGAGGCGGTAGCAGGCGATGCGGCAGCCGGGGACTTGGTTGGTGGCGAGTGGACCGTGGTTCTCATCGGCGAAGTGGAGGAAGCCGTTGATCTTTGCGGTCTGCTGGAGCCAGTGGACGAAGGCCGGGAGTTTGGGAGTGGACGGTGTCGGCCGGGCCTCGGAAGCTGATATTGATGACGATGAGGGTCATGTCGGGGATTCCGAGGTGGCCTTCGGAATGTTCCCACAGACGGAACTGGATGTTTCGGCGGTTGTCGAAATAATAGTGGATACAGGCACCGACCGCGTTTCTTCTCGCTTACGACATCGGCGTAGATCATAGTGTTTTTTACGCTACGATGGGTAAACATCTTTGATACTACAGATACATCGATACCCAGCGAGATAAGGAGCGTAGCAAACGAATGGCGAAGACAGTGGAACGAGAGTTTTTTCTCGATGCCTGCGGCCTTCACCCATTTCTTGAATGGCTGTTGTGCCATTGAGCGGCGGAAGCCTTTGAAGATAAGCCCTTCACCACGCTCACCACAATATTTCAGAGCCTCTTCACTTACCGGCAAAGTGGCCTCTATAGACGGGTTCTACCGATTACTCTGGCAATATTCGGGCAAAAGAAAAGGCGCTCAAACTGAACGCCTTGACTATTATTTCAACTTATAGTCACCTGTCTTTAACTGTCGGTCATTTGCCGATGCAGAAGCGGTTAATTTACTGATATACAGATGAGCGTACAAAACGGGACTATTCTGGTTTCGTTATGAATTTTTTGAG
>ERZ778518.2474-NODE-2474-length-9975-cov-3.584476_pt1 | contig 9975 bp, 15 predicted proteins | sample MGYA00510340_ERZ778518 | MGnify/ENA primary metagenome ERZ778518 (study PRJEB29527, sample SAMN07138967) | mouse gut metagenome | material: feces | host: mouse | place: China:Nanjing | collected 2016-01-25 ... | reverse complement strand
TACACAGACACGGAGCTCGAGAGGCGGCTCACACCGCCGGGAGGCGACGACACGACCGCCCGGGCGACCGTGGACCGGTTGCGGGAAATGTGCGAGGCTCTCGTCATGGAGGGCCAGAGCTGGCGCGGCAGATAGGAGGCAAAAAGTTGGATCATGTAGATGTATTTGAAATCATAGGAGAAGGCCCGGCCTCTAGTGCTATTGTTGACGCTATGATCATTACGTCGGCGAAAATTCGCAATTACGACAAGCCTCTGCTATCTATAAGCGGCGGCTCAGATAGTGACATAATGCTGGATATGTGCTGGCGGCTGGATCCTCTTAAAAAATTACATACAAATTTGTAAATACGGGGATAGAGTATGAAGCAACAAAGAGACACATCAAATTTTTAGAGCAAAAATACGGGATTGAGATCGAGGAATTAAAGGCAACAATACCGGTACCGCTCGGGTGCAGAACATACGGCGTTCCATTTTTAACAAAGCATGTTTCTGAAATGATAAGCAGATTACAAAAACATAATTTCAAATGGGAAAACGAAGAATTTGAGATTTTACTGGAGCGGTACCCGAATTGCAAAAGCGCATTGAAATGGTGGTGTAATCAGCACATAAACCCGAAAAGCAAATACTCGTCAATGAATATAAACAAGCATTTACTGTTAAAAGAGTTTATTATACAGAACCCGCCAGACTTCGCAATCTCGCCTATGTGTTGCGAGGGAGCAAAAAAGAGACCGTTCCGACAGATTGAAACAGAGGGCGACTACGATCTCGTATGTGTGGGCATTAGGAAATTTGAAAACGGGATCAGGTCACAGCAATATAAAAATTGCTTTACTCCCGGAGATAATCACGATAATTATAGACCGATTTTCTGGTTTACCGAGGAGGACAAAAGGATCTACGAGGAGCGCTTCGGAATAATTCACAGCGATTGCTACCGCGTGTGGGGAATGGCTCGGACTGGTTGCGCTGGCTGCCCGTTTGGATCTGGCTTCGAGGAGGAGCTTGGCATGATAACAGAAAACGAGCCGAAGCTATACAAAGCAGTTACTAATATTTTTTTCGACTCATACGAATATACGCGAAAATATCGCCAATTCAAAAACGCAAACAAGGGCAAAAAAGAAATCGAAGAAACGGACGAATACAGACAAATGGAATTATTCGACTATGAGGAAACGGAGGACACAGAATGAAAGAAATACATACATGCGAGCATTGCCAGACGCCCGGTAAATACATAGCCGTCGAGAGTTTCGGGGACACAAGGCTATTTTTGAACATTTCCGGCGAATACCTTCAGATTTTCGACGAGGAATACCCCGGGCGCATTACAAACATAAAGATCAACAACTGCCCTATGTGCGGCCGACCGCTCAGGGCTGAGGAGATCATCATCAAAACAAACAGAGTCCTGCGCGGCCTACTGCTGCCGCCTCTGCCGCCCGGAGAATACCCGGCGGGCTGCAATAAAAACGGGGCCGTACATGTGAAACTACCAGAGGGCAAAACTCTGGGAGTAAAACCGGGAGAATTTGAGTTTATAAAGGCGCCGGCGTGGCTGCTGGAGCTATGGAAGGAGGCAGACAATGAGTGCGACAAATAGAGGGGCCGAAAGACGGCCGCACGACTTCTACCCTACGCCGATCCCGTCAATAGAGGCATTTCTTGACGTTTTCCCTCTCAGGGGGGGGATCGAAGTGTTGGAACCGGGAGCAGGCAGCGGTAATATCATCAAAACATTGCAAAAATATGGCAATTTTTCGATCGACGCGGTGGAAATAAGACCAGAGGAGACAGAGAACCTGCAGCAGCTCGGCGCAAATGTGATTATAGGCGACTATCTGAGCATGAACATCGAGAAAAAATACGACCTCATTATCGGAAACCCGCCTTTTAATCAGGCGATCGAGTTTGTAGAGAGGAGCCTCGAGCTATTAAAGCCGGACGGTATGCTCGTTTTTCTACTCCGCACCGCATTTATGGAGAGCGACCGGCGTTTTTCATTCTGGCAGAAACCAGAGCACCAGATCGCCGGACTCTACACATTGCACGCCCGGCCGAGCTTTACGGGACACGGAACCGACGCCACGAGCTACTCGTGGTTTATATGGCAGCCCGGCAGCAGGCGCCAGACAATAAAAATTATTTAGGAGGTGCAGCTCATTGGATAGAGAGGACGCAAAGAAAGTCATAAAAAATTTATCAGAAAAGCCGTTTATTTGCTCGGACGAATGGATCGAGGTAGCGGGCGGCTATCTGGTAACAACGAAGGAACATTTCAAAAAGCTGGAAAATGCAGCAGCTAAAGGAAAGGGGGCAAAACCATGAAAATGACCTATATATGCTCGCCGTGCCGTGGTGACTATGAGAAAAACATCATAAAAGCGCAGGAATATTGCCGGGAGGCGTTTCTCGAGGGCCTGCTGCCGATCGCTCCGCATGTATATTTCACTCAGTTTATGGACGACGAAAAACCAGAGGAACGGGAACGCGGCCTTCTTTGCGGGCTCCAGCTCCTCAGATATTGCCAGTCTATAAGAGTTTACGGCTGCCGTGTGAGTGCCGGCATGTATAACGAGATACAGCTCGCCGGCGTTCTGGGGATTGAGCTCGAAGTCTACGGCCCGCCGGAGTTTGTCGAGCGCGTGCAGGAAATATACAACAATGCGACGGTAACACAAAAGGCGCTGACTCTCAGAAAAAAGGGACGGACCGCTGGTGTATCTGCCGGAGCTCCCGCTGCCGCCTTATTGATTAAAGAGCCAAACCCGGCAGCAGGCGCAGCTTTCCACAGTGTCAACATTGAGGATCTCAATCTGAGCGACGAAGATCGGGAAAAGGTGCAAAAAGAGCTCGAGCTGCAACTCAAAGCGACGGAAACCCTCGCTAATTTGCTTATGGGAGGTGCTTAATATTGACGGATAGCAGAAAAAACGCGGAAGGCTACGCGGATCCGACGCCCTATCTGGCCGAGAGGAACATCGAAGCAGAACGCCGGCAGCAAGGCCGCCGATCCAAGTATGCCGGGGAGCGCTTCGAGAGCATGATCTCGGCAGCCTGCGACTACTACCGCGGCGAGAATATTGCAGACATTGAAAAGACGCCGGAGCCTATGAGACCAATCAAACCATACGGAGACCGGAGGCGCGGCCAGTACATAGCGGTATTTGTGAAAAAGGCCCAGAACGATTATAAGGGCATACTCAACGGGGGCCGGTGCATTGCCTTCGAGGCGAAACACACGGACGCCGAAAAGATAGAGAGCTCGGCCGTGACAGAGAGGCAAGCCGACCTTCTCGAGAATTACGAGAAAATGGGCGCGAGCTGCTTCGTGCTGGTGAGCTTCAAATTTGAGCAATTTTTCCGGATCCCGTGGAGCGTCTGGCGCGACATGAAGGAAATATACGGGCATAAACACTTGAAACGCAGCGAGATCTCGGAATATGAGATCGGCCTAAATCATTTAGGAGTGCTCGAGTTTTTGAAAAAAACAAAGGGAGGAAATGCCAATGCTTGAAAGAGCTCTCAACGACCTAAAGAACCCAAAAACAAAAACCGCATATCTCCAGATACTTGCAACCTTTACCGGAGCCGACGGCTCTATGGGCTTTACTACCGGCCAGCGGTATGAGCTTATTGTGCGATATATCAGGAGCCGCGGTACATTCGAGGCGAGGACGAAAGACGGCCGGCTCTACTGCCCTTATCAAAGCGCCGGATCTTTTATGAAAAACTGGAGCGCCTCAGCTATTCAGAAGGGGGCGCAAACATGAAAGCATTAACAATATGGCAGCCGTGGGCCTCTCCTATCGCAATAGGGGCCAAAGGCTACGAGACAAGAGGCTGGGCCACAAAATACCGCGGGCCGATTGCGATCCACGCAGCAAAGCGGCCGTATATGGGAATTTTCAAAACATTGCCGGCAGAAACACAGCGGATCCTTCGGGGACTATTCGACCTCGAGCGCGAAACTCTGCCGACCGGCGCCGTAATTTGCACGGCTGAGCTTGTGAACGTCTGGCACATAGTTTACAACCCCGGTACCGACGTAGACGTGGCGAAAAATATCCCGATCGGGGCCGAGAGCCTGAGCATAGACAAACACGCGCCAGATTTTCACGACTATATTGTGCCGACGGCTCAGGAAATAGCTCTCGGCGACTGGACGCCCGGCCGCTATGCGTGGGAGCTCAAAAACATCACCATATTGCCGGAGCCGATACCGGCCAAAGGGCAGCAGGGCCTCTGGAACTGGGAGCCACCCGGGGAGGTGCTGGCGTGAATGTAAAAATAACACCGTGGAAACCGGGAGACGGCGGCCTCTTGTGCCTGCCTCTCCGTTCCAATATACCGGACGCAAGCAAGCACCCAGACTGGAAACCGGTAAAATGCCCGCTTTGCGGCCGTGATTGCTGGGAGCCAGAGCTTGCGCGTCTGGCAATGGCAGCGGGAGCCTCTGGGGCATGTACTGAGTGTGCTATCCGCGCCGGACTATCTCAACCGGGAGGAGGTGACAAAAAGCAATGACCGCGGAGGCGTTCATCGGAGCGGAAAGCTCCAGACACAAAACGAAATTCAAGAAGGGAGATCAAAACCATGCCGAAACAGACAGTACAAAGCAACATTAACCTAGAGAGTCTCGCGGGCGGCGCTTTTGCCGAGAAGCTCAACGAGGCGCTCATGCAGGTGGCCGAAAATATTCAGAACCCGAACACAGAGGCCACCACAAAGAGACAGATCCAGATCCTGCTCAAATTTGCACCCAATAAAACACGGCAGCTTGTGAGCACTCAAATCTCTGTCACGACAAAGCTCGCTGCTACTGAGGCAATCGACACGCAAATGATTATGGGCGTAAACATGAGAACCGGCCAGATTGAGATCGCAGAATATGACGGCCAGATCAGAGGGCAAATGTCTCTCTCAGACCTTCAGAAACCGGCAGCAGAACAGCCCGAGCCGGTGCAGCAGGACACGGCAGAGGCAAAAGAAGCAGAGCCGGCAGCAGGTGAACCCGAGGCGCAACCGTCCGGCAAACCTCTGGATCTGAAAAACAGAGGCAAACAGCAGACACCAACAGAAGCTCAGGAGCCCGAAAAGGCAGAGGCGGCAGCAGGCGCTCTCGTCCCGGGCAAAGACTACGACGAAGAAACCGGCGAAGTGCTGGAGAACGGGCGACCGGTGGACGACCGCTGGACGACCGGCAAACGACCGGAGGACGAAAACAACAAAATAGTACCACTCGGCCAGAGAGCCGCGCAAGGATAAGAAGGAGGACAAATCAATGGATAATATCAAAGAAGCGATTGCCTATATTGCAGAATTAGCCGTAGAGGCAGAAAAACCCGAACAGATCCAGATCAACGGAAGGACCTATTGCACAAAGAACCTCACCCGGTACGATCGCCCCGATATGGCCGAACCTATCAAAGCGACGACGCTCACCTCTTTAATTGAGTACATCAAGGAAAGCCGGGAGGAGCTTCGGGAACGCATGATAATTCAGGTAGTAAACCCGACGAAAGTGCTGCTTTACTCTGGATTGCTGGCAGAACGCAACCGCGAGACGCTTTTCGAGGTAAATGCACTACTCCCCCCGCTTTAGATATGGCGAAGATTATGAGCAGGAGGCTTTTCTCATTTCCATGCAATCGTGTTTTAAGGAAAGCGACGACCGGGAAACCGTGACATTGTTCGCGGGAAACATCGTCAACACTCAGGAGCAGGCTTTTTCTGACAATGGCGTCACCCAGCAGGCCACTATGAAAACGGGGATCACAACAAAGGAAAATGTGCTCGTACCGAACCCGGTGCACCTGATCCCGTACCGCACATTTTTGGAGGTTGAGCAGCCCGGCAGCGACTTCGTTTTCAGAGTTAGCGAAGGCCGGGGCGGCGTTCCCGTCTTTAAGCTCGTAGCCGCTGACGGCGGCGTCTGGGAGTCTCAGGCCCTCGAGAATGTGCGGAGCTATCTCGTTGAGGCTCTCAAAGATATACCGGATCGCGAAAAGCTCACAATCATTGCATAAAGAGCAACCGGGACAACTGGAAAGAGATTGAAAATCAGGGAGGGCCTTCGCGGCTCTCCCGTATAAGGAGGCAGACACATGGAATTATTGAAAAGCCCGTTTTTGAACGATCCGAGCGCTCTCGTCGCTCTGGCTTTTGAGACGGAATACCCCGGGAAAGAATACGAGGCAATATTGGTTGAAAAAATAGAGGACGCCGGCGGCGTAGAAATGGTGGGTTGTACCACCTACCCGGACGACGGGAGCCTTCCGCTCATAGAAGTGGCCGCACATATACCAGCGGGCGCCGTTCCTGAAATTCTGGCGCATGAGCTCGCGCATGTTGTGACACCCGGAGACGACCACGGCCCGGAGTGGAAAGCTGCTTTTGAAAGAATTTACTCGAAATATAACGAGCTGGCCCTTGCGCGCTTCGGAAATCAGGAGACGGAGGCACCGGCATGAGGGCGGCCGTAATATGCGCCGGCGCTCTGCTGCTTATCATCGTAGCGCTTGCACTGCTGCTACCGATCGCCACGCTGGGCGCATGGCAAAAGAAAGAGCTCGAGAAGGGAGGCGTCTAAACCGTGGGAAAGAAAAAACTTGAAATCACTCAGACAAGAACGAAAGCCAACCGCCAAGAGATACAGATCAATGACATGGACTACACAACCGAAGCAGAGCCAAAGGCACACGCCGACGGCTGCCCGGTTTTTTGCGCGCACGACAAGATCGTGCCGATAAAGGACCTCAGAGAGAACCCTCTAAACCCGAATAAACACCCAGACGACCAGATCCGAGCCCTCGCTGCTATCATCAAGGCGGCCGGCTGGAGGCAGCCGATCACAGTGAGCAAACGCTCCGGCCTCATAGTAAAAGGCCACGGCCGACTCATGGCCGCGAAGTATGCGAAGCTCAAAGCGGCGCCCGTTGACTATCAAAATTATGCAAACGAGGAGGAGGAACTCGCCGACCTTATGGCAGACAATCGGATCGCAGAGCTGGCAGAGATTGACAGCGTAAAACTGGCCGAAGCCTTCGAAGCGGTAGACACTGGAGCGATCCCTTTTGAAATGACCGGCTACGAGGAGTCTTTTTATCAGGAACTTGCAACAGCTCTTTGCGAGGCAGACCACAGCGACAAGGAAGAAAACGAGGACGCGCTGCCACCGCCGCCAGAGGCGCCTTTTTCAAAGCTGGGCGACGTGTGGATCCTCGGCCGGCATAGAGTAATGTGTGGCAATTCTACAAACTCGAAGGACCGGGAGGAGCTGCTGGACGGAGCCACGCCGGAGGTTATGCTCACAGATCCCCCGTATTGCAGCGGAGGACACCAAGAGAGCGGGAAATCTACCGGCAGCATTGGAACCGTGCGAAAAGGCGAGACAGACGCTCCAAAGATTGCTAATGATATATTGAGCACTCGCGGCTATATCAAATTATTAACCGCAGCTTTTGAGGGTATCACTCCTCTATTTGCTTATGTTTTCACCGACTGGCGTATGTGGATCTATTTGTATGACATTATAGAAAAATCGGGCTTCGGTGTGCGCTCTATGCTCGTATGGGATAAAGAGTCGCCCGGAATGGGCGTAGGCTGGAGGAGCCAGCACGAGCTCTGTATCTTCGGGAGCCGAGGAAAAGCGAAATTTGACGGCCACAAGGGCTATGGCAATGTTTTGAGGTGCAGCAGGTCCGGGAATGAGTTACACCCGACACAGAAACCCGTCGAATTGTTTGAGCAAATTCTCGACAATATGGACTTTGCAAAAACCGTCTACGATCCCTTCGGAGGCAGCGGGACCACTCTCGCAGCAGCAGAGAAAACCGGCCACACGGCCTACATAATGGAATTGACGCCGGAATATACCGACGTAATTGTAAAAAGATATTTCAGGATAGCGGGAAAAGACCAGATCAAGCTCATACGCGACGGCGAAGAAATGCCGCCGGAATACTACGCGGAAATTTTCGAGGATCTGGGAATAAGCCCGGAATATCAGGAAGGAGAATACGAGTAAATGGGAAAACAGAAAAAGCCACCGCTGCCGCCGGATATAAAGGCATATATTGACGCAAGCGTAAAGTTGACGGCCGAGGCAATGAAAGAAGCCTGCGGGCCTCTCCAGAAGCCACAGAACGCCAAAACAGCCTTCAAAAGCACCGAGGCCAGACTGTACGCTCTGCCGGTCCTAAAGGTGAAAATAAAGGACGATACCGAGAAGATCGAGCAGCTCCGCACATACGGAGCGCCAGAGCGCAGCAAATCAATCACAAGGTTTTCAAAAAATAGCGTGCGCCTCGATCCAGAGGAGGCTCTGGAGGCTATCATCAAAGATCAAGAGGCAGCTCTCGCAGCGGATCAGCATGAAGTCGATATATTAGAGACGGCTCTCGACTACATACGCGACGATCCATATTATGAAACCGTTTCGGGCCGGTATTTTGATGGCCTCGACAATGAGGCGATCGGGGAAAAAATCGGTTGCGACGGAACAACCGTTTGGAGAAACCGCCAGAGACTCGTCAAGAGTCTGGCCGTGAGATTGTACGGGACGGCCGCTATTGACTAGCCGGAGCCGGCAGCAGGACCGCTCCGCTGCCGTGCAATTTACCGGTGCAAAAAAGATGCAATTTACTTCAAAAAAAGAGTCGTGTTATACTGTTTACAATGCAATAATTAGATGAAAAACCGCGCGAGGGAAATCGGGCGGTTTTTTCGCGCTGAAAAGGAGGCGATCGCATGGGTGCAACCAGAGGAACCTCGACTTGTATGCTTGCGAATTACGAGCGCCTTGTCAAGACGCTGGATAATATCGCAGGCGTTGACGCCGAAAAGGTAATAAAAAAGTGCACGGCAGACGCAAAGAGTCGGGCTGGAGGCTGGGTATCTGCTGCCGTCCGACAAGTTTATAATATAAGCCCGTCGGATATGAAATCAGCACTTGAAGGAAAAGGACGGGGAAACGGGCAGCTAAAGATCGAGGGCAATCTCGTCGAGAGCGTCGTGCTCACATACAAGGGCAGAGTGCTCACACCGACTCATTTCAAAATGCAGCCAAAAGAACGAAGCCCGAAACCATACCGAGTAAGTCAAGCGGTATTTAAGGGGCAAAGAAAAAAACTGCCAGCCGGCGTGTTCCTTGCCTCGTCTGGAGGCGAGGGCTCAACACAAATACCGTTCCAGAGAGAGAGCTCGGAGCGCTACCCTATCAAGAGCATTAAAACATTGAGCGTGCCGCAAATGATTGAAAACGAAAAGGTGCAGCCACTCATACAAGAGAAAATAGACGAGGGGCTCAGTAAAAGGTTAGAGCACAATGTCAACAGAATGTTGGAAAAGGCAAAGGCATAGAACAGCAGAACGACACACACGGGAACCGGAGACCACCACTCGGCAGAGGCTCGAGGGGCTGGCCTCTTTCTATATCCTCAGCACAACACAAAGCTGAGGCACATCACACAACAAGACGGACCACAAAGCCGGGGCAAACACCACGGCTAGAGGGGAGCCGCACAAGAGGCACGGCCCGACAACAAGACCGGGGCGGGCCGAGGCAAGCCGACAGCTCGAGCGCCAGCTCGGCGCAAATGCACGCAGAAAAAATATTTTTATATGGGGACACCCCGCGAAAAATAAATAAAAAAATTTTTCAATAGGTTCTTCCAGTGAAAAAAACGCCTGCGGTGCTTGCGAGCCCAAAAACTTGCTAGACACTAAAAATTTTTTCAGGCCGTTTCGTTACGCCGGGAAGGAGGCAAGGCAATGGCGACACCGAAAAAAGAGAAGCCGGCCGAGACTCCGGGCTACTGGCCGACAACTAAAATGGCTGAATTGTTTGAGCTCAGCGCTCGGAGGATCCAGCAGCTCACGCAAGACGGAATACTCAAAACACACGACACGCCGGCGGGCCGGCGCTACAACGTGGGCGAGGCAACAAAGGACTACATCAAAT
>ERZ778518.2473-NODE-2473-length-9986-cov-4.179337_pt1 | contig 9986 bp, 13 predicted proteins | sample MGYA00510340_ERZ778518 | MGnify/ENA primary metagenome ERZ778518 (study PRJEB29527, sample SAMN07138967) | mouse gut metagenome | material: feces | host: mouse | place: China:Nanjing | collected 2016-01-25 ... | reverse complement strand
ACCGGATTTTTACCCTGTTGGAATCAAGATTGCGAACTTGTTTCGCAATTGCCTACGGGTTATGAATCTTAACAACAATTCCTTCGGTTTCCTTTTTTACAACAACATTACTATCCATCAAATGCCGCTTTACTTCATCAGCCTTATCCCGCATGTCAGCAACTTCATTCTGGTAATCTTCCTCTGTCTCAAATTCGTCTCTTGCATCCACTGATTTCTGAACCAGATCCCTTGTTCTTGCCCACTTTGCAAGTCGGTCATTGATTGTCGGATTATTGAATTTCAGAGAAATGGAATCCGGGGCATACTCCCCTTTTTTATTCTTTTTACCCATAAACTCCATATCTAACTGCTCATCCATTTTGAAAATCAAGGAAAGTACATCCGATACCGTTTCAATATCAAAATCCATAAAAATGTTGATACTGATGCCGAGAGCGTCAGCGATTTTCAAAAGTTGGTCCGGCTTCGGGTTGCGGTCTCCCGCTTCATATTTCCTTATGGTTACTTCATTTATGCCACCTGCCAGTTGTCCCAGCATCTTTTGGGAGATGCCACGCATTTTGCGGTAAGTCCGTATTTTTTCTCCAACGGTCATTACAAATCCTCCAATTATATACAAATATATTTGACAGATACATTTGTATTGTAACATAGGCACATGGAAATGGAAACAAGAAAATAGCGGATAACAGCAAAAAAGGTGGAAATGGAAGAACAGGCAGAGAAAGGTCAGTCTTGCAGATGGGAAAAGGTGTGGCAAAGCAGGGATTTCTGCATGGAAATGGGAACAGGAAACGGAATGCAGGAGACAAAATAAAAAAAATTTCAAATATCCTATTGACAGGATACAATTGTATCTGTTATTATATCAGGTACAATAAGAGATACAAAAGTGTCTTGATTGTGGAAAGGGGGAGCTTATGGGGAAAACCAGCCAGATGTTTCTGTCGGTATCGGAAGTACAGGGGCTGCTTGGAATGTCAAAGTCGTATTGCTATGAATTGGTGGCAAAACTCAATGATGAGTTGGAGAAGATGGACAAGATTGTCATTCCCGGCAAAGTGCCGACACAATTTTTTCTTGAGAAATTTTACGGTATGGAAATTACGGATGAAATGCTGGATGCAGTGCATTGTCATGCCGGCAGCAGACAAGCGGATTAAGGGAAAAGGAAATTGAAAGCAGGAATTCATTATGCCGGACTGGCAGAGGGGTAGTTGGCAGTGGAACGGCAGGAAAGGAGAGCAAATGAATTTAAGTAAGGATAAGAAAACAGGAAAATGGCTGTGCCAGTTTTATTATACGGACTGGCAGGGCAACCGGAAGAAAAAGTTTAAGCGTGGTTTCCGCACCAAATCAGAAGCGGAGGCTTGGGCGAGGGAGTTTTTGCAGCAGCAGGAGAGCAATCTGGAGATGCGGTTTGACAAGTTTGTGGAGATTTACCTGGAGGATATGGAAGCGAGGTTAAAGGAAAATACGGTACGCACCAAGCGGTATATTATTGATTTGAAAATTCTTCCTTACTTTGGAAATCGTGCCATTAACGAGATTAAGGCAGCGGATATCCGGAAGTGGCAGAATGAACTGCTGAAAAAGGGGTATTCGGAAACGTACCTGAAAACCATTAACAACCAGTTGTCTGCCATTTTCAACTATGCAGAGAGGTATTACGATTTGCAGGGCAGCCCATGCAAGAAAGCGGGGAGCATTGGAAAGAGCAGGGCAGAGGAAATGGATTTCTGGACGAAGGAGGAATATCTGCAGTTCCTTGAGGGAGTACGGGATAAGCCCGTATCTTATATGGCATTCCAATTGCTGTACTGGACCGGGGTCAGGATCGGAGAATTGATGGCATTATCTTATAATGACATCAACTGGGAACAGAAGACAATTTACATTTCCAAGTCCTATCAGCGGATTAAAGGCAGGGATGTGATTACCACACCAAAGACAGCGAAAAGTAACCGCATTATTACACTGCCGGATTTTCTGGTGGAAGATTTGCGGGAGTACACATCAAAGCTTTATGGCATAATGCCGGATGCCAGGATGTTCCAGATTACCAAGAGTTATCTGACAGCAGAGATGCTTCGTGGCGTGAAAAAGACGGGAGTGAAGAAAATCCGTTTGCACGATCTGCGGCACTCGCACGCCAGTTTGCTTGTGGAGATGAATTTTTCCATCAAAGAAATAGCGGACCGGTTGGGGCATGAGAAAGTGGAAACGACATTGAACACCTATTCCCATTTATATCCCAATAAGCAGGCACAGCTTGCAGACAGGTTGAATGGGGAATTTCAGAGAAAGGAGCTGGAAATATGAGTGGAGTACACAAAAATCCGACCATTAGTTTTCGGATTACGGAGTCTGAAAGGCGGCAGATTGAGGCGAAAATTATTGCCAGCGGAATGAGCAAGAAAGATTATTTTGCCCGCAGCTGCATTTATAACCGGGTATGTGTGGTAGGCAAAAAAGAAACGGTGTACCGTCTGGTGGAGGAACTTCGGGAGATGCAGACCGTCATTCAGGAAGTGGCAGAGCAACTAAGGAAAGAAGAAACAACATTGACGAATGAGGGATTGCAGGAAATGCAGACAGATTTTCTAAACATGCTGAAAGCTATTTTATGGATGTTGGATGGTGCAAGATATTTGTGGGAAGGAGCAAATACCTGTGAGAAACCGTCCGGAATATCTGGTGTTGAGTCGGTATCTGTTACAACCGGGAATACGCAGGAATGAAGCAATGTTATGGATTTTATAAGCACGATGATTTGTGTGGAAAGAGAGGTACTTATGTATTTTAACGAGAAGGATGTATTACTTTGTGGTCTGGATCATGGTTTTTCTACCATGAAAACGACTCATGCCATTTTTGACAACGGGGTGGAACAGTTGGGTGGAGAAGCAACCTTATCCAACAACACGCTTATTTATAACGGAAAGAATTATAAAGTTGGCGAGGGCAGGCTTCCCATGATGAAGATAAAAACGGAAGATGAGAGTTATTTTCTGCTGACACTGGCAGGAGTGGCAAAGGAACTGGATGTGTACCACAGGCAGAATGCTGATGTCATTCTGGCGGTGGGACTTCCGTTCAGCCGCTTTGGGCAGGAGAAGAAAGAGTTTCGTGATTATCTGTACCGGAAAGGGGAGATTTGTTTTTGCTACAGCGGCAATGATTATCGGATTCGTATTAGGGATGTGCTGGTATTTCCGCAGTGTTACGCTGCGATTGCGGACAAGATGCGGATGTATGGTGCAGAAAGTCTGATTGTTGATATTGGGAGCAAGACGGTTGATGTGATCCATGTACAGAAATATGTGCCGGTGGAACGGGAAAGCACCAGCATCCCGGAGGCATTGATTCAGTGCATGGAAGGGATTAAAAGCAATGTATACCAGATTTGTAATAAGAAAGTAAGCGAAGATATCATCCGTCAGATGATTGTGGATGGAGATGCTATGATACCGGAAGATTGCAAGTCGGTTATCAGAGATGGATTGCGGAATTTTGCAAAAGGGATTGAAGCGAAGCTGTCAGAGTTGGGATTTGACTTGGAGATGATGCCTGTTGTGTATGCCGGAGGTGGTGCAATGGTAATGAAACGCTTTGGAACAATTCGGGGAAATCATGTGCATTATTTGGAGAATATACGGGCAAATGCCAGAGGGTATGAGTATCTGGCAAGGCAGAAATGTAAGTTGTGATGTTGTTGGGGTATCTGGTCGGCTATATGGAAAGTAGATTTTCCATATAGCTGTCAGATACGGAATGAATTAAATGATTAAGATATATTCTTTTTATCTGTAATCGTGGAAAGAAGGGAGCAAACGGATGGCAGGGAAAAAGGAAGTGCAGAAAACGGTTGCTTTTCGGCTGAATATTGCGAAGGAAGAGGAACGGGAATTGTACTATGCCATTATGAGGCATGGCAGGGGCAGGGAGAATGATGTTTACGGAAGTTCCGGTGCCTATGTGAAAGCGGCTCTCAGGCATTACCACAAGCAGGAAAGCGAATTGGAGTTACAGGAGCAGAACCGACAGGAAATGCAGAGTTATTTGAAGGAATTGGCAGAAAAATAGGGCGAAGTGTTTCTGGATAAGCTGGTGGAACATGATAAAAGACTGGCGGCTATGGTAGCAGAGGCAGTGATTCGTGCAGTTGATGATAGAAAAGCTTTTACTGGTGCAAGTGAAGAATATGGCAGCTCTAATGATAACAATTTCTCCAGTATTGTTAAGGAGAGTACAGGAGAACAGGATGGCAAAGCGGAACAGGGTATCAGTTTGGAAAATACAAAAGAGGACGTTCTGCCGGAAGAAGCTCTTGCTTATCTGTCTGGATTGTAAGAAGATTTTTATTTTTTGTTTTACAGTGTGTTAGACAATGTTGCACAGTTTGCAAAACAGCAGAAATAAAGTGATATTTTTGTTTAACAAATTGTAAAACAAAACAGAGGTGTGTTAAACAAGTGTATCCGGTATTTTTATGGGAATGGTGACTTATATTTGTATCGAATATGGCAGGAGCAGGTCAGCTACTCCGTAGCCGAGTGATTTTTCCCTGGCAATGGACGAGCAGAAAACAATCCTCTGAACCAGAGCCTTGTTTTCCACTCGCCCATTCCCTACGGAAAATCACAAAACCACTATCATCCACTTGGAGGTTTCTGAAGATTTTTTCGGGTGTGGATGTGGAAAAAGCAACGCTCTTTTAGAGGCTGCTTTCCCCACATCCACACCCCTCAAAAATCGCCGTAATCTTGGTGGGGATGATAGGCAAGTTTCGCAAAACGGCATGCCATTTTGCACCGGATGCACCCTGTTCGGGCACATCCTAAACTTGCAAGGGAGTTCCACTCCCTTTGAACCCTTGGTTAGCTCTCCGAAAAATGAAACTACGAAACATCCGTTGGAAGTATCTCCGTTCCATTTTCGGATTCGCTTGGGAATGTACTTATCGCATTTTTGTTTGCGTAAGCAGATGACTACCCCAGCATTTTGCGGCTTATGTGTTTTATACTACAGACAGGTCACTTTGAAAAATGCCAAGATATCTGTTTTCAGTCAGTATTCAATTAGAGAGAAGATTGTTAAACACACGACCGCAAATAGAGAGCGACAGTTTAGTATCATTTGAAAGATTTGAGAAGGAGGATTTTTATGCGTAGAAGAAACAAGAATGTATCAGTGCGGATGACAGAGGATGAGTATACTGCTCTTATGGTGAGGGTGGCACAATCCGGTCAGACACAGCAATCATTTATTATTAACTCTGTGCTGGGGGCAAAGATTTCCGGCAGGGAGGAAGTAAAGGAATTACAAAAGTTGAATGAACAGTTTGCCGACACCAACAGGCAGCTTCGGGGCATGGCAACCAATATCAACCAGATGGCATATGTGGCAAACGGTTACGGACAGTTACCACAGCAGGCACAACTGAAGCAGTTGCACCAAGAGTTACAGAGATTCCGAAAGGAGTGTGATGCCACTTGGCGATTAATAAGACAATCAATAAGTCTACAAAAAGTCATGGAGCCATGCGGAACTGCATCGAATATGTGACGAGGGTGGATAAGACCAGAGGGGAACTGCTTGCAGTCATCGGTCCTTACGAGCCGGATGTTATCACTTATGATGGGGTATACCAATCTTTTTTGGAAGAAAAACGGATTTGGGGCAAGGATTCCGGCAGGATGTATGCCCATAACATTATTTCATGGCATGAGGACGAGCCAATCACACCGGAGCAGGCGTTAGAGTTTGGAAAGGAATTTGCACAACAGTGGTTTGCCGGATTCCAGAGTCTGGTAGGTGTGCATATTGACCGAAATCATGTACATTGCCACATTATAACTAATTCCGTCAGTTTCATGGATGGCCACAAGCTGCATAACACCAAGAAAGATTTACAGCGTATGAAGGATTTTACCAATCAGATGTGCGTGGAACGGGGATTGAGTGTGGCACAGAAAGGCAGGAACTTTCATGGAAATGAATTGGAACAGGGAACGGTCAGAGCATGGAGTAAAGATAAGTATCATTTGATGCAGAATGAAGCGAAGGATAGCTTTGTGGCAGACGGTGGTATTGCCTGTCTGGATGCTTTGGAGGCGAGCTGTAGCAGGGAGGAATTTATCCGGCAGATGGCAGAACGGGGATGGAGCGTGATATGGAAGGACAGCAGGAAGCACATCACATTTCAAAATGTAGAGGGAAAGAAAGTACGTGACAGCAATCTTTCCAAGACATTTCATCTGGATATATCAAAGGAGGCGTTGATAAATGAATTTGAGAGAAAGACGGCAGTCAGAGAGGAAACCGCCCGATATGAGCGGGAGCTTGCAGACAGACGGGAGCAAGAAAATGCAGAATTGGAACGGTACTACCGAGAAGTACAGGATGCTGCTGGAGAAGCAGTCCGAGACGATTCGTACACAGAAAGATACCATCAGCGAGCAGGAGAAGATCATCCGTCGGCAGACGTTGGATATCGGGAAGCAGGGAAAGAAAATATCGGAGCTGCAAAGCAGCTTGGAGCAGGGCAGAACCAATCTGAGAGAACAGCACGAGAGCGAACTATCCGAGAAGGATTCGCAAATCTTACAGGCACAGAATCTGGCACAGGAATGGAAGAAGAAAGCCGAAAAAGCAGAGCAGGATATGGACCGGATGGAACAGAGTTATTCCTTGCAGATATCCGGTCTCAAGTCCGAGATTCAGAATCTCAGCGGCAGAATCGTGAAACTGAACGGTGCCGACGTAGTGCTGCAGGAGAACGAAAAGTTAAAGAGGCAGAACGAGGAATTGCAAAAGAGCGAAAGGAAAAGCAGAGAGGAAGCGGAGAAAGAGGCCGCTCACGTTAAATCGGAGTATTGCCGGAAAGAGCAGGAGCTTGAGCGGTTGATTGCAGATGCAGAACAGGAAAAACAAAAGGCATTAAGTGTTCAATCGGTGGTACAGAGATTGACAGACCAGAAAGCAAAGCGGCTGACGGAGGATAACCGCAGACATTGGCAGGTTTGGTATCAAGCGAAAAAGACGGCAATGAAGGGATATGTGGGTATGCTGACTTTAATGTGCTTTGCGACAATGGTACTGTCGATTATCAGGCAAAAGGCGTTCTGTAAGGATGTTATTGATTTTTTTCAAGGATTTGGAAAAACAATTCAATGGATTGTTTTTCGCATCCATGTTGCTATTTTATCAATGGCAGAAATAACAGAAAATGTGCCGAATGATGTGGCAGTGGTTATGTTGAAATGGGGTATGGTGGTACTGATATGGGGAATGCTAGGAGCATTGATTGGATTTGGAATATATAAGTTTTGGGAGAAGTACGGGGAAGATATCCGGGGAGGGATTGATGTGTGGAACTGTTCCGTAGCGGTGCTTGTTTTGGCAGGGCTGGTGTATTTCGGGGATTATGTGAAAGAGATTGTTTCTGTCAATCTTTTTGGAATGTGGCTATTGGCGGATGTTCTGCTGATACTGGCAGGATGGTATGTGTGGGGATGCAAGAAATACAGGGGATTGTGTTGATATGGAAACTGGCATGGACTTTTGAAACTTTCGGTGTACAGCAAGTGGCAAGTTGTAGGCAATGTGAGTATTGGGGAGGGAAAGATTACTGGAAATCACAAATAAGTGTAAGTCCGGGTGCGATGCACCCGGCAGGAAGGAGATAGTTATGATGAAAAATCAATTAGCAGAAGTTATTATGGAAAACGGAATTACCTATCATTTGGCAGAGGATGGCTGTTATTATCCTCAGCTTAGTCTGGAACAGAAAACTGATTATATGATTGGGAAATATGGTATCATGCGTGGAGAGTATATGATGGAGTACCAAAGGCACGAATATTTGAAAATGCTGATGGATGGTACTTGGAACAAATATCTGCATGACGTGGATGAGGAGTGTCACAGGGAAGTGGAATTGGCGGTAAAGCAGATTATGGAAAAAGAGGATGTGACGGAGAAGTTGAAGAAAGAGAATCCAATTGAGTGCTCCTATGTCAAGATTTAGTACAAACTAAAATGAGATATTCAATAAGTTAGCTTGCAACCTTTTCATACAGTTTTTCAAAGTCATTTGGTGACATATAGTCACAATGGCTGTGGATGCGTACTGTATTATAAAAGGTCTCAATATATTCAAAAACAAGACGGTAAGTATGGTCATAGTCCTGTATTTGGAAACGGTTCAGCCATTCCCGTTTAATCAGGGAGTGGAATGCCTCAATGCAAGCATTATCATAGGGATATCCTGTATGTGAGTAACTGCGCTCTATGCCAGTTGTGGCATCGTAATAAGCCTGTGAAACATACTGGCTTCCCCTGTCACTGTGGATGATGCGGGGAAGACTGCCCCTCCGGTGTGTTTTCGCCTTATTTATGGTATCAATGACGCAGGATACTTCCATGGAATCGGAGAGTGTCCATGCAATGATTTTTCTTGCGTACAAGTCCATGACGCTTGTCAGGTAGACAAAGCCTTCATGAGTCCAGATATAAGTAATGTCTGTACACCAGACAGTATCAGGAGATTCCGGGTTAAACTGTTCGTCAAGGATGTTGTGAAGCTGGCTGCTGAAATCGGAGTTTCGTGTAGTGGCAGTCCATGGCTTGACCCATTGGGCTTTAATACCCATTTGTTTCATGTAAGTTCCGACCGTTCTCTCAGCGATACGGATGCCGGATTTACGAAATTCCCTTGTGATTTTGGGGGCACCGTAGTTCTGGTTGAACTTGTCATAAATTTGCCGGATCAGCTGTTTGACAGATTCCCTGCGCTGACGGGAGACAGATACTGTCCGGTGAAGGAAAGCATGGTAGCCGGAACGTGACACGCCTAAGAATTTCAGCATTCCAGAGATAGAGACCCGGCGGTGTGCGGCTTTGGCAGCCTCTACCTTGGCAGAAACTTCGGTATAGACAGCTTCTGTCAGTCGTTGCCCAGAATGCTGATGGCTTTTTTTAAGACATCAAGCGCATCCTGTGCATCGCGGAGTTCTCTCTTAAGACGTGCAATCTCCTTTTGCTCGTCGGAGGAATAGTTACCAGAACCTCGGGTGGGAATGTCACCGGAATTATCCCTGTATTGGGATTCCCAACGGGAGAGAGTACTGGTGCCGATGCCGAGATTTTTTGCACATTCAATCTGACTAAGATCGGGGTGTTCCTTACGGTATTGAACGGCATCTAACTTAAACTGTTTGCTGTGCTGCTTCTTTCTGGACATAATGAGTACCTCCTTCGGTAATGAGATTATTATAACATAGGTTAAGGGATAACTCATTTTGATTTGTACTATTTATATACTAACACCAGAGTGGGTGCGGATGGTAAATGGAATCAAGGTAAGGGTGGAGGAGCAGATTGTAAATAGTCTTCTTAAGAATGAAATTTAGATGTCGAGAAATCGTCAAATTTCTTGATAAATCGCTATGGTTTTGATATACTTGTTAAGGAGAAAACTTGAGGATACATTATTATCAGATGAAGCAGTGTTTATGGAGGTTTGCATAGATGGAACATGTAAAAGTAAATTATAAACCACTTTGGAAATTGCTGATTGATAAAGAGGTATCGAAGGCTGAATTGAGAAAACAAACCCAAATTGCATCCAGTACTATGTCAAAGATGGCAAATAATGAACATGTATCTCTGGATGTTTTGGCAAGAATAGCAATAGCATTGGAGTGTGGCTTGGATGATGTCGTTGAGATAGAAAGATAATTTGTTGGTTAGGAGGCTGGAAATGGGGCGAATTTCTGAGTATGAAGTAGAGAATTTATTCATAGATCGACTTGAGAGTATTGGTTATGAATATATTGAATTAAAAAATTATGATGATGTTTTAGAAAACTTCAAAAACCAGTTAGCTTTGTTTAATAAAGATAAGTTAATTGAGAAAAAGGGAAAAGCCGAATTTTCCAAGACAGAATTCTCTCGTGTATTGACCTTTGTTGAAAATA
>ERZ778518.2472-NODE-2472-length-9990-cov-3.363261_pt1 | contig 9990 bp, 10 predicted proteins | sample MGYA00510340_ERZ778518 | MGnify/ENA primary metagenome ERZ778518 (study PRJEB29527, sample SAMN07138967) | mouse gut metagenome | material: feces | host: mouse | place: China:Nanjing | collected 2016-01-25 ... | reverse complement strand
ACTCGCGACCCCAACCTTGGCAAGGTTGTGCTCTACCAACTGAGCTATTTCCGCATAGGTTATACGACCATTGGTTGCAAATGCGGAGCAAAGGTACATAATATTTCCGAAAATCCAAATATTTCTGAAATTATCCGTCGACTTTTTTCGAGTGTATCCACAATGATAATAAAACGAACACCGTCCGACTCGCAAGGATGAGAATCGAACGGTGTTGCAGTCGGTGCAGGCCGGACTATTCCAATACGAATTTCGTTTGGACGTTATATTCCAGCTTGATGGTCTTGAATTCCAGCGTCTCCTCTTCTTCTGCTGCGGTTTCGACCCCGGCCCCATCCATCATGCCACTGCGCATCATGATTTTGTTGTTGTAATAATGCGGCAGGACATCGTTGTTCGAATCGTAGATATAGAAACATTTGCCGATCTGTTGTCCGATGGCCGTCGCCAGCGTCTGCGCGCTTTCGCGGGCATTGCGGATGGCTGCGATGCGTACTTCGTCCTTGAATTGCTGTAATTTCGAATGGGTCACCTTCGCAATCGAAACATTCGAGATGTTCAGCGCATCGAGAGCCTGCCATACTTTGGCCACTTCGGCTGCTGTGCTCAGTTGCAGTTGATATTTGGCTTGGGCTACAGAACTCTTCTTCTTGAAAAATTCACTCGAAAGATTAGCCACTTTCAGTTGCTTTTCAATGTTGATTCCCAACCGTTTCAGTGCAGCGATCATGTCATTGCGTTGGCTTTCGACCGAGATTTTCCCTTTCGAGTCGCGTTCATTGATGACGATCGAAAGATAGAATTCATCGGGCGTCACCTCTTTTTCGGCACGTCCGTTGACTTGGATGTAGCTGGGGAATGCTTCGGTTGTCTGTGCCGTTGCCGTGAATGCCATGCACACGGTGGCAAGCAGTAAATAAATCCGTTTCATAATCTTCTGTTTTTACAGTGTTTGCTCTTTTGTCGAGAATATCCGTTTACTAAATTATACGTCGTTCTTAGTGAAATATTGTGTCCGTCGGCGATTTATTTGCGAGGCGGTTTCACCGTGCCGGACAGCGCCAGTCGGATGGCTGGTCGTTTGTCCGATGTCGAGGTGTAGACCGGCATCAGTTTGTAAAGGGCGCCTTCGCGGCCGTGCGGATCGAATGTGACGACCACTTCGCCTGTCGCTCCCGGGGCGATCGGTTTGCGCGAGAATGCGCTTTTCACACACCCGCAGGACGTATCCACACGCAGAATGACGACGGGTTTGTCCGAGCGGTTCTCGTAGCGGAACCGGTAGGTGCGGGGCGGATCGTTTTCGGCGATGTCCCCGACGTTGCAGACCGAATCGGGAAAAATCAGTTGCTGCGCATCGGCTTTTCCGATTACGCATAGTGCAAGTCCGACTATCAGTAAAAAAAGCGGGCGTTTCATCGAATGGGGTTCGTGCATTTTGGTTGCGTGTTTTTTATCGGTTTATTTTTTTCTTCTGCGATGCGTCCCGTGCGGTCGATGCAGAGGCGTTCGCCGTGTCGGATGACGACGGCGCGGCCTTCGTGGAACGGTTTCACGGCTTCGCAATCCGGACAGGTTATCACCGGCCGTCCCGTCGGATCGATGTAGTGCCACGTGGTGTTCAGCCGTACGGCTGCCAGTCCTTCGGTGAAATCGAATCCGCAGTCGTAGAGCGGCGGTACGACTGTTTCCGTACCGAGCCGATAGCCCCAGCGGCCTCCTTCAACGAAAAGTTCCGGTATCTCGGTCATTTCCGTCGACTTCGGTGCCGTGTGATGGTTCATCTCCTCTTTCGGCTGGATGTTCCGTATCACTTCTGCGTGGGCCGCTTCGAGCAGCATCGCGGCCTGCGGAAGATGGAGCGTCGGTGCATACAGCGACTCCGCAAGTCGGTATTGCGCTGCCCAGCCGCGTCGTTCGAAAAGTGCCAGCACTTCCCGCAGGGCTTCGTCCTCTGCGATGTGCGGCGGGTCGAACAGCAGGCCGTCCCGTTCTCCGTATCGGTCGAGCAATTCCGGTGCCACGCGCAACGCATGGAGTGCCGTGGCGATTAGGACTGCCGGATAGTCGTCCAGCGCCGCATGGAAATCGTCGGCCGTGCGGGCCGGATGTTGATAGGCAGCCGTGCCTAATTCAGGGCTGCGTTCTCCGGCGAATGCAGGCAGATAGGCGGCATCGAAATCGATTGGATGCAGTTTGTCCGCTGTGTCCACCAAGATGTTTTCGGGTTTCAGGTCGCCGTGCGCACGATCGTCCGAGAGCAGTTCCGCACTCAATCGGTCGAATGCGAGCGATAGCTGTGTAAGCCGGTCAGCGTCCCGATTCCTTACTGCTTCGAACAGTACGTGTCGCAGCGTTTCGCCCTCGATCCAGTCATCCATTACGACATCGACCCATACGCCGCAGTCGGGCCCCGTGAAGAGAAACAGCTCCCGTTCGAGGAGCCGTTCACCGTAAATTTCACGCAGATGCCGCATCGGGCGTCGATAGCAGCGCAGCGCGCGGATACGTCCGTCGTGCCGGATGCGGAATACGATGGCTGTGTTGCCCAGCGCATACCACGGTTCACCATCGGCTCGGCGGCAAAGTTCCCATTCGCCCGATGTGCGGGTCAATCCGAGGGTGTCTTCGAGCGACATCCGGTATTGGCTCAGCGAGAACATCGTTTTTCCGGCAGGTACGAGGTGTTTTTAATGTTCGCATCCGCAGCCGTCATGACCGCCGCAGTCGCATCCTTCGTGGTCGTGGTGGCAGTCGCCTCCGCAATCTCCTCCGCAGTCGCCGCACGAGCAGTGACCCTGCAAATCTTCGGGCGTCACGTCGCGTACGCTGACGACTTCCACGGCGAAGTTCAGCGTCTTGCCGGCCATCGGGTGGTTGAAGTCCATTTTGACCGTATCGGCTCCCACCTCTTTGACGACGCCCATCATGCGGTTGCCTTGCGCATCGCTCATCGGAATCTGGTTGCCTGCGTAGAGCATGTCATCGGCCACTTTGCCGTCGACCATGAAGATGTTTTTCGGCAGATCGACCACCGCATCGGCGATGAATTCGCCGTAGCCGTCTTTGGGTTCGAGCGTGAATTCGACCCGTTCCCCGGGTTCCTTACCGAGGATGGCCGCTTCGAATTTCGGCAGGAGCATACCTGTTCCGAAGATGAATTCGAGCGGTTGGCCCGGACGCGATTGGTCGGCGATTTTTCCGTCTACGGTCAGCGTGTAGTCCACAGCGACCATTTTGTTTGCTTCGATTTTCATGGTGTTTTCTGTATAATATGTTTTTTTATTCAAGGTGGGTCGGAAGCGTTTCCGACCGTCGAAAGTTCATAAAGCCGTCTGCCGCATCGCGAACCGCTTTCAAAAGTAGCCCGCATGCTCCCCACGGTCGTAAGCACTATGCGCAGCCTTTAATAAAAAACAAAGGTAGGGTATTTCTCTCCGTTTGCCAAAAAATTTGTTAATTTTGCCGGAAAAACATTCCGATATGGATTACGATTTCAAGCAGATAGAGGCCAAATGGCAGCGACTTTGGCGCGAAAATCATACCTATCGCGTCTCCGAGGATGCTGCTCGTCCCAAATTTTACGTGCTCGACATGTTCCCGTATCCGTCCGGTGCCGGTTTGCATGTCGGTCATCCGTTGGGTTATATCGCTTCCGACATTTTCGCCCGTTACAAGCGGTTGAAAGGGTTCAACGTCCTGCATCCGATGGGTTACGATGCGTTCGGCCTGCCCGCCGAGCAGTATGCAATCCAGACCGGACAGCATCCCGCCGTCACCACCGAGCGCAACGTCGCACGGTATCGCGAGCAGCTCGACAAAATCGGTTTCTCGTTCGATTGGGAGCGTGAAGTGCGGACATGCGATCCCGCCTATTACAAGTGGACGCAGTGGGCCTTCCTGCAAATGTACGGCCATTATTATTGCAACGATTCGCAAAAAGCGCGTCCCGTTTCCGAGCTCGTCGAGGCTTTCTCGAAGCACGGCAGCGAGGTGTTGAACGCCGCTTGCACCACCGAGTTGCATTTTTCCGCCGACGAGTGGAACGCATGGGATGAGGAGAAGCGCGAGCAGGTGTTGCAGAATTACCGGTTGGCGTTCCGCGCCGATACGATGGTCAACTGGTGCCCGCAGCTCGGCACGGTGCTCGCCAACGACGAGGTGCGCGACGGGCTTTCGGTGCGCGGCGGGTTCCCTGTCGAGCAGAAACGAATGAAACAGTGGTTGTTGCGCGTCACGGCTTATGCCCAGCGGATGCTCGACGGGTTGGAACGTTTGCAATGGAGCGATTCGCTGAAAGAAATTCAGCGCAATTGGATCGGTCGGTCGGTTGGCGCGCAGGTCTTCTTCGACATCGCGGGTTCCGACCGCAAATTAGAGATATTCACCACCCGTCCCGATACGATTTTCGGCGTTACGTTCATGGTCATCGCGCCCGAGCACGAGTGGGTGGCCGAGTTGACCACGCCCGAAAACAAGGCTGTGGTCGAGGCTTACATCGAGCAGGCACGCAAACGTTCCGAGCGGGAGCGCATCGCCGAGACCCGCCGTGTGACGGGTGCCGCGACGGGTTCCTATGCGGTCAATCCCTTTACGGGCAAGAAGATTCCTATTTATGTCTCGGATTACGTCTTGGCGGGCTACGGTACGGGGGCCATCATGGCTGTTCCGGCGCATGATTCGCGCGACTATGCGTTCGCCCGTCACTTCGGATTGGGGATCGTGCCTGTCGTTGCGGGCGGCGACCTCGAAAAAGGTTCCTACGATGCCAAGGAGGGCCGGATGATCAATTCCGATTTCCTCGACGGTAAGGACGTCAAGGAGGCTATTGCGTTGATGTTCGATGAGGTGGAGCGCCGCGGTCTGGGGAAGAAACTCATCAATTACCGCCTGCGCGATGCCATCTTCTCTCGGCAGCGGTATTGGGGCGAGCCGTTTCCTATTTATTATAAGGATGATACGGCTTATCCGCTCGACGAATCGAAACTGCCGCTTGAATTGCCGCCTATCGCCGATTTCGGCCCCACCGAGCAGGGCGAGCCGCCGTTGGCACGCGTCGAAGGGTGGGCTACCCCCGAGGGGTATCCTTACGAGTTGTCGACCATGCCCGGATTCGCCGGTTCGTCGGCCTACTACCTGCGCTACATGGATCCGCACAACGACCGTGCGCTGGTGAGCCGTGAAGCCAACGAATATTGGCGTTCCGTCGACCTCTATGTCGGCGGCATCGAGCACGCCACGGGCCACTTGATGTATTCGCGCTTTTGGAATATGTTCCTCTACGACCTCGGCTACGTCTGCGAGGAGGAACCGTTCCGCAAGCTGGTGAATCAGGGTATGATACAGGGCCGGTCGAATTTCGTCTACCGCATCGTCGGTACTAATAAATTCGTATCGCTGGGTTTGAAAGACCAGTATGAGACGCAGGAAATCCACGTCGACGTCAACATCGTCAAGAACGATGTGCTCGACACCGAGGCGTTCCGTCAGTGGATGCCCGACTTCCACGACGCCGAGTTTATCCTCGAAGATGGAAAATATATTTGCGGTTGGGCCGTCGAGAAGATGTCCAAATCGATGTACAACGTCGTCAATCCCGACTATATCGTCGATCGTTACGGTGCCGATACGTTGCGTATGTACGAGATGTTCCTCGGGCCGTTGGAGCAGTCCAAGCCGTGGGATACCAATGGTATCGACGGCGTGCACAAGTTCTTGCGCCGGTTCTGGCGGCTTTTCTTCCGCGACGGGGCGTTCGGCCTCAGCGATGAGCCTGCGACCGAACAAGAGTTGCGTACGTTGCACAAGACCATCAAGAAAGTGGGCGAGGACATCGAGAATTTCTCGTTCAATACGGCCGTCGCCGCGTTCATGATTTGCCTCAACGAATTGGGCGACTGCAACAAACGGCAGATTCTCGAGCCGTTGATCGTTCTTCTCGCTCCGTTCGCACCGCACATCGCCGAGGAGCTTTGGACCTTGGCCGGTCATGCCGGTTCGATTTGCGACGCCGCTTATCCCGAGTACGACGAGCGGTATCTCGTGCAAAGTTCGTTCGAGTATCCCGTGTCGGTCAACGGCAAACTGCGCTTCCGCAAGGAGTACGCGCTCTCGATGACCCCTGCCGAGATTCAGACGGCTATCGTCGCGGAGCCCGAAGCACAGAAATGGCTCGACGGCAAAGCACCGAAAAAGGTGATCGTCGTGCCGGGTAAAATCATCAATATCGTCATCTGATTATGAAACGCATGCTGTCGTTATGGGTCGCTTCTGTTGTGACCGTCATCATCGCTTCGGCGCAGGTCGGCGAGGCTCCGGTCCGAACGGAAACCGTTCCGGCCCATACCGTGAAACTTTGGGATAACGCTACGGCGCCCCATTCCAACGGCATCACGACGCCCGAGACCGAACCGTCGCCGAACCGGATTGCCAATACGTCCGAAGCCGTGCTTTACATCTATCCGGCCGACAAATCGGTCGACCGCGGTTTGGCCGTCGTCATCTGCCCGGGCGGGGGTTACGCTCGGTTGGCGATGGATCATGAAGGGCATCTGATGGCTCGGTGGTTCGCCGAGAACGGCGTTACTGCTGCCGTACTGAAATATCGGATGCCCAACGGTCATCCCGAGGTGCCGTTGGAGGATGCCGAACGGGCTTTGCGTGTGATGATGGGGCTCGAAGCGGGAGCTACGGGATTCACCGCCGACCGCGTGGGTATCGTCGGCAGTTCGGCGGGCGGTCACCTCGCTGCGATGACTTCGACGATGGCCGCGACCAAACCGGCGTTCTCCATCCTCTTTTATCCGGTCATCACGGGCGAAGCGGGACGGTGCCACAAAGGTTCGTTCGACCGGTTGTTGGGCGAGAACCGTTCGGAGGAGCAGACTGCATACTATTCCTTGACAGCTGCAACCCCTCCGGCCTTGTTGCTCCTGTCGGACGACGACCGGACGGTGCCGACCGTTAGCAGTACTTCCTATTACAATGCTTTGAAGGACAATGGCGTACGGGCGTCGATGCACATCTATCCCTCGGGCGGTCACGGGTGGGGCATCCGCGACGGATTCGTTTATCGGGAGCCGTGGCAGCAGGCCGTGCTCGACTGGCTCGAAACGCTGAAATAATTTTCATACATGGCGGATAATTCCATATTGACCCGTTTGGACGGGTTGAAACTCAAGTACGAGGAGACCGGTCAGAAACTGACCGACCCCGAAGTCATTGCAGATGTCAAACAGTTCGTTCAGCTGACGAAAGAGTTCAAGGAGCTCGAACCCATCATCGAATCGTCGGAGCGTTACCGTACGGCACTCGCCAACCTCGCCGAGGCGAAAGACACGCTCGTGAACGATAAGGATGAGGAGATGCGTGAGATGGCGCGTGAGATGGTCTCCGAGCTGGAGCCCGAAATCGGGCGGCTCGAAGAGGAAATCAAGCTGTTGTTGATTCCCAAAGACCCGCAGGATTCGAAGAATGCCATCGTTGAGATTCGAGGCGGTACGGGCGGCGACGAGGCTGCCATATTCGCCGGCGACCTGTTGCGCATGTATACCAAATACATCGAATCGAAAGGGTGGCGTTATGAAATCACGTCGTTTTCCGACGGCGCCGCGGGCGGTTACAAGGAGGTCGTCATGAAGGTCTCCGGCCAGAATGTCTACGGGACGCTCAAATACGAATCGGGCGTGCACCGCGTGCAGCGTGTGCCGCAGACCGAGACGCAGGGCCGCGTCCATACGTCGGCCGCATCGGTCGCCGTCCTGCCCGAGGCCGAGGAGTTCGATGTCGAGATTTCCATGAACGATATCCGCAAGGATATTTTCTGTGCCAGCGGCCCGGGCGGACAGTCGGTCAACACCACCTATTCGGCCATCCGGCTGACCCACATCCCGACGGGTATCGTCGTGCAGTGCCAAGACCAGAAATCGCAGTTGAAGAATTTCGACAAAGCATTCGAGGAGTTGCGTACGCGAGTCTTCAATTTGGAGTATTCGAAGTATCTCGACGAAATCGCTTCGAAACGCAAGACGATGGTTTCGACGGGCGACCGGTCGGCCAAAATCCGTACCTATAATTATCCGCAGGGGCGTATCACCGACCACCGCATCAATTATACGATCTACAACCTTTCGGCTTTTATGGATGGCGACATTCAGGATTGCATCGACCACCTGATCGTGGCCGAGAATGCCGAGCGACTCAAGGAGAGCGAGTTGTAGTTGCACAGGATGAAATGTGGCAATATTTTCGCCGGCATATCGTTTGAAAGGGAAAAACGAAGCATGATGAGTAGATACATCGTTTGGGGAGTGTTCGTGTCGGCAGTAGTATTGTGTGCGGTTGCGTCCGATGCGTGGGCGGCATTTCGGGCTTCTGCGACCGATGAATCGGTCGAGGTGTCGGGGGTATCCCGAAGATTACGGCCTGAGGTGTCGGCGCAGCGTCCGCTGTGCATCGTCAACGGTGCGCCGACCGAGGAGGATATCGCACTCATTCCGCCCGAGGATATTGAACGGGTCGAGACCTTGCCTGCCGACGAGGAGACCATTGCCCGTTACGGGGCCGAGGCTTCGAACGGGGTGATTTTGGTGACGTTGCGTTACGATGAGCCGGCCCGTTTCGGTGTGGAGGGAGTGTCGTTCGGTGAGTACATCGCCCGGCAGGTTCGGTGGGATGCCGATGAGCCGGCGGCGCGTGTCATCCTGCGTTATACGGTGACGCCCGAGGGGCGGGCCGTGGTTGCTGCCGAGCTCGAATCGACCGACAAACGATTGAAACGTCGCGTGTTGAAAGCGGTCGAGGAGGCTCCCGACTGGCATCCGGCCATGAAAGCGGGTGTGCCTGTAGTAAGCGAAGGTGTGTTGCGCATCCAGTTGCCCGAAGGTAAACTCATGCCCCTCCGCATGGAGTTGGTTTTACGATGATTGTGTGCCTTGTTTTACCGAAATATAATGTATGCGGTTCCCTGCCGAACTTATGAATAGATGTAGCTTGCTTTTAACAGAGGTTCCTCTTCGTGACAGTTAATAAAAATTTCCTTGCCGTGTCAGTCCGTAAAAATTCATTGTCCGCATGGGTGCTGGCCGTGCGACCCTATTCGTTGGGTAATTCCGTCATCCTTGTCTGTGTCGCTTCGGCGTTGGCCTTTTCCGATGGCGGATTCCATTGGCTTCCCGCCTTGTTGTGCTTGATTTTCGCTGTCGCTATGCAGTGTACCGCCAATCTGGTCAACGACTTGTGGGATTTTCTGAAAGGTGCCGACCAGCCCGACCGATTGGGCCCCGACCGCGCTTTTGCCAAAGGTTACATTACGATGCCTGCCATGAAAGCCGGTATCGTCGTATTTACGATTGTCGCCTGCCTCGTCGGGTGCGGTTTGTTGGCGTGGGCTTGGCATTCCGGCATACTCCGTTACGGTGGTTGGGAATTGATTGCCGTCGGGGTCGCTTGTGTCGTTTTCGCTTATTTCTATACCGCCGGTCCGTGGCCGTTGGCCTATCACGGTCTGGGTGACGTTGCTGTCGTGCTCTTTTTCGGGCTTGTACCCGTCACGTTCGCCTATTATCTGCAAACCGGAACTTGGAGCGCTGCGAGCCTCCTCGCTGCGTTGGCCTGCGGGTTGGTCATCGATACGATGTTGATGGTCAATAATTTCCGTGACCGCGAGGAGGATGCGCGCTGCGACAAACCATCGTTGTCTGCCTTGGGGCCGGTGTGGGGCGATGGGGCTACCTTGCTTTGGGCGTCGGGGCTGTCGGGCTCGCCGTGTCGCTGCTCTTTTTCGGACGGCCGTTCGCCGCATTGTTGCCGTTGCCCTACCTCGTCGCACATGTCGCGACGTGGCGCAAGATGATACGTATCGACCACGGCGACGAACTGAACGTCTGTCTCGGCGAGACGGCCCGCAATATCTGGATTTTCGGTCTTCTGTTTACGGTGGGCATCCTGCTCGACCGGGTGGAATGATGCCGAAAGAAAGATCGGAAGAGC
>ERZ778518.2471-NODE-2471-length-10004-cov-4.295708_pt1 | contig 10004 bp, 8 predicted proteins | sample MGYA00510340_ERZ778518 | MGnify/ENA primary metagenome ERZ778518 (study PRJEB29527, sample SAMN07138967) | mouse gut metagenome | material: feces | host: mouse | place: China:Nanjing | collected 2016-01-25 ... | reverse complement strand
AATTTCTATATAGAAATTTAAAAAAACTTTAAAAACGCGTAGAAATTTTCCCAACATTTATTTTAATTTTTATGCAACTTATACAAAACCATTGCTTATCAAGTAAAAGCCCTCAGCGTTTGCTGAGGGCTTAAAATATAAAGTCTTAGATGGTATTATTAGGGTCGTATGTGATTCCTTGCTGCTTTAACCAGTCATCCATCTCGGTGCTGCCGGAAGCTTGGCCGTTATTCTTAATCCATCCGTTGCGCCCACCATTAATCCATTCCTGCCCATTGGAATCAACAAAAGAATCACCAAAATTAGGGTTTGCCGGGAAGCCGTTCTCATCGAGATCCATGCCCGTTGTGTCTGTAGGTGTCTTTGGTTCATTTGATATAGACGAGGAGCTGGGTTTTGATGGGTTGTTAGGTGCTGATGGTGTGCTTGACGCAGGCGGGTCAGGCTGAGTGATTATCGTCTTCTCACTAGAAATGTAGTCACCATGCACAAAGCTGCCATCGGTGAGCTTGTAGTATCCTGTATCAGTCTTAGCTGTTACGGTTACTTGGTCATTAAGGTTAAAACGCTTTACTGCAGCTGCTCCTATAATGGCTTCTGCTCTTGCAAACGCATCCTGCGTGTTGATGTAATAAGTTCCGCTTGCAGGCTCTTCAGTCCACTTAGGTGCTTCGGGCTCGCTTGTATCAGGTTCAGATGTACTGGTATCCGGCTCTGAAGTCTCAGGTATAGGCTGCTCGATAAGCCCTGGGTCCTCATTTGTTTCCGGAGGCGTTACCGGCGTTGTGTCAATTGTTGAATTCTCACCTGCTAGATCCTTGTTATCCGTAATGATGTTTATTGTCTTGCTGTCGTTATCAACAAAGATCTTAAATCCAAGAACAGTCTCAATTGCCCTGGGTGTTGCACTCAATACACCATTAGATATCGCAATCTCAGACTTCTTGGCAGCTTGCTCAAACCCTTCTGCCTTGTATTCAATCATCCAACAACCATCCCACTCAGTGTCGTCAGGGTCATCAATTGTGGCAAAGGTTATCTCGCACTGCCCTGCTCCTGTACACAAGAACAGCGTGGGTACATCCGGAAGATCCGTATACAGTTCCGGGTTACTAACCATGCTCTCGGGAAGTTTGAGTGCTGCTAAATTATACTTCTCAAGCCAGGACGATATGGGCATCGTGCCTCTATCTACTGAATATGTAGCGCCAACACTGATGTTATTCAGATAGACATCATACTTGATATCCCCGTCAAGATCTGCAAAAGCCTTGTCTCCAATATAGTCTGTATAATCCGCTGAGGGAGACAGGTTGTCGGAGATCTTAGCGATATCATTAGATATCTCGTCCACATACCTGAGAGTTCCTGTATTGGGCTCTCTGAGTTGCCATGCGCCATTATTGTCCGTCGAATCGCCGGTTAGGTAGACAGGCGTACGTCCCGATATATAATACTTATAACCACTAGGATCCCTGTATATCTGAAATGTATTCATGTACTTCTCACCGGTATCTGTACCTTCCATCGCCGCCTCAAAGATGTCTTTTTGAGATTCGACAACTTCAGGGTTGTCATACCAATGCTTGTACCGCATATCAAACATCTCGTCCCTGAACAACTTGCTGCTGTCAATATCGCCGCCAATAGGGTTTGTCAAGTTGGATGTTGAAGAACTGATAATGTTAGAAATGTCTACTGAAGATGTTTCTTCTTTGCTACAGCCTGTAAAAACTGTAGTTGAAAGTGCAAAGGCAAGCATTGCCGCAAGCGCTTTTCTGGTTCCTGTTTTCATGATATTACCTCCTTTAAAGGTCTACTAATGTTCAATAGATAGTATGTCTATCTGTCATTCTCATCAAAACTATCTTTATATTTATTATAAGTGGTCTCATCAATACCTGCTAACACAAGTGCGGTTTCAAGACCCAATCCCATACCTAGGGCTCTCTGAACCGTTGCGATTGCCTGGCTCAACTTACCTTCGGCTTTGCCCTCAGCTCTGCCCTCAGCTCTGCCTACTTCTTTCATATCACACATACTAGCTGCCTCCTTTCTGACAATCTGATAGCCATCATAGGTTTCCGGAATATAGGCTGTAAGTCTATCAGTATCTCTCCACAAAGTGTTAATAAAATCTATCAAGGGATTATCTGAACCCTCTTTTCCACCTGCCCTAATTATTATTAACTCCATTAAATCTGCAGCAATATATTCCTGGCTAGGTGGCCGACTTGTCCCCTCATCAAGAACAGGAGAAAATCTATATTTTGTAATTGAAGGTTCCCACTTTTTGTTGCCCAAATGATCAAAGCAGATCCAAATGCTATAGCACTTTCGAAGATTTTTATAGCTTGAATTACCTTTTCGTGATTGGATCTGTCTAGAAATCATCCTGGACAAATAGTATACCCCTCGAGCCGACAAATCATAACTTTCGGAATTTCCAGGAGTGCTTCGCTCATATTGCTTCTGAGCCTCTATATCACACCATATTGCAACTGATGCAGCACTAGCATCATTAAGTGGGAATAACACATCAAAATCAATGTGTTTTCTGTCCTCTAAATCTTCATAATTCTCTTCTCTGACCAACAACTCTCCATCAGGAAGTGTACTTTTGGGGATTCTCTCGGCTATCTCCTCTGGCTGAAAATCTTTGTAAGCAGGAATTATGTACTTTAGGATGTTCGCCAAAACAATTCTATATTTCAAGATACGCTTGGCATCCGTATCACCTGTAGCCTCCTTAGATTTATTGGCTGTTAGTGGATGCAAACCGGCACTGCTGAAGACACTTGTTATTTCTTCCGACATACTACCTCCTTTATAGTTCTGCTAAATTCCCACAGTATTACAACTTTCTGTTATAGGTTCGAATCAAATACATTAGTTGGCATACTTTTTGGCAGAACTCTGCCCGGCAATACAATTCTAAATGTACCTGGTTTTGTGTCAATCTGTGGGATAGGATTGTATTCCTTATATGCGTTGAATATTTTAGGTATTCCTGTTCCATATGCTTCCACCAAGTGAAGCCGATAAAAGACATTGGCTAGTTTGCTATTTCTACAAGCAGAAATGCCAGAGCCTATACTCTCAACAGAAAGCTCCGGAAGAACACCACCAAATGATACTACTTCTAACCTATTTGAGAATATTTTTAACTGAGTCGCATGCGGTAAACTATAATCCCTATGCACTAAAGCATTCAATAGAGACTCTCTCACAGCAATTTCAGGAAATTTACATAATTCCAGTCGCTGAAATGTGCTAGGGTCTATTGACATTTGTTCCTGGTTATTATTTGCAACGAACTGAATAGCTGAATCAAACTGCATAAGCAACGAACCCGTTATTTCAACTCGCTGTTTAAAGACAGACATATCCTCACCCCCAAAGGCTGCAGCCTTGATAATATGAGGACACTGATCTGACAACCATAATCCAAGATTAGAGTACATATCATCCGAACCAATTATTCCTAGTGTTTTCTTTTGCACATCCCCAAAATTAACACCTGTCTTTTCAAAATAGGAGGATGTATATGCAAAGGATAAATTTTGATTTGGTGAATGTTTTGACTCAAACGGTATAGGATCCGACTCACGGATCAATTCACGTACAACCTCTTCATTTGCATGTACTTTACTAGCACCAACACGTGTATATACGCCTTTCATAATGCCGAATTGCTTCACATAATAAGGTTTATTAGTGCCCTTTTCAATTCTGCAAAAAACGACATGTTTACCCGAAGATTTATCTTCAAGAACCTCTGGATACACTAATAGTGCAGCAGATGGATAAATACAATCACGTATTTTGTTAGCAATCTTTGTCATCATAGCATCGGGATCTTCCACACCATACACCTGTCCATCATCACTGATCCCAATGTATAATGTGCCGCCAGAAGTATTTAAGAATGAAACTATTTCAGGTACAATCTCCTCCGACCACTCACGTTTATATTCTAAGTTTGCTCCCTCAAAAAACATTCCCTTTCCTCCTATCAACTAGCTATCTAAGTATAACAAAGTATTGCCAAATTTATTACTAGCAATACATCAACACAAACTGCCTACTTTATATACTTGGCATATCACCTCCTACAAGTTCTGCTAAATATTATACCATTTCTTGCGGGATTTGTCAATAGTTTCGGCATCACTCCTTTCAGTGAACTAGAAAAAGCAAGCCCCCAGCATTAACTGAGGACTTAAACCTATCTTAACTTGTTATTATACGTGGCAGCTTTTAAGATATGAACTCGGCGCATAACATAATCCGCAAGGTTTCGTTGCTTGGAACTACCTAAGAAACCTTCTAACCTTCTAAAATAGTCTGGCTCCCCCAGTGACGCAAAAGCTTCAAGTGCTGCTGTACGCGCCGGCTTTAGATCAATCTGACTAGGGTCGTTCTCTGCTGCAGTAAAGCAATTATCAAAATCATAAAGTTTTGATAACCCTAGTATTCCATTAGAATTGTCTACCTCGAATGACCAATTCTCATTATGCCTGTCACTATTTCCCGTGATGTAATCAAAAATTCGCATCTCATAAAATCTTTGGGGAACGGTCATTAATGCCAATCTCACTGCATCAACCCCTGCAGTAATAAAATCACGAGCAGGCACCCAATTGAGTTGAGGCGAGGTCTCAACCTTACACTTAACACAATCGTACTTACCTAAGTGCACATTCCTATAGATTACACTATACATGCCACAGTATTCCGCGACCCTAGAAGCAAAACACTCAATTTGTATTTTATGGCTCTTGCCTGTTTTATAGATATAAATACCAGAATCCTCTCTACGATACGCCTTAGCCATAACTCCTCGCTGATTCAACTCCGGTGTCGCATCTCGCAATGACAAATCGCCTACACCTGTCAGTGCTATAGGAAACAAAGCCTTGCTAAAGGGATTTGTATGCAAGTTCACTTCTGAATATGCGCAGTTTTCACCATACCTACGTATCCAATAATTGTCCGTTAGAGACAAGGCTCGGTACTGTGAAATTAAAGTATACAAGTCTGCTGAGCCTGAAAGTCCGCAGACCTTGAGTATTTTGTCCTTGTGGGAACGCCCGACCTGTATAGCACGATTTAGCAACCACTCTTTCAATGCCGGGACTATGGAATCTGCTGCTGTTCGCACTAACGCAACCGGTAAAAGCGACCTATCCACAAAACGATATTTGGATGTTGCCAAATCAAAATGCAATACAGCATTATCTGCAAGCATCAAAGTATATCGAGTACCCCTGCAAAGACTAATATCTGCAGAGTTAAAAGCGTCTGTAACACTTATTCTCACTTGGTGACACCCTTTCTATAATTAACCAAATATATCTGTAGAGCTGATGCATCCAGCAGGTAAATTTATAGATTCAATTTTGCATTCATGCTGCTTGCTTCTTGAATCATAATTTATTCCAACCAGGAGGACTTTACCCACGTAATCTTTGATTTTATATGTATAATGCCTGCGCTTTATCTGATTAATAGCAGTATCAGTTGACTGATCTTTTTGAGTTCAACAACTAGTGCAAAGAAATATTTCTAAAATGACGATCCTCATTCAGAACAATCCAATCAAACTTCAACAATTTACTCCACAGCTTTCATGCTCTGCTAACCATTATATCACAATTTGGTCTGTTTGTCAATAACTACTATTCTGCAAAACCGCGCTACTGAGGAGTTCTATAATATCAATTTCGTAATGTGTACATAACCGGAAAGGCCGCCTGTATAAACAAGCGGCAATAGCTTTTCCTAACATTGGTAATTTATTCATATTCTTATAAAGATGCTTATATTCAATATAAGCGGTATAAATCACAACTAGGCTTGCACAGGAATCAATACCTCAGCAGCACAAGCTCCCTAATATTCTCAATTCTTATCTATCAAAAGACTGCAGTTTTTTGCGAAGAATCCTGTCCTAGCACAATCTCCCTTTGCATACGCCTTAAATATTCCAGGCAGTCACTCATTGCTGATGAGTAGCCTAAATCAAACTGAGAGCGTTTGGCATTTGACATTCCTCTTTTCATCTGGGACTGAACTACATCGACAAAGGAGTTGAGAGTTATTTTCTCGCCTTCAAGCTCATAAAGTTCATTCTTTAATTGTCTGGCTAGCCCCATGAAGATTTTTGTTGCATGACAATAACCTTTATCCACGTCACCACTCTCTAGGTTACGGGTTTTAAGTTCGTACTCACAGCATTTTATGAGGTTATCAACATTATAACTTACCGGAACACCGGAATCGATATAATCAAAAAATGAACATGGCTCACTTTCATCAGACTCTACTGTATCAGGAAACATCCCTTTCAGTTCTTCAAAGGTAAATGTCCCAAATACGCAATTGCTGTCATTTCGATCAATCTCCGGAACATTCCCCTTAACTCGATATACCTTTAACTGATCCTTATCAAAATTGAATTCAAGTTCACATACAAATTCAGAACTCTGCTGAATCTCCGCATACTCCGCTATATCCAATCGGTCACCACACCCCATCAATGCAGTGTAGGGCTGTTCCGCTAAAGCTTTCTGAACCAGTACAGCAATATTATGCTTCACCGCTCGATATCGAAGCACTTCACCATACTGCTCTATTGTATACAGTAAGCCCTGCAATTTCTTTTGACCATACTTTAAACTATAGGCATGCACTTTTCCTGAAACGATCTTAACCTTTTTCTGCAATTCACTCAAGTCATGATGCTTGCTCTCAAGAGTGACAACTTTTGAAAGCGCTGTAATCCAGACAATTAGAAACAGAAGGTTCTCTTCCATAATAATGCGCTCAATATTATCGCAAAAACGAAGTTCTGACTGCCAAATATATGGCTTCGCATAGCAAAAAGGGTAGTCTTCATACCCTTGGATATAGTCTTCAGAATAAGACTGGATATCATCACGAACAAACAATGTCCGACACGTGCCTTTTGTTAAAGTTTCATCGAGTTCAGCACAAATGGTAATTAGTTCATCTATTGCAATATTTTGATTGAAATCTTCTTCATCAACAATAAATGTATTATCCTGATTAGCATGCTGCCAGAACTCAACTGTACTTGCAGTGTCAGTCAAATCCCGCCGAATTGTTTTCCTTGAGGCTCCTAATTCTTCACTTATTGTAACACTGAATCCCCGCAACCACATCTTATGCGCTGTATCACCTGAAACACTGACAGACTTCGACATGTTACACATCACTATACCTCCTAATAAAAAAATAGGCATCGATTCAAGTACGATGCCTACAAAACTTATTATATTTTTAATTATTTTTGAACTTGCTAGGTAGACTTATAGCAGTATATGAATAAAAATCTGTATACTTCTCGTCACCAGCCTCATTGGCATATTCCGCCTCTTTGTCACCATCGGTAACTCCAAGGAACTTATAAGCATACCCACTTTCCCGCTTGCTATCTAAATCATTCATCACCAACGCAAGAGCGTGCACATCCTCTTGTTTAAACCAGCCCTTTGACTTCCATATCAGTAATTTATCGCCATCATTACTCGTTTCTATACCCTCAGGCTCAAACCCTATGTCAGAGTAGACTTTCTTAAAAGCGTCAAATGCTAAATTCTCACACACTAAATAGATTCTGTTGTCGTGCCCAACCTTTAAAAACATCTCTTTCATGCTATAAACCTCCAATGCAACTATTTAGAATTATAACATAAAGTGATGAAAATGTCAATAGAGATTTACACAGCACGACGTATAACCGCCTTTACTCTAGCAATGGCCTCTCGATCATAAACTTCCTCCAGGTCGGAGTAGTCAATGGTAGCAAACGTAAGTGTACAAATGGGCGTCTTCATTAGCTTATGGGCAGCAGCAGCTTGAGCCTCAAATGAAGTAGAGAATGGCTTTGCCTTCACTTTTTCATAGCAAAACTCTAATTCAAATGGATAATCCCGACTACTATCCGAAAAAAAGCTTGCACCATTATCAAAAACAGGCGCAGGTCTAACTTTCCCATCACAGTCCCTAAGAAACGTTATGTTATGCCAATGTCGATCCTCGTTTACAATTAGTGAATCAAAGTATAAAAGCCTGCCAATGTAGTCTGTTAAAGTTGGTTTGTCTATCACGTTCTTAATTGCTTCTGCTATCTTATTTACCTTATCGTACACATTAGTATTGCAACCCTCTAACAACTCATCACAGGATCCACCAGTACATTTTTGTACCAGCCTCTGCAATGTTATCTCAAATGAGCCTTGAGGTATAAAATTTTCGGAATAACACCCAAGCTTATTCTCTCCTGTTTCAAGCACATGTATACGACAAGGTTTATAAGACACACAATCTAATCCTAACAATTTTGCTAATCTTGACGCAACAACTTCTGCAAGACCTTCGTAGCCTAAACAGTCCTGCTTTATCCAAACAGCATCCTTGCGATACTTAATCTGATTACCTTTACTTGACGTCTCAGATGTCACAACCTCATCCTCGCACACTACGAATGTCTTAATCTCTGAATTTGACATCATCGTATTTAAGCTCCTCCCCTTCAAAGCGAATCCAGCAAGTGTCCTCATTCTGAATTCCATGGGTTTTACGTACAATGTCATACGGCTCATAGCACTGTAGACCTAAGTAATCTAATAACGCTTTAACGTTATATCGTGTTTTGGGAAAACAACGTGACTCCAAAAATTCCAGAAACTGCGAGAATGTTGGCTTTGTTATTATACCAAAAGGCAGAACTATGATATCTGAAATATAATTTGTAAGAAGAACAGTTTCTGAGATAAAAGAATACTCAATCTCAGAAACTATGTCATCTTTATTCATGAAATACATTTTTTTCATAGCCGCACCTCTAATAATTCAATTATATCATAAGTATAGCATAAAAAAGTTACCCTGTCAATAGAGACTTACACGGATGCCTTACTAGCTTCAGATGTGATAGCTGCCCATTTTCTTGAAGGGAGGGTCATAACCTTGTAGCCAATACTTTCCAGTTCTGTTGACCTGTCGTAACTTGTCACATCCTGAGCGTATCTTGTAACTGCATTTCCAAGTCCATATAATGAAAGATCACCGCCGGCTATTAGATGACCGAGAATACCATCTGCCTCAGTTTTAGCAATACCGACTGCTTGCGAAGTAAGTTCAACCACCTTTACAGCGCTAACAGCATCAATTTTAGCATTTTTAGATTCACGCATATTATCAACAATCTTTGCAAAAACCACTTCACTCACAACTGCGCTGACCGTATCCCTAAGCTTGAGCATGAGTGCTGCATCATCTGCTTTGAGTGTATCATCCTGATAAACTTCCATGTTCTCATCGCTATCTTGCACTCGCCCGATATGATACTTCTTTACCCGGCTATCCTCGGCGATCATACCATTGCTGCACACTAAGCGATAAATCAGAGGTGCTACTAGGACGCTACCCAATCCCACCTCAGAATTGCTTATGATAATACCGGACTGAACTGTGTCTCCTACACTGAGATCCCGAGAAAGACGTGGATTGACAACCTTTATATACATTCGGGTATCCGTAACCTCACAGCTCTCTATACGTGCATCCTGCAACTGTCCGATTATCGGGAGAACCCATTCAGCAATCTGGGCATTGTCAATCCTACGGTAACGATCTGATAAGAACGCTCTGACCGAACCATCGAGTGTTCGTACCATTCGCTTTTTCTGTACTGACTCTTCAGTATGCAACCAGTGATTAACGTTATGAACGAGCAAATCAGGATTTGACAGCATCCTAGTATAATATTTGTAAGGTATCCCAGTGTACTCACTTATTTGAAGATGCGCCAGTTCCATAATGTTAAACGTACTCTGCATACCATCGAGGGACAGCTTAATATTCTCGTCCTGAACCGTCATCTGAATTGCGTCGCTCGATGCAAGATAATCTTTTTTTGCTGCTGACTGCCTTTGTAATTCTGCTGCAAAATCGGCTATTGTTCTTCCCTGTTT
>ERZ778518.2470-NODE-2470-length-10010-cov-10.724761_pt1 | contig 10010 bp, 6 predicted proteins | sample MGYA00510340_ERZ778518 | MGnify/ENA primary metagenome ERZ778518 (study PRJEB29527, sample SAMN07138967) | mouse gut metagenome | material: feces | host: mouse | place: China:Nanjing | collected 2016-01-25 ... | reverse complement strand
ATACTGTTGAAAACAAAATGCTTTTTCCGTCTACTATAAAGTGCCGCGTTACAATTAAGTCAGATGCTTTATAGTTATTTCTGAATGCCTTTATATTAAACCTGAAAATAACTCGTCGTTCATTATTTTCACCTAAGAATTCATAGTAACCTTTTGCATTTTTCAGCGTATTCTCAATCTTCTCTATAGCAATACTAAATTCTCCCGCCGGTATTCCGGCTCCACCTTTCAGCATTGAAAGATATGGAGAAATTAAAGCTACATATGTTAGCGATTCTTTAGGTGCAGAAATATTATAATCCTCAAATTTTTCAATTCCTTTGCACTTCTTGTCACCCACTATATCAATAAAATCCGTTAAAATTGTATTTTTTACTATGTTCTTTGCCATCTTGCTAGTATTAAAACTTGCATCCAAATCCACTTCCGCAGCTGTAGATGCTTTTATCCCCATTAAAGCTGCAAGGACAGTACTAAAGCCAATCTTTACCTCCCCCTTCCCATCAATTCCTTTATTGCTTTCCTTCAAAAGTTCTGTTGTCTTTTCTAGTACTCCTCCTGAAACCATCTGAACATAGTCTGTAACAGAATCTTCATCAAAATAGACAACCTTAGCCAACTTTATTGTTGTTTCTTCGTGTTTATTAGTCAATTATATCATCTCCTCTTGGTTCATAGAAATACTACTTTTCTTCAAAATTATTAACTTCACTATATCTAACTACATAAATGTACTCTAACTTTTACTCCGCCCTAAATACCAATAAACATTTTAGTCTGTTCTCTGATTGCTTTTTCTATATCTACCCTGAATTTTGTTAAAATCGTCCCATTTCACAAGATATAAATTACCTGCTGTTCTGCTCATTGCAACATACATTCTATTGATTGTAAGTGGAGAAATTCCATGTGGAGAAAACTTCTCGCTATCTATAGTATTAAAATTATCAGACAGAATAACACATATATTTGAATATGTATCACCTTTAGAATATGACCAGTTAACAGCTCTAAAAGAATACTCATGGCTCTCCTGTCTAACAAGTTTGACGATCGAATCATCATTTAAAACCTTTTTAATTCCATCTCCTTCCAAAAATATTACATCACCTTTATGGTCATTATCCGCTTCTATTTCAATCCCCAGCTTTTTAGAAATGAATTGACAGATTTTCTCCGGACACCTCCTTGTTTTACTCAATGTTTTTGTATCGACATCAACACCTTTATATTCTAATAATTCTATATATTCATGGTAGCTTATAATTTGTTTTTTACCATTCTCATCCTTTTTACTTTTTGAAAATGGTTTCCCACTATTATTTTCTCCCAAGACTGAATGCTGATAGTAATCACCTACCAAAAGAATATTATTACTGTATTTAATAAAAGCATTGATAAGTTCATAATCATTATTCCTAAAATCTTGAAACTCATCAATAAGGATTTTATCAAATAAAATATTCAAATTCGTAACCGCTTTTTTTACCAAATTAATATTCCGGTTCTTTACATCCATAATAAGTGCGGATAACAAGCTGCAGTAATATCTGCCTTCCTTATGATAATGCCCTAACTCTCCCTTTGGGCAATAATTAGGATTCTTACGCCGAAACTCGCCTATTTTAATTGATGATTCTGGTGGTTTGGAAATCGTAAGTCCTCTCCTTCTAAATTCTTCACATTTAAAAAATTGGCGAATTGTTGCCTCATACGGGCATACAATAAAGTTATAAATAAATCTGTCAAAAGTCATTACCGTTGTCTTTTCTGGTATCTGTCCATACGCTTTTACCAATTCGTTGGTAATGTTATGCACATTTTCATTGGTATACGCAAGAATGAGATTCTTTTCATTTATATCTATAGATTTACATAAAGTATATGTTTTTCCTGCTCCGGCAACAGCAAGCATTACCCGTTTATCCATTTTATTGCATCCTCCACATACTTTGGCATTACTAATTCATGCTTTGATTCTAAAATATGATATGCCACCGCTACTTTGTTATTTAGCATCTTTCCTAATACCTTTCCATAATTTTCTCCATGGAACAAATACTCGGCATTCTCCTCTACTTTTATCTTTCCATCTAAATAACTTTTGTTCAAATCATAGATACATTTTTCCCAAGTCCAATTATCTACATCATTATCCATAAAAATATGTTGATCTATATTTTCCACACCACTATTAAACTCTATCATGTCCCTAATCTTATCGGGATTTTTATCATTATCTGTAATTACAGCAATCCTTTTTCCTGTCTTCTTAGCTATTTTCAAGTAATTTTTATACGAAACCCCATTACATGAAATAATGACAACTTTTGCCTCCTCCAATGTTTTTCCTGCCACTCTGCGGAACATATCAGGCAATAATAAATATTCTGTAGCCCCTTCCACCAAAATTATTTTTTCTGACAATAACAGTTGCAGAAAACTATTATCATCTGCTTTTGTAAAAAATCTAGCTACTTTATCATCAATATCTGCTAGACTTACGGTGTGATTCCCCTTAATCCAAAGTACATTCCTCAAATCAAGCCTACTCGCAATCATATTACTATGAGTAGTCAATATAATCTGTGCTGAATCTCTTTTATTAACAATTTCATCCAACATCTTATTCATATTAGAAAAGCAAAGATGATTTTCTGGTTCTTCCATAAAAATTACATCCAAATTACTTTTACTGCGATCTAAGGCAATATGTGTTTTAATCAAGCTTTCCATTCCACTTCCCTTATTTTCCAACGGAATACCATCTTCAAACACTGAAATAATAGCTTCCAAAATCACTTTTTTGTCGTTAATACCAAACTTTCTATTGACATCAATATCTGGCAGACTTAATTTATTAAAAGCCTCTTCCAAATTAGACCGAAACGAGTTTTTAGCATTCATTCTTTCAGTATCTACATATTTAGAAGAAAACAAAGCTCTGTTAAAATAATTAAATGAATTATTGGCATCTTTTGCTGAAGTATCGATAAAAATGGAGTTGAATGGTTTCTTTATGCTTTTATAAGGTACACCCCTAAAAGTCATCCAGCTCATAACATAATACTCATACGGAATTTTTCCTTCTCCTATTTCTTTTGCTAACCTGTCCGTACATTCTTCATCAAATTTGCACTCAAATAAAATTCCATATTCCGGTTCTTTTTTAGTTAAACTTTCTTCTCCAAAGAAATCTTGTGAATCTCTTTCTTTCCCCGTCATTTCAAACTTAACTTCTATTTGTATTTTAGGCAAAGCACTGGCTCTTTTTTCTCGCAGAAATTTATCAACATTATCTTTATTCATCAATTCTTTAATAATCGACTTGTCCATATTTTTATATTGCTGATTCAGGACTATACTGATCGCCTCTAAAATGGTGCTTTTTCCAGCTTCATTTTCACCAACTATAATATTCATGCTCTTATTAAATTCTATTTCTATTTTCTCGAATTTTCTTAAACCCAAAATAGTTAATTGTCTAATATATCCCATATTTTTCTCCTTGCTGGTTACTTAAATACAATACCTTTTATCTAATTATGAATTGCACACAAAACATTTAAGCAATATAGCTATTTGTTCTATATGACTAATTAAGTTTATTTTATCATTTTCACTATATATATGGGAATTATTATTTTGCACTATCTGATTAATTATTTAATATACTAACCCTATTCGCCACATTTCATAGTCACAGCGCACACTTGATCCAGCTAAAGGAACATAATAATTATTATCTCTATAATTTACTCATTCAAGGTCTGATGTAAGGCCAAGAATTAGAAAACAAGATCAAAATAAGGTCACACCCCTGAATCTCTCATTTCCGGGCAAGAAAAAAGGGCTTCCCGATTTCTCGGAAAGCCCCATAAAATCAAGCTTTTTACTGATTACTCAATAATTGTAGCCACACGACCAGAACCTACTGTACGTCCACCCTCACGATTCGTAGGACACATACTTATAATGTTTTCTCATGCATTTTATTAGATTTTATGTTCATATTCTCCTATTTCAGCCATATTATTTGAGGTTTTCAAATTTTTTAGAACCAAAATAGAACCACGCAATATTTCTCTCGATACTAAACCATTTTATGACACAGAAAACCCTTTAACAGTTTGATATAAGTCATGTAAATGTTTTAATGACATATCCAATATAGGCTCGAACATAAATGAATTCAAATGTATATTTTCCGGCGTAATCATCGCAACTAATTCCAGTGTGTTCATTGCTCTGTCATTAATATACTTCCGATATGCCTTAATCATCCAAGCACTTTGGTTCTTCTTTGAATAAATATCATTAATAATGTCATTTCCATTTGGTACATCTGAAAGAATTTTCTCCTTCATATATTTTTCCGCTTTTAACCGTATTGCCATTGATAAAATTAGTTTACTCTCAATTTCGAGTTTTTCAACATCCATAATCTTATCTGCTTCTACCATAATCATATCATAAATCAGTTCTGTCTCACGTCCATTGGCAAAACTCACATTACTATTCTTGCACCAATATGTATTAAAAATATCCTGTATATTTTTCAACGATATAGTTAGAGTGTCATTCTTGTAATGTAATACGCTTGTGAGCATTAAATAATCCGAATTTGTATCATCCTCTGTGTATTCAATTAAATTGCGCACAAATGGAATAGAGGCTACCACAATATTATCACAGTTTTCACTCCCTAAACGTGTTTTATAATTTGCGAATATATTCTTCGTATACTGACCCTTTTCAAAATTGATTTCTTCATTATCAGAAAAAGCTATATATGAATTACCTCTTTTAGTTATTCGTGATGCCACTGTTCTATAAAAATCAAAATTGTGCGTTAAAAGTAAAATTTTAAAATTCTTCTTTCCATTAGAATTTATATATTCTGATATATCACTGATGTATTCAATAATCGCATACTTATTTTTATAATCAAACGATTCTGATATATCGTCCAATACAACTAATTTTTCTCTTCCCTCCTTTTGAGCAACCAATATTTGAAAAATCATATTGAGAATATAATATGCCCTCTTTTCTCCAGTACTAAGCACATCTAATAAATTATTTTTTGCAATCTCTTTTTCTCCTCGATTATCCGAAAAAATATATCTAAAACTTGGCAAATCTTGATTCAATATTACATCATCCTGATTCGCTGGTTCAATAACAAACGGAACATAGAATCTTTCTTTAAACAAATCAATCGCTCTTTTCCAATCAGTTGTCTCGTTTTTGGCTATTTCTCTTAAATTTTTCAAATCTTCTTGTGCTTTTTTATATTCTGTCATTAATTCTTGAAACAACGACTCATAACAAGCAAATATTTTAATCCAAACCTTCTTTTTAAACTTATCAATATCTTTATATTCAACAATAATGTCTTGATGTTTCTGAAGAAAATCATTAAATGCCTGTGTATCTTTATTCTTAGAAATTGCCTTATTTATTTTTTCAAATAAATCCTTAATCTCTTTAGTATTTAATACCTGCTCTTTTTCCGCTTTTATTAAATCATCTAACTCCTTTTGATTTTTCAGTACCACAGCAGTGCTACCATCTTTTGCATTCAGTGTTATTTCATTATTTGCCGCAAAAAATCCATTGCTACTTAATGAATTACTAATATTTCCATAGTTATTGTGATCTATAATTCCCCTCTGCATATACAGAGATTTATCAACCAGTTCATTATATTTCTTTTCATATTCTCCAATCAATTCTGATGTATTTCCAGTTGTAATCATTGAATATACTTTATCATTAAATAAAGCATTATAATCCAGCTCATCCTCATTCAAAGAACACGTCCAGTCTAAATCATGCATTAGATTGGATATTTCCTCTAAACACATATATTCCTCTTTTACTGACCTGTTCCAGTCTTTTAACATTACACTTTTAACATCAAAACTACTGCGTGACGAATATTTCAATTTTTCTTTAATCAGATTATATAAATTTTGTTTTTTCTCTTCAATAGACTTATGAATTACCACATATTTTTTTCGTAATTCATCATTCGCCATTAACATACCTTGATTTTCATATGCATTTTCATCAAACGGATTAATGACTATAATAGATTCTGGAGTGATATTAGTATTATTCTCATCAGATATGCAGCATGAGCTCCTAAATCCAAACACTCTTTCTTCCACAGGCTTATTATCTCTTATCGCTTCAAACGTCTTTGCTAATGATGATTTCATTGTCCCATTTGGTGCATAAATGATTGCTACATTATTGTTTGAATAATCTATTGATGTATTCATTTTTTGAATTCCATAGCAATTACTTAAATTTAACTTTAATTCATCCATATTACTGTCCTCCTCAAAACTCACCTAAGTACACCTTAAAACATATCCTCTATATCAACAATAATCCCTTGCATCATTTGTTCCGGTATATTCATATTCTATCGCTATAGGGTAATGTTTTTGTATACCTTTCCATGTACTCAAAATCTGGCTTTCCGTCTTCTTTACTGGGTAATTTTATTACAGTATCATTCATTTTTTCCAGAGTCCACTTTCTGCCATAACTAAATCGATACTTATTTGCTTTGATAACAGTCACAATAAACAAAGCATTATATTTGTTCATCTCCCACCACTTTTTTGCGTATAATACATTCACATCATCCGATGCCCAAAACGGTTCCGACTGATAAAAAGCTTCTCCAACACTTCCGTTATAATTAACCGTAATACAATTTCCGTCCCATAATTTATCTGCGGTTATTTTTTCACGTACCCCATTATTACTTGAAATAGCCCCCAAAAAATTATCGTTTCCCTCAATCATATCTGCTTTTGTAAGACGTTTTCCCTTTTTTATATCAAACAAGTCCTCTAGTTTGTATTCTCTCCATTCTGATATATCAAGAACTGAATTTAAACTTTTATTTATCACAGTAACAACAGGCTTATAATGTAAAGATTTGATATAATTCTCCATAAAAGACCAATTGGGTTCTCCATCTACTGTAGTAGGTAGTACAATCTCCATATCCATATACTGTTCTGCCTTAACCTTACGACCATAATTGTACTTATACATATTCCTCATAAGAATAGTGCGCATAAACAAATAATGAAATGTATTTACATCCTTTGCACGAATTATCAATGCCTTTGCAGAATCTCCAACAACGCACCCGTTCGGCTGAAATGAAACAAAGCCTGCACTTCCAGAACGTGCAACTGTAAGACACGGTTGCAAAACAATTTTATATTTCATTTCCCTACAATATTGTTCATCAATATAGCCCATACATGCATTATTCTCTGAACTACTTTGAATAGCCACAAGTTGCCCTGGATTATCTTTAATCTCTTGTTCGGTCAAACCTTTTCCATTTATAAAAGGCTCAAAAATATCTGACACTTTAAATTTACTCCACTCATCAATACTAAGATTCATAAACTTTTCCCTCTCTAATCAAATAAGCTAAATAGTCATTAAGTGTAGATTGAAAATCATCTTGTGTCAATTTTGTATAATCTGTTTGCATATACGCTTCGCATAACCACTCATCCTTATAACTAACACAATGCCGTGCTGACAATCCGTCTGCAACATCTCTATTTCTATATAGCTTTAACCATTCTTCCTCAATCAGCTTCCACTTTCCCAGTGCATCAATTCTGCCTAATTTTTTACGTTTTACAAATCCATCATCTTTGCAATATCCAAAAAAAGTTTCTTGCTTTGAATCATGTGGAGTATGCGCTTCCCAAACCATTACACATACATTCGTTCCAGTTGGATAGAAAATATCATCTGGCATTGAAAAAACTGCTTTTAAAGTATTTTTTTTCATTAAACGTTCTCTAATGTCCTTAAACTTTGTACCAATAGCACAACTCATTGGAACAACAACAACTCCTGTTCCTCCTGTCGTAAGTATATCTAACAAGTGTTCAACAAACTCCAACTCTGCAACATCTTTTTGCGAATATGGCGGATTTATAAGTCCTATATTTATATTTTTTTCTTTTAACTCCTTTGTAATATTTTTATTAAAGCAATCGCCCTTATAAATATTAGATTTTCCATCTTTTCGAATAATCATATTCGCAATCGCTAATGTATAAAGTCCATCATCAAATTCCACACCATACAAACCATTTTGGCGAATATTTTCCACCTCATCCGGATTAGCTTCTCTAAACATTTTGCTCATGGCTGTGACCAAAAAAGAACCAGAACCACAGCAAATATCCACAACTTTACTATTTTTATTTACACCTGCTAAATCACACATAAACTCCGTTAAATGCTGCGGTGTCAAAACAATTCCAAGTCCACTGCCATCCCCGCCAGAATATTTGATAAATTCATGGTAAAAAACCCCTAATGCATCAACAGTATTATCTGCATAATCCATCATTGGTTTAATTTTCATTTCCAACTGCTCAATATACCATGTTATAGATTTTGAATGCCCTAATGGTATTTCAGCAAACTTTGTATTATCCAGAAGTGTACCAAATACTTGTTTTATATAATTAATTCGATTGCTTTTTATATCACTTTCTTTAAGCACATTCTCAATTGCATTCTGTATATTCTGCATCACGATTTTATATGATGTCAATGATGAGTAACTTTTCGAAAAATCATCATCATTTAAAGCAATTAGAATTCCTGCAATAAAAATAGGTTTATGCGCTTCCGTTACCTTAATTTCTCTCAACGAGTTATGCATATCGATTGCTGTATTCCTAATCTCATCTAAAGAATATGCCTTTTTTAATTTGTTTCCTTTAATTAATTCTAAATAATTTAAAGGCTCCAATATGATATCTTTAGCTTTCTCTAGTATGCCATAATTTTCATGCCCTTTACTCCAATAAAAAGTGTCTACTTTCATACTATCTGTATTTGTTCCACTGACAGCTATTGCAACAACATTATAATCTTGTTTTAAAAATTTTGCATAATACAAAACACCATCCACTGCATAACCACTTGGATGATTCATTTTTTCGCTTTTATGCTTTTTAACAGTATTCTTGCATTCAATAACAACAATCGTATGAATATCATCATTGAAAGTAATTATATATTCTGGTTTTGCTTTCCCCTTTCCGCCTTGTGAATAATCTTCCAATTCACATTCTTTTGGCTTACCCCCCGCTTGTTTAAGCAAATTATCTATTTTATCTACGCTAGAAACATCTCCCTGAGGAAAAACATAACCGAACTGATTTTCTCCAATTGTACATTTCATTTCTTTTAAAGTTAAACTTTCAGTATACTGTTCAATTGCCATTATGTCTTCCTCCACCTATTTATTTTTTGTTTCAATCAAATAATCATCTATATCACTTTTTTTGATTCTCCATGATCCGCCTATCTTAGAAGCCGAAAGTTTCTTATTCGAAATCAATCTTCTTATCGTTTTATCACATACCTGCAAATACTCCGCAGCTTGTGGAATTGTTAAAATCTCACTCATTATTTACCTCCATAACATACCTATCATAACACATTAGAAATAGTTTTTCTAGTAATCTACGGTATTTCTTGGACATATTTGGACTTTATTGCAAAAACATATGTTCTTATATCATAAAATACCATCCTAGCTTTGCCAAGTCAAGTAATACTTAAAATTTTTAACAAACTTCCTCCCTAATAATATTTATTCTTTACATGGTGCTAGCACCATGTCATAAAATATCACAAAGAAAAAGACAGGTCATACTCGCCTGCCCTTTACTCCTATACTTCTTATCATTTTGTAAAGTTCCGTTCCAACTTCTCCCTCTGCCATTTCAACTCATTTTGTTTTTCATATAGACAGAACTCCACATTATATTTGCTTCGTTCCTTATCCACATTCTTTGCGCTGAAAGCTCTCGTATTATGGCTGACAGAACCTTTTCCCATCATGCCACTAATTGTCCTCTCCAATAATCTCACACCTTCCTATCTACTACAATATATTTATGGTTAATACCCCTTACAGCCAGTAAGGAATT
>ERZ778518.2467-NODE-2467-length-10024-cov-3.629953_pt1 | contig 10024 bp, 20 predicted proteins | sample MGYA00510340_ERZ778518 | MGnify/ENA primary metagenome ERZ778518 (study PRJEB29527, sample SAMN07138967) | mouse gut metagenome | material: feces | host: mouse | place: China:Nanjing | collected 2016-01-25 ... | reverse complement strand
GCCGACTTTTGGCACTCCGTCAACAAAAACATGGGAGACGCGCACAGCGCAGCCGCACTAATCTCCATGCAGCCATGCCCTATGTATGAGGGTGCGGACAGACGCGCCTATCAAAAAGCCGTCTTTTTCGCCTCCCTAATCACGAGCGACAACGGCGCAATAGAGAGAGCCAAAGCGAAGTATCACACGGATGATTTGTACCAAATCTACCGTAAAGTCAGCATGGAGGACTTGTTCTGATGAAAAAGACCGTGTACGACTTCTCCGCGCTTACCAAGAAACTGGCAGAGTGGGAACCGCTCGCAAATCTCAAATTGACCATGCTCGAAGCCATCGGCGACATAGCCATTGCCGTCCGCGACAAGGACGCAGACCGTGCATTGGCGATTCAAGCCAGCCTTATGTGGGTGTATAAATACATAGACGCAATAGTAGAAATGGAGGTGGAGCAATGAACGACATCCCCGCTACCCTCGCTGCTGACATCGCCACGGCGATACTCGACCTCGAAAGCGTCAGAACTGAAAAGAACCGCGACGTTATTGTGTGGACGCAGTATGTGCTGACCGCCTGTAAAGAGCTTGCTGAATCCGTTGCCGGAAAGAACTGAAACAGCGACCGCCCTCTGGAGAAATCCTCGGGGCGGTTGCTTTATTTAGAGTTTAGCTGTTTGATAATCCTGTTCAGAGCCTCAATCTGCAACACTGCGGCTTCGTACGCCTGCTTGTAGTCGGCGTTGAGGTCGCAGCCTCCTTGCATGGTCATCGCTCCCTCGCCGGTGCATATCCACGCGAGGTTGAGCTGCGGGAACGCCTTGATGATGCGTCCGAGCATTTCAGTGCCGATGTTGCCCTTGCCGGTGTGCATATTATTGGATATATACTTTGGCGAGAGTCCGCATATCCGCTCGAAGTCGTACTCACTCTTGCAGAGTCCCTGCGTCTGCGCCCATTTCACAAACTCCCGGAGGCGTTGGATGGGGGTCTGAATTGGGGCTGGTTCGGCTATTTGGGCGTAGTATTCCTTGCCTCTGATATTTTTGTGGGGTTTATTTTCTTTCAGCTCCATTGGTGTTAGTCTTCTTCCTCAAATGAATTAGTAGAACTTTGTCTACTAAAAATATTTGATAACATTTTTCGCCTGTCTCGAATATTGATAACATCCTGACGAATATCTTCAATGTTCTGCTCCCTTTTGTGGATAGAATCCATTATACTCTTGTATAAGGTCTCAAGCTCATCTGAATACTCCAAAAATCGCTGCTTATCCTCCTTGTAAGTTCTAATAACTCCATCGAGGCAATCGTGTAATCCAGACAATGTGTTATCTAATGGCTTATAATCCAAAGATATATTTGATTTTAAGAATAAATCAAGGGCTTTAACGTAGTTAAGATAACAGGCGGACTTCATTACTGCATTCTCTGCATATTGATAATAACTATGAGCATCAATCAAATTTGTTATTTCAAGATTGCGTTGTGTCAGCAAATTTGAACGTTTATCAAGTTCCGTTTTTAGAGTTTCAACTTCCTGTGTTAGTCTTTTGACGTTTTTTATGTCATCTTTTAAGGCGATAAACTGCCAAATCTGCCAACCAACCGCAAATGTTACGAGAGCTGATAGTGTAGCGATGGCATAATCTTCTCCCGACAAACCACAAAACGGTTTGTCCCATTTTAGTAAGGCTATGACAGCAATAACAAGAGCCATACAAGACACTAACATCACAAAGCAGCCATATCCTCTGCCATTATCTTCGTTCATAGCCCAAGCAACTTATCTGTCAGTTGCGCAATTCGTGCCTCCTGCGACTTGATTATAGAGGTGAGTTCCTTAATGATTTCATCGGCATTGTCGTTGAAGCTGCGCTCAACCTCGTTTATCTCAACTTCGTTTCTTTCTCCAAAGAAATAGCTTATAGGCTTATCGTATAGCGTCGCGAGTTGCTCTATAAACCCTGTCTTAATGTCGGTCGCTGAAAGTTTGGAGTCAAGATTTTGCTTTGACATCCCTAACTTGTTAGCCACCTCGACCAAAGTAGGCTCTATTTTAAGAAGTTGCGTTTTAAGGAGTTCTCCGTTCATATTTGCAAAATGTTAAACATATGTTAAAGGTCAAGAAAACACTTGACGCGTCAAGATTATTGTTTACCTTTGCATTGTCTTTCCGCCAAAGCAGTGGCGAGAGACGACACAAAGGCTGGCGGCGATACTTCGCTACCTATCATATATTCTCAACCGCAAAGTTAGCCGTTGGCTTTTGTTTTTACAAATTTTTGAATAGTTATTTTCCGTAAAAACGAAACATGGCGCAGGAATTAAAACATGACGTACTAAAGAAGATGAAGCTCGGAGGACGACCGAAAGTGTTTCGGTTCAATACTCCTGCCGAGTTTGAGTCGGCGAGGAAAAACGCTGACTATATACAAAAGAACTGCCCCCGACCCGATGGGGCGAGATACGATGTCAAACTGTCGTATCAGTCGGGAACGATAACGGTGACATTGGTTGGTAACAATGAAGAAGTTTGAATACTACTCGTTCTTCGGGACTCACGGCGACACACACCAACGAATATCTTGACGAGCTTGGTAAGGATGGTTGGGAAGCGTTTGCGGTAGTGCCTCACGAAGATAAGATTGTAGTCTACCTCAAAAGGGAGAAACAGCAATGAAAGCAGCTCTCTCCAATAGCATAGACCTCCAATCCCCCGAATATCGACTTGAAGCTATACCGCTAATGCTCAACCGGCACAATGTTGTGTTCAGCAAGACCACTGCCGCAAAACTCGTAGGAGGACGCAGCAGGCTCGGCAAGCTGATAGAGCGAGGATTGGTAAGGGTCGAGAAGAAAGCCTCCGGCAAGCAGAACGGCAAATGGTACTGCAACGGTGGCGATGTGATACGGAACATGAAACTCTAACAGCCCGCAGATACTGAGAGTCTGCAACTTCAAAATCGCACATTGACATCGCGGACTTGTATGGAAAGCCCATACATTTGAAGTGAATAACGACATACCTCCCTTAGCGCAGCCGTGCAACGCGGACGCAGGGAGAACGAAATCACCCCTGTCATTGCCTCGGGGTGTCGAATCTAAAACTTGCAATGGGAAGCCGAGTAGCTCAATTGGTCAGAGCCGCCCTGCCAAGGGCGAGGTTGTGGGTTCGAGTCCCGCTTCGGCTACTAAACAAATTAAACATACAATGGCAAACATATTCAAAAAACTGAAGCCAAAGAAACCTATTCTCGAAATGACAGATGATGAACTTGCTGAATTTAAGAATGCGCAACGAACGCATGAGTGCAGGAAAGCCCGATTCTTTCAACGTGTCGCAGTATTGGCATTTGCGATAGCTATATTCAGATTATTCTACACAGGAAGTCTGATAGAACTTGCCAAAGCCATTTGGCAACAGTTCTAATTTCGGGGCTGAACAATCCGACCGGAATGGCTATAACTCCGCACCATGCCATATATTTTTCGTATGGCTTTTCTGGCTCCAACTCTACGAATCCTCGTTTGAGGGCGAGTTTCCCTTTTGGTGTTATCTGATATGGTTTGCCCCTATCCTCTGATTGAATGTAACCGTTGTCTCTTAGATGCCATAAGAGATGTCCGAGAGTTCCATCCCCATAAGTTTTACGGGTCATTTCCTTGAACTTGTCTCGGCGGTATTGATGAAGTTTGTTAAAAATACCACCGTTGTATCTGACACGTTTTAAGGCGACAAACAGAAGTCTTTCGCGTTCTTTGGAGTTGAGGCGCAGTTTGTCTAATTCATAACTCATAATGATTGTATTTATCTTTTCCGACTGCAAATATAATCATTTCCAAGCCGGGGCGCAAGGTCGCCACAGAGCGGCGGTGACACCCTTTACTCATATTTCGTGATTATTTAAAGTTAGACCGCCCTGCCCCGGCTACCTTGCCACATGGTGTAGTGGAAACACGTCAGACTTTGACTCTGGAATCCAAGGTTCGAACCCTTGTGTGGCAACAAATCTTTTAAACATCAGCAAACATGGAAACAAAAATCTGCAAGGTCTGCGGGCGAGAACTGCCTGAGACCGACTTCCGCCTTGCCAAAGGCCAAGTGAGAGCAGCAACCTGCAACGCCTGCATAGCGGAGAAACGCGCTCAGATGCGCTACGAACGCGCCCAAGTGGGGGGGGTAAAACCGCTCCCTTTTCCGACCCGGACTTCGACGGCAAGGAACCCGGAGAGGTCATGCGCATGATGGGCCGCGCGAAGAAGTGGCTCGAAAGCCGTGGATTTGTCATCCGACTCTCCGGCGAATATCACGAAACGAAAATCAGAAAATTAAAATTTGAATAGGTAATGAAAGAAACCCTCTTGCCCGAACAGACGCAGGAACTTGTGGCTCTCGGATGCCAGCCGATTTCCACGCTGACAGAAATGCTTCGTAGTCTGCCGTTGAGTTTCCCGGTCGCACCCGGGGGATTCGCAACACTTTCGATGGAATGGGACGGGAACTATGGCGAAGAATGGGAAACCGGCTATGCCGACCTCACCACCCACTCAGAAGAACTTATTGACGCGCTGTTTGAACTAATCAAGCTACTCATACAAAACAACCGCACGAATGACTGACCACACCATCTACGGATTGTCGAACGAACAACCAAATAAATAAACGATATGTCAATTTTCAAACAACCCTCGGAGCTGCAACCCAAGTTTGCAATCTCCGCACTTATCTACGGCTCTCCCGGTTCGGGTAAGTCAACCCTCGCATGTTCCGCGCCAAATGCCGTACTTCTCGACTATGACGGCGGCGTTACCCGCATGCACGGAGCGCACCAAATCCCTACTTTGCAGATACAGCAATGGGAGCAGACAGCAGAAGCCCTCAAAGAAATCAAGGCGACCCCGCAGATTGAAACCGTAGTGGTAGACACCATAGGCAAGATGCTCGCCTATATGGAGGACTACATAAAGCGTCACCCCAACTATTCAAAAGGCGGCAACCCAATTGAAATGAACAAGGACGGCTCGCTGTCGATGAAAGGCTTCGGACGGCGCAAGCAGATGTTCCTCGACTTCCTCAAAGAGGTGCTTGTCATGGGTAAGCACATCATTTTCGTAGGTCACGACAAGGAAGAAAAACGTGGTGATGCAGGACAGGACATTATCATCCGCCCCGAAGTTGGAGGCTCGTCCGCCAACGACCTAATGAAAGAGCTTGACCTTGTGGGATATGTCGAGATGGTAGGTACGAAGCGCACAATCAGCTTCACCCCCTGCGAAAAATACTACGCCAAGGATACCTGCAATATGCCGGGAAAAATCGAAATCCCGGTCATTATCAACGACAAGGGGACACCGATACCCTACAAAGACAGCGATGGAGTGGAACACGACACCAACGACTTTATGGTGAGTATCATAGATGCTTACAAGAAGCGTCAAGCCAGCAATCTTGCGCAGACAGCCGAGTATGAAAAGCTATGCGCCGAAATCGTGGAGCGAGCCTCACAGATTGAGAACGCCAAAGACGCAAACGAGTTCCGCTCATGGGCTTTGGAGCAGAAGCATATCTTCAACTCCGGGCTTAAAGTCAAGATGGCTCTTGATGCGAAAGCAAAGGAGCTTGGGCTGATTCAGAACAAAAGCACAAAGGAATATGCCGACCCCGAACAGCCATCCGCATCCGAGTGAATATGCCTATGCCATCACACCCAGTCAGCTCGACACATTCCAAGCCTTTTTGGACGCGGAGTATGACTGGGGGCAATGGTGGGGTAACTCCGAAGAACCTGTCAAGTCTGCCGAGGAATACGCCGCAGAGTGCGAGAAAAAGCTGATAGACCAAATCAACCGCTGTCCGAAAGAGCCGATTGAGGCGGCCGACAGAGGGACAGTTGTCAATGAGATTGTAGATTGCTTAATCCACGGACGCACACCTCAAAACGGGATTGCACTTAAAGCCGTAGAGCTTGGTGGGGCACGATTCATAATCGGTTCTCTCAACAGCTTCATTTGGCTGTTTGATTTATCTTTTTTATCACAGCTCGCAGCCCGTTTTCCTAATGCAATATCCCAATATCCTTGTGGCGCACCATTGCAGACAAACAAGGGGCTTGTGTGGCTCTACGGTTATCTTGATGAGTGGGTTGCCTACAAAATCTCCGACATAAAGACCACGAGAGAGTACCACTTCAGCAAGTACGAGCGGAAATGGCAGAAGCACGTTTACCCCTACGCTGTTGTCGAGAGCGGCGACTGTACCGAGATTCAGGAGTTCGAGTACACGGTAGTCAAACTCTCAGAGCCTACGAAGAAAGACCCGATAATCCACGGTGAGATTTACCCGGAAGTCTATACCAACGACCACGAGCAGAACCGCCGTTTGTTACAAGACATCTGCGAGCAATTCATAGAATGGCTTGAATACCGCCGAGAGTTTATCACAGACAACAAGATTTTCGGAGGCGAGAACCCCGACGGGTATGTGGGCGAGCCGATAGATATTAACAAATTAATCAATAAATAGAGATGGCATTATGGTTTGAATCCTCCGTAGCCTTTGACAAGATTCAGGAAAACGGAGCGGTCAAGAAAGTGACCGAAAAGAATCTGTTCGATGCACTCAGCTTCACAGAGGCCGAGGCTCGCACTATAGAAGAATTGACACCCTATATCAGCGGTGATTTCAGCGTCAAGGCGGTAAAGAAAACGAAAATCTCCGAGATTTTCTTCGACGAGGAAGCCGATAAGTTCTATCTCGTGAATGTGGCATTCATCACCATTGACGAAAAGAGCGGTGTGGAGAAAGAAAACATTTCTCAGATACTCGTCCAAGCCAATGACTTCGATAGTGCTGTAGCCGCGTTCAAAGACGGAATGAAAGGCACAATGGCAGATTGGATCATCAAGAGCGTGGCAGAAACGCCGTACATGGGTGTATATACTGCAAAAACTTTCGGGCGATGGAGAATGAGGCGAGATATGAAGTAACAGCTATGTGCGAGTCGCCCGACAGCCGAGGAATGAGCCTCAATGAGTATCAGCAATGCGCACTTGAAACCGCTGTCTATCCCGAAGAATATAATATCATATATCCCGCACTCGGAATGGCCGGAGAGGCAGGTGAAGTCGCTGATAAGGTCAAGAAAGTAATCCGAGACGGCAATGCCGATTTCTCACCCGTGAAATGCGAGGAAATCGCAATGGAAATTGGCGATGTTATGTGGTACTGCGCCGTGCTTGCCGACCGCATCGGCTACCGCCTTGACACCATCGCACGAATGAACAACCGCAAACTGAAATCCCGCCAGCTCCGTGGCAAACTTGGAGGAAGCGGCGACAACAGATGACACTCAGGTTGCAATCCCTGCGCAAGAGAGCGCGAAACAAGGGAGCGTGGGGTTCGACTCCGCGCGCTCCCACGACAGTTTTTTGATATTATATTAGGTTTATTCGCCGCGCGGTTCGTGAGAATAGCGCGGTTTTTTCACACGACACGCACAATGGCCATAACAATACCCGAACACATAGCCGCGCGAATGGCCCGCAACATAAGGGCGCTGGCCTCTTCCGGCGCCGTGGACCGCAGGAACACCAGGGCCGTCAACGCCCTGAGGCTGCTCAAGCTTGACTCTGCGAGGCTCGTACCGGCCACGCGCGGCAAAAAACAAACGACAACGAACAAAGACGACACATTATGATTGCTACAAACATCATTCTCGGCGCCGCCGTCCTCGCGGCCTGCGCCCTCAGCATTTTGTCGGCACGCCTGCGGCGCAACCTGCGGGAGTGCCGCGAGAGCCTATCCGACACCACAACCCTTCTGGCGGACGCGCGGGCATTCCGCCACGCAGCCCGTTGCTCCCACCGCTGCCGGGCGATGATTGACGTGCGGGGCAGCGTCATCTCCGTTTACCGCGAGTCGGGCGGCTACCGCATCGACCTTCTCCGTATGCCGTTCGACCCCGACGAGCCGGGCGACCGCGAGTACAAGCTCGTGTTCGCTGAGGAAGTCGCCGACAAAATCAACGAGAGGCCGTGAGTGGCATTATCAGTATTCCACGTGCGGTTTTGGAGCTTGTGCCGTCCGCGGTCCATCGTGGCATTCTTGTCTGCCTGCTTGAAAGAGCCGGCATAAACGGAGAGCTTGCCATAAGCGTGCGTGGCTTTGCCGACGAGGCCGGGGTGAGCTATCAGACAATGCGGACGGCGCTCTCCAAATTGTCCGACAACGCAATCATCAACGCAGTTCCAACGCAACGGCTAACGCGGATAGTGATTTGCGACATTGGGTGTTATAACGTAACTCCCCGCAAGCGCCAACGCAGCCCCAATGCAACGGCTAACGCAATGACGAACCAGCCCAAGCCGGAAGCCGGGGTGCTGGACTTGGGGCAGCCCTGGCACGGCTTTGTCGCCCCGGCGTTCGAGAGGCCGTTTGCCGAGTGGCTGGACTACAAAAAAGAACAATTCAATTTCATATACAGGACCGAACGCTCGTTGAAGGCGGCATACGACAAACTGGTGGCATTGTCCGGCGGCAACCCACGCGTTGCCTCGCTCATAGTGAACCAGTCCATGGGCAACGGGTGGAAGGGCTTGTTTGAGTTAAAAAACAATGAAACAGGAATCCCGCGAAATGCAAGCCCCCGTCCGCAGGGCGGACATGCTGCCCGACGCAAGGAGGAAAGCGGCAGGGTGGCTGACGGACTACGAGAACTTATGGACTCGATTGCCCGCGAGAACGGTGTCGGCTAACATCGTTTCCGACACGCCCACGCTCGCCGAGCTGAGAAAGATGATTCCCCGCAACGGCGAGGCGGCGGTCAGAGCCGTGCTGATATACGTGTTAAACGAGTTCCGCGACCTCGTTAATGTAGGAAAAAACCTTACCGACTTGCAGATAGGCTTCATAGCCACAGAGATACTTGCCAATTACTGGTATTTCAGATTTGACGACATAAAGTACCTCCTGCGGCGCTCTATGTCTACGGAGAAGCTTTACGACCGGCTCGACCCCAACATCGTCCTTGGCTGGTTCTCGGCATACGACTGCGAGAGAACCGAGGAGAGCGTGCGGATTTCGGAGCAGAAAGACGCCGAGCGCATAGCCGCCGAGCGTGCCGAGCCGGGCGTCAGCTTTGAGGATTTTATGGAAGGCCTTATGGCGCGCAAGGACGCAGACCCAGAAGCCGCAGCCCTGCTTGAAGCCTACACGCGTATGACGCAATGCGCAGGCACAGACTCGCGAGAATCCGAGGCGAGGAAGAAGGCCGAGTTCAAGAAGTGGTATCACAACGAATATCTCAAAGGCAACAACACATAACAAACGCATTATGCCAAAACATAAGACACACACAGAAAAACAGGCGCCGACCCTCGGCCCCAGGTTCACCGAGGAAGAGGAGGCGCGCATTCAGTCCGCAAAGAGAAGCGCCCGGGCCTATATGGCCGTTTACGGAAGGGGGCGCGGCCACAACCAGATGGTCGACCTGCGGCACTACGCCAACACCCTGCCGACACAGGAGCAATGTCCGCCGGAGGAATGACCGCCCTTGCCGACACGCTGCCGCACGCCGTAAAGGCCATGGCGGAGGGCATACGCTTCGGCGTGTACGAGGAGGAGGGAACGGTGGACTTCGCGTTCGAGCGCGGCGGGTTCTGCGTGGAGGCCTCGGGGCGTGTCGGCGGCCAGTGGCACACCGACGGCGACGGTTACGACACACCCTATGATGACTATCTGACCGGCGGCTTCGGAACCATCGACGAGATGACGGCATACTACACCGACCCCGACACTAACGAGTGCCTCGATGTCCCGCCCGCCGAGGCCGAGGCGTTCCGGCAGATGCTCGAATCGGAGTTGAACTCGTATATGAGGCATAGTTTCTGAACAATGGAACACGACAAATTTGACCTCTCGCGCCTCGACACAGCCGCCAGCCGCGCCCGGAGGCTTCCCGGCAGATAGCCCGGGTAGAGCAAACCTTGGGCATAAGCCTTGTAAAAATAACGCGCCCTTACGAGGGCGGG
>ERZ778518.2457-NODE-2457-length-10058-cov-4.236029_pt1 | contig 10058 bp, 8 predicted proteins | sample MGYA00510340_ERZ778518 | MGnify/ENA primary metagenome ERZ778518 (study PRJEB29527, sample SAMN07138967) | mouse gut metagenome | material: feces | host: mouse | place: China:Nanjing | collected 2016-01-25 ... | reverse complement strand
GGCATCGGCGTAGACAAGGCGGATAAGGATAAACTGTTCCAAAGCTTTTCACAGGTGGATGCGTCCATATCACGCAAATATGGCGGTACCGGGCTGGGACTGAATATCTGCAAGCAGCTTGTAGAACTGATGGGCGGCACGATTGAAGTGGAAAGCGAGAAAAACAGAGGCAGTACATTTTCCTTTTCCATATGGGCCGGAGTCTGTGAGGAAGATGAGAATACACTGTCCATGACAAATGACATCCGGTCGCCTCTGCTGACGGGAGCGCCGGCGGCAGAGCCGGAAGAGGAAACGGTGAAAACCTATGGTTCGCCGGAAAACATTAAAACATTGAAGCGCAATCTTTCCAAACTGATTCTCTGTGTGGAAATGGAAAACTGGGAAAAGGCGGAGATGTTTATGGAAACCGTGCGACAGTTGACGGAGGAAGCGCCGCGTGAAGTAAGCCGGAAGGCGCTCAGGCTGAAGATGGCGATTCAAAAAGAAAACTATGATAAAACAGCGGCCGAGTACCGTGATCTGGAAGCGATGATCGGGGCGGAGCAGGCTTAAAAAGATATGGAAGAAGGTGTGATATGCCTTACGGAAAAAGGGAATGGGGACAGGAAAAGATTCTCATTGTGGATGATGTGGAAACAAACCGTCTGGTTCTGGAGGAGATTATCCACAGCATGGGATGCAGTCCGGTGCTGGCCGAGAGCGGGGAAGAGGCGCTGGCGATGGTATCCGTATCCCATCCGCAGCTTGTCCTGACAGATATTTCCATGCCGGGCATGGACGGGTATGCGTTGTGCCGTGCCCTGAAAGGAAAAGAAGAAACCAGGGAGATTCCCGTTATATTTATTTCGGCCTATGATGATCCTATGGACATTGTGGAAGGCCTTTCCCTGGGCGGGGAAGATTATATTACAAAGCCGTTTATTCCGGAAGTGGTGCAGGCGCGGGTGGGCGTGCATTTAAACCTTCATGTGGCAAAACGGGATCTGATGGAGATGAACCGGCGGCTGCAGGTTTCGGTCAGTGAACAGTTACACCAGATGGAGCAGGAGAAAAAAAGTATTCTCTATGCACTGGCAGGTATCGCGGCCAAAAACTCCGCATATGAAAAAGAACATATGGAGCGTCTGGGGAAAAACTGCAGGATCCTGGCACAGGGAATGCAGCTTTCGCCCTTGTTTGAAGGGCAGATTTCCGATACATATGTGGATACCATTGAGCTGGCGGCGCCGCTGTGCGATATTGGCAATATCGGGGTCCCGATGGAAATCCTGCAGAAGCAGTCCGAACTGACCCCGGAGGAAGCGGCTGAAATCGCGTCCCATACGGAGATTGGGGCGGGGCTGTTAAAGGATCTGCATGTCAGCAATGATTACAATGATTTTATCAGTACATCCATTGAAATCGCCCATTATCACCATGAACATTATGACGGAAGCGGCTATCCGGCCGGCCTGGCAGGGGGACAGATCCCCTTATCGGCTCAAATTGTAGCCATTGCCGATGCATTTTGCCGTCTTACAGGTGAAGGGGGACACAGCAGGGAAGAAGCGTTGGAGGAGATGGGCAAAGAAGCCGGCAGCAGATTTAATCCGGATATTTTCGGAATCTGCCGGAAAATATTGCGCCAGTTGTGCTGAAACCGATTTTTTGAGGGGAGGAGCATAAATTGATTTCAGATGAGGAATTTTTACGGATTGCGGTTTATATGAAGCAGCGGTATGGGATTGACCTGCATCAGAAAAAGGTCATTATCAACGGCAGGCTGGAGAACCGCATCAAAGCGGAGGGGTTCCGGAGTTTTGGGGCTTTTATGGATGGTGTGGAGCGGGATAAGTCCGGCAGGCTGGAAAAGATGCTGGTGAATGTTTTGACCACCAACCATACCTACTTTATGAGGGAATTTGAACATTTTGAGTATTTTAAAAATATAGTTCTTCCCTGGCTGAAAAAGCGGGAGAGCGCGCGGAAAGATTTACGTATCTGGTGCGGTGCGGCTTCTTCCGGGGAAGAACCTTATATGATCGCCATGGTCATGGAAGATTTTTTTGGGCTGGAGCGCGGTCAGTGGGATAAAAAACTGCTGGCTACGGATTTATCCACCAAGGTATTGCAGGAGGCAATGGCGGGTGTCTATAATGAGGAGCAGCTGAAAAATCTTCCGGAACAGTGGAAACGGCATTTTTTCAAAGCAACAGGAGGCGGGCAGTACCAGGTAACGGCGGAACTGAAAAACGAAGTGATTTTCCGCCAGTTTAATCTAATGAATCCATTTCCTTTTAAAAAGAAAATGCATACTGTATTTTTGCGCAATGTTATGATATATTTTGATGAGAATACAAAACGGGAACTGGTTCAGAAAGTATATGATATACTGGAGCCCGGTGGGTATTTCTTTATAGGCACGACAGAAACGCTGGATCGGAGCAGTACGCCTTTCCAGATTATACAGCCGTCGATATTCAGAAAAAGAGAAGGGAATGGGTAATGTATGCGGCCAATTAAGGTATTAATTGTAGAAGATTCCATCGTATTTCGGGAACTGCTGGTGCAGAATCTGAGCAGGGACCCGGCCATACAGGTAGTGGGGACTGCCAGGGATCCTTTTGAAGCCAGGGATGCCATCCTGGAAAAAAAGCCGGATGTAATGACACTGGATGTGGAACTGCCCAGGATGAGCGGAATCGAATTCCTGCGCAAGCTCATGCCCCAGTACCCGTTGCCGGTTGTGGTCATCAGTTCCCTGAGCGATAAAGTATTTGACGCGTTAAATGCCGGCGCAGTGGACTTTGTGGCAAAACCGGCTGTGTCCAGCCGGGTGCAGCTCGAAGAGTTTATCCGGAATGAGCTGCTGGTAAAGATTAAAATTGCCTCCACTGCCAAGATCAGCAATATCAAGCGCAAAGTCATGGCCCAGGAACAGGATGTCCATCGTCTTTCCACACGGCGCAATAATCTGATCGTGGCGATCGGTGCGTCCACAGGAGGGACAGAGGCAATCTTTGCGGTGGCAAAAGAATACGGGACGGATATTCCGGGCATTGTGGTGGTGCAGCATATGCCGCCCGGATTTACGTCCATGTATGCCAAGAGGCTTAATGATCAGTGCCGGATTCAGGTGAAAGAGGCGCAGACCGGAGACCGGGTTATGCCGGGACATATGCTGATAGCGCCCGGCGGTGACCAGCAGATGCGCCTTCTGAAAGTGAACGGCGTATATCAGGTGGAATGCCGGAAGGGGCCCAGGGTGAACGGGCATTGTCCTTCCGTGGATGTGTTGTTTGATTCCGTAGCCAAATGTGCCGGCCCTGATGCGGTTGGAATTATTCTGACAGGGATGGGCGGAGACGGTGCAAAGGGCCTGCTGGCGATGAGAAAGGCAGGTGCCAGAACCATTGGCCAGGATGAGTCCACCTGTGTGGTATACGGTATGCCCAAGGTGGCCTATGATCTGGGCGCCGTGGAGTATCAGGAGAAATTGACGCAGATCGCAGGAAGAACCTATGCGTTATTGAATAAAATGTAAAGGAGAGAAAACATGAAAATTTTATTGGCAGAGGATGATTTTGCGACAAGGAAGTTTATGGTGAATTTCCTGTCAAAGTACGGAGAGTGCGACGCTACAGTGGATGGTATGGAAGCAGTGGATGCATTTATGATGGCTTTGGAGGATGATGAACCGTATGATCTGGTATGCCTTGACATTATGATGCCGGTTATGGACGGGTATCAGGCGCTGATGGGAATCCGCAATCTGGAAAAGGATCGCAACATTCCGGAGGATCAGGCAGTGAAAGTGATTATGACAACGGCATTGAATGAAGAGAGAAATGTAAAAATGGCATTCGAACTGGGCTGCACCATCTATTCCGGTAAGCCTATTGATCAGGAACGCTTTGAGCAGGCGCTGAAAAAGCTAAATCTGATATAAGACGAAAGAATACAGGTTAGACTGTGCAGGAAAGGAGAATGTATGGCTGAGGAATTTAGTACAGAAGGCATGCTTGACATATATCTGTTTGAGAATGAACAGCTTCTGGAGCAGCTTCAGGAGATGGTTCTGGAACAGAAAGATGCGGAATGCTTTGACGAAGACAGCATAAACGAAATATTCAGAACCATGCATACCATCAAAGGCTCATCAGGTATCATGATGTTCGACAATATCACGGCAATATCACATAAGCTGGAGGATGTGTTCTATTATTTGCGGGAATCCCATCCCGAACATGTGCCGCATGTAGATCTGGTGGAGCATGTATTGACAGTAGAGGATTTTATTTCCAGTGAGATGGAAAAGATACGTGGCGGTGATACGCCGGACGGGGACCCGGCTGAAATCATAGCGGATCTGGACAGATTTCTGGAACAGCTCAAAAGCGGCGGAGCGGACGATGACGAAACGCCGCCGCCGGAAAATGTCCATGTGGAGCCCAAGCAGTTTTATATTGCGCCGGTGGCTACCAGTGCCAGCAGATTTTATAAAATATATATTCATTTTTTCCCGGAAACGGAAATGGCCAATGTGCACGCATATAAGGCGGTATACGCACTCAAGGAAGTTGCGGAGGATCTGTTGTATTCCCCGGAGGATATTATTTCGGATGCCGAGAGCGCGGCTGTCATTCTGAAAGATGGCTTCCGTATCCTGCTGCAGGCACAGTGCAGTGAAGAAGAAGTGCGGAAAATCATCGGTGTGGGTTATGACATCGAGAAGGTGGATATTTTCGAATGTAAAGCGGAAGAGTTCCTTCAGGGCTTTGATTTCGGAGAAAGCAATGATCTGCAGATTGATCTGGAATCCAGCGTGGAAGATATTGAAGCGCGGATAGAGGATGCTTCGGCGGAAGAGGGCAGCGCTCCGGCAAAATCGGCGAAACCTGCCATTGCGCCAGGTGATTTCGTTATTAAATCCAGAGAGCCGGGCAGACAGAAAAAACTGGCCAAGGATAAGCCGAAAGGGGAAAAAGCCTCCTTTATCGGCGTAAACGTAAGCAAGATGGATCAGCTCATGGAACTGATCGGAGAGCTGGTTATCTCCGAGTCGGTGGTGCTTCAGAATCCTGACCTGAAGGTGCCGGGCCTGAACCTTGACAATTTCAATAAAGCGGCGGCGCAGCTGGCAAAAATATCCACAGATCTGCAGAACGTTATTATGTCCATGCGTATGGTACCTTTGACAAATACATTCCAGAAAATGAACCGGATCGTATTTGATGTGTCCAGAAAGCTGGGCAAGGATATCGAATTTGTAATGGTCGGTGAGCAGACCGAAGTGGATAAGAATATCATCGAACATATTTCCGATCCTCTGATGCATCTGGTCAGAAATGCGGTGGATCATGGAATCGAGACAAACGAAGAACGTACGGAAAGCGGTAAGCCGGATAAAGGCAAGGTCATCCTGTCTGCCAGAACCGAGGCAGGTAAGGTATGGATCAGTGTGGAGGATAACGGCAAAGGTCTTGACAGAAACAAAATTCTGGAGAAGGCCAGAAAACAGGGACTGCTGGAAGACGGCAAACCTGACAGTGCATATCAGGATAAAGAAGTGTATCAGTTTATCACCTATCCGGGTTTTTCAACCAACGAAGAGATTACGGAGTATTCAGGCCGTGGGGTAGGCATGGACGTGGTGGTACAGAACATACAGGCCATTGGCGGTGCGCTGGATATTGAGAGTACGCCGGGCTTTGGAAGTATCATGAATCTGAAGATTCCGTTAACCCTGGCGATTATAGACGGTATTGTGATGGAAACCGGCAATTCTTCTTTTGTAATGGAAACCGGTATGATCAAGGAATTTGTCCGTGTCAAGGAAGATATGATGATACATGAACCTGACGGACAGGAATATATCATGATCCGCGGGGAATGTTATCCGGTTCTCAGGCTGGGCAAATGGTATGGACTGGAAGAATACCAGGAGTCTGTGGAAGACGGGGTTATGCTGATTCTGGAAGTGGAAGATAAAAGGGTATGTCTTCTGGTAGATAAACTGATTGGCGAGCAGGAGATCGTCGTGAAACCGATTCCCTCCTATATCAAAAAGGTCAAGGGCCTGTCCGGCTGTACGCAGCTCGGAGACGGCAGTATTGCACTGATTTTGGATGCCGGCGGGTTGATTGAATAAAATAGCAGAAAGGAACAGAACACATATGAATGAAATGAGCGAATTGAAGAGACAAGAAGAGCAGGCCGCTTCAAATGAGCACGATACGCAGAAGGGCAAATATATGACCTTCAAATCCGGAAACGAGTATTTCGGACTGGAAATTCAGTATGTCAATGAAATTATTCAGTTCCAGGCAATTACGGCCATACCGGAGACAGAAGACTATATCAAGGGTCTGATCAACCTGAGGGGAAAGGTGATCCCTGTGGTGGACGTACGTCTGCGTTTTAAACAGGAACCCTTTGAATATAACGACAGAACCTGTATTATCGTTATTAACGTAAAATCCATGATGGTTGGGTTGATCGTGGAGAAGATTGCTGAAGTGGTGGAGATCAAGGAAGAAAACATACTGCCGCCTCCCAGCATTGGGCGTGCCGATAAATCCCATCATAAATATGTATACGGCATTGGCAAGGTGGGAAATACGGTAAAACTGTTGCTTGATCCGGATAAGCTGCTGAACGATGATGATCTGACTGTGATGGAGCAGGCCAATGATATGGTATTAGAAGAAGAGTGAGGGGAGAAAACTGATGAAAAACATGAAAATGAAAACAAAATTGATTTTGGGGTTTATGGTGCCCATTATGATTACAGTGATCAATATCCTGATCAGTGATCTTACCACCAAATGGGTGGCATCCATTTCAGACCCCGCGGAGCAGCAGATTTTTACAAGGATCGCCACCATTTCCACTCTGATATTTGCGGTTATCTCCGTGGTCATTACGGTTTGTATTGCGCTGGCGCTGATTAAAATCATTGAAAAATCCGTTAAGCAGCTCTCCGATGCGGCCAAGGAAATCGCAATGGGCCATGTGAACATCAATCTTGTGAAATATAACAATGATGAGTTTGGTGACCTGGTAGACGAATACAACAGTGTAATTGATAATATCAAGTATCAGGCGGAGATTGCGGAGGCTGTATCCAATGGTAATCTGACCGTGCAGGTAAATCCCAAATCCCCTGAAGATCTGCTGGGCAATTCCCTCAAGAAGCTGGTGGAGGACAATTTAAACGCATTGTCCAATATCAGTGATGCAGGTTCCCAGGTTACAGTAAGTTCTTCTCAGGTGGCAAGTGCAAGCCAGGCGCTGGCACAGGGCTCTACACAGCAGGCAAGCGCTATTCAGGAGATTACCGCCTCCATTGATGAGATCGCGGAAAAGACAAAGCAGAACGCAGAAGAGGCCAATCAGGCGGCAGGTCTGGTTGCTCATGCAATTACGGACGTTCAACAGGGAAACAGCCAGATGCAGAATATGATGGCTGCTATGCAGAGCATCAATAAGTCATCAGAAAGTATCTCCAAAATCATCAAAGTTATTGATGATATTGCATTCCAGACCAATATCCTTGCACTGAATGCGGCAGTTGAGGCTGCACGGGCAGGAGAAGCGGGTAAAGGTTTTGCCGTGGTAGCGGAAGAAGTCAGAAGCCTGGCGGCAAAGAGTGCTTCCGCAGCAGCAGAAACGGCAGAATTGATTGAAGATTCCATTGAAAAAGTCAATGCCGGTACGAAGATTGCGGATGAAACCGTAAAATCCATGGAAGCGATTACCAAACGGGTACAGGACAGCGAAATGATTATCAATGGTATTGCAGAGTCCTCCAATTATCAGGCAACTGCCGTGGCACAGATCGAGCAGGCGATTACTCAGGTATCCCAGGTTGTACAGACCAATTCCGCTACCAGCCAGCAGTGTGCGGCAGCCAGTGAAGAATTGTCTAACCAGGCATCCAGAATGCGTGAAATGCTTGCCATTTATAATCTGGGAGAAAGCAGCAACTCTTATTCTTCCTATAAGAGTGACTCTTATTCCTCCTATTCTCCGGCAGCCAGTGCAAATGAACAGGTAATATCTCTGGGAGATGATTTTGGAAAATATTAAAAAAGTAAAATCATGGCACAGGGACAAAAAGCTCCTGTGCCTTTTAAATCAAAAAATGATAAAGGAGAACACATACATATGGCTTTATTTGATGAATTAAAAGATTTGGGTGTGGATGTTGACGGCGGGCTCAAGCGTATTAACAACAACGAAAAACTGTATACAAGACTTTTGGGTTCTTTTGTAAAATCTATTGAAACACAGTATGTTCCGGCGGATTTTGATGCCGCAGACTGCGAGGGCGCTGTGGAAAAAGCGCATGCCATCAAAGGAACCGCAGGGAACCTCTCCATTACACCCGTGTATGAAGCATACACGGAAGTGGTCAACCTGCTGCGTACCGGACAGCCGGATGAGGCAAGGCCGGTTCTGGAGCGGGTACTTCCGGTACAGACGGAAATTGTTGCCTGCATCAAGAAATACATGTAAAAAGTTTTCGCATAACTCTAAGACATTGGAGCGAGAAGAATGAATAAAACAATGATAAGATTTTTCAGAGGCAGCGTAATTGCTGTTGTGTCAGTATGCCTGATTGTGTTTGTGTTTCTGACATCTTTTATGACAAGTCAGACAAAGCGGACAGTTATGGAAATCAGCGACAAATATATGGCTGAGATGAGCAGACAGATCAAACAGAAGTTTGAAGCGATCATTACGCTGCGTCTGGAACAGGTGGATGGCATAGTCAAGCGTACACCGCCGGAAACGGAAAGCTATGGCAGGGTTATGCTGAAAGAATTGCAGAACAGTGCGGAAATCCGGAATTTTTCCTGGCTGGGATTGTATGCCGAAGACGGTGAGATCGAGAAAGTTTACGGAGAAGACGTTGAATTAAATGATAACAGCGATTATTTGGCATCCCTGCAGCGGGACGGCACGATGGTGGCGCAGGGCCTGACAGCTTCCGGGGAGAAAATGCTGCTTCTCGGTGTGGAAGCGGCTTATCCCATGGGGAGCGGGCAGCATAGTGCCGCCCTGATTGTGGGCCTGCCCATGGAGTATCTGAGTATGATCCTTTTTCTGGATGAAGATGATACGATGGCATATTCCCATATTATAGATGTGGAAGGAAACTTTGTGGTGCGGAGTGCGGATGCTTATCGTGAGAATTATTTTACCCGGATCAGAGAACAGTATGACAGTTTTGATGGAAAAGACGCAGAAGACTATGCGATAGGGATGCGGGAAGCCATCAACAACCGGGACGTCTATTCCAGTGTGGTCTCAATAAGCGGGCAGCAGCTGCATGTATATTGTGTGCCCCTTTCGGAAAATACTTCCTGGTATCTCATATCAGCCATGCCCAATGACTATATGGAAGATTCCGTGTCCAGACTGGATACGGTGCGTACCTGGGTGATGGTCTGCTCTGTGGCAGCGATTCTGCTGGTGATGACGGTTATCTTTGTCGTCTATTACAAACTGTCCAAACAGCAGATACGGGAGCTGGACAAGGCCATGGCAGATGCGGTACATGCCAATATGGCAAAGAGTGAGTTTCTTTCCAGCATGAGCCATGATATCCGTTCCCCCATGAATGCCATTATCGGTATGACGGAAATTGCCCAGAGGAATATTGATGATAAAAACAGGGTGGTTGACTGCCTGCGCAAAGTTTCCCTGTCCAGTAAGCATCTGCTGGGGCTGATCAATGACGTACTGGATATGTCCAAAATTGAGAGCGGCAAGATGACGCTGAATGAATCTCCCATGTCTCTGCGGGAAGTAATGGATGATATAGTCAATATCATTCAGCCTCAGGTGAAGGCCAGGTATCAGTTGTTTGATATTTATATCCAGAAAATACTTGTAGAAAATGTGCACTGTGATACGGTGCGTCTCAACCAGGTACTGATTAACCTTCTGACCAATGCGGTGAAATTTACTCCGGAAGGGGGCAGGGTGGACGTGCATGTGTTCCAGGAGCCTTCTCCCAAAGGCGGTGGATACATCCGCACCCACTTTGAGGTGGTGGATACGGGCAT
>ERZ778518.2455-NODE-2455-length-10070-cov-4.565652_pt1 | contig 10070 bp, 7 predicted proteins | sample MGYA00510340_ERZ778518 | MGnify/ENA primary metagenome ERZ778518 (study PRJEB29527, sample SAMN07138967) | mouse gut metagenome | material: feces | host: mouse | place: China:Nanjing | collected 2016-01-25 ... | reverse complement strand
GGAAGATGTATGAGGAATTTTCTGTCGTATATGATTCTGTTATGTCAGACATACCGTACGGTGAGTGGTTTCAACGGCTGCGCCGCGAGCTGGGCAAACACGGGAAAACGGGAGGACATTTGTGTGAACTGGGGTGCGGGACCGGAGAGATGACGGGGCGGTTTTGCGAGGCCGGGTACGAAGTGACTGGGATTGACCTCTCTCCTGATATGCTGGCCCGCGCGATGGAGAAAAAAGAAGAGGATCAAGAGATTTTGTATCTGAATCAGGATATGAGAGATTTTTCGTTGCATAAACCGGCAGATGTGGTACTATGTATATGTGACTCTGTCAATTACCTGCTGCGCGAAGAGGATCTGCTGGCGGCATTTCGGTGTGTATATGAAAATCTCGACGATGACGGGATATTTGTGTTCGATATGAAGACGGAGTACTGTTACCGCGTGATCTTAGGTGATGCCGTGCGGTTTGAAGACGGTGGCGACTATTCGGTAATATGGGAAAATACATACGACCGGGTGGAAAAGATAAATGAATATTTGGTAACAATGTTTCTCTTACGGGAGGAGGGCGGCCTGTATGAACGCTACGATGAGTGCCACAGGCAGCGCGCGTATTCCAGGGAGGAAGTGGAGGACCTTCTTTTCCAGGCGGGACTTACTCTGTATAGATGTTACGGAGAGGATCTGGAGCGGATGCCGGGGGAACAGGAGGAACGCATGTATTATGTGGCGGGGAAAGATCCCGATGGGCGGATCGCCTTACCCTGATAGGCGGCCAGCTTGAATGGTGGGAGGATTTCCTTGCAAATGGAGGTATGATGATGAAACGAAATTTATTGTTATGGATAGTGTTAGGCTTTGTGCTGTGCGGCGTGTTCTGTCTGGCAAATACGGAGCGCGTGTCGGCCAGTGAGACAGGAACGGTCGTGACGGGAGGAAGTGACCTGAATCTTCGCTCGGCGGTTGGTACGGACAGTCCGGCCGTGCTGAAGATCCCGAATGGCGCGCAGATCACGGTACTCGATCAGGCCGCCGGATCTGATACCAATGGCACATGGTACAAGGTAAGTTATAACGGAGTGGAAGGATATGTGGTCGCGAATTATGTTGCGCTCGGAAGCCAGCCGCCTTCGACGGCGGGGCCATCCGCTCCCACGGCGGTGCCATCGACGCCCTCTCCGGCGGCTCCCAGTACGGCTCCCCAGCCGCAGAAGGTTACCGTATACCGCACCAAAACGACATATAAGAAAATTAGTGTCCCGGCCAAGCTGAAAAAGCAGATGGTCATCCAGAAAAATACATCGGGAAAAGCATTACTTGTAAAAAAGAAAAAGGTTGTGTTAAAAAAGGGCAAAAGTGTTACAATAATAGCAGAGAAGACAGTCCGGGGGAAAAAGTGGTTTAAGATCCAGTTTAAATCCGGGGGAAAGAAAAGAAAGGGTTACATAAAAAGTACGAATGTAAAGCTTTCTGTAAAAAAAGCGGCAGGTGGTTCGGTGACTGGCGTAAAGACGGCGCTCCGCGTGAGGAAGCGGCCGGGCAGTACCGCGCCGTACTCGAAAGTGAATGGCCGCACGATGGTTTTGGCCAAAAAACAGTATGTGGAGATACTGAAGGCGAGGACTGTCGGGAAAAAGGTGTGGTATCAGATCTCATTCCCGTATTACGAAAAGACGTATAAAGGGTATGTGCAGGCAAAATATATCAAGCTTGCCAAACGAAGGATCCAGAAAAAGGTCGCGGTCACGGTGCTGAGCGAAAAAGAGTTTGAGGAGGAGATGACGAGACAGGGCTTCCCGGACTCTTATAAAACACAGCTGCGCGTCCTGCATATGAAGTATCCGTACTGGCAGTTCCAGGCGTATAAGACCGGTATCAACTGGGACGACGCGGTGAAAGGAGAGTCGAAACTCGGCACGAACCTGATCACGAACGCGAAGTCGGCGGCGTGGAAATCGATGGAGAGCGGCGCATACGATGCCGCTACCGGGAAATGGACCGTTTTCGACGGCAGTACGTGGGTAGCTGCTTCCAAAGAGGCGATCATGTACTATATGGATCCGAGAAATTTCCTGACCGCGCAGGGGATCTTCCAGTTTGAACTGCTCGAGTACCAGTCGCAGTATCAGACGAAGGATGGGGTGGAGCAGATCCTGTCGAATACGCCGTTTGCCCATGCGAAATTTTCGTATCAAGACGATGTAAGCGGAACGGAAAAAGAGATTTCATATGCGTCTGCGTTTTGCGAAGCGGCAAAGCAGTCCGGTGTCAGTCCGTATCATTTGGCGTCACGTTCCAAACAGGAAGTCGTGACCGGGGCGTCTTCGGTGAGCAGCGCCGTGACGGGAACGGCGGACAGTTATCCGGGAATCTTTAATTTTTATAACATTGGGGCCACGAGCGGCACAAACCCGGTTATGAACGGGTTGAAATGGGCGAGCAGCGGCGATACGTTCCTTCGTCCGTGGAACAACCGCTACCGTTCGATCGTCGGCGGCGCCATGTATATCGGCAGCAATTATATAAACAGGGGGCAGAATACAGGCTACCTGCAGAAGTTTAATGTGACATCGAATAATACGTATAATCATCAGTATATGACAAATGTGGAAGCGGCCAATTCCGAGGCGCTCAAAACGAGAAACGCGTACAGCGGCATGCTGGATTCCGTTCCTCTCGTGTTCTCGATACCGGTCTATGAAAATATGCCGGAGACAAATTGCGCGGCACCGCAGTAAAAGGAGAAATGGATGAATAGAAAAGTTACCACAGGGATAGTATTGTTTGCCGTACTGTTCTGTGCGGCGGCATCCGTCTTTCTATGTTCTGGGAAAGCGTATGCGGCAAGCGCAAAAGTCGAGCTTACGTCAGATCCGCAGAAAGTAAAGGTGGGGGACACATTTCATATTGTGTGTACGGTGAGTTCTTCTGAGAAATTCCTTGACGTTCGGATGAAGCTTCTTTATGACGCGGGAATGTTTGAGTTTGTCCAGGGGGGAAGTAAAGTGAGCGGTGGAAACGGCGAACTTGTGATCTCATCGGCCGGAAATGAGGAATCGGTCAAAAAACGGACATTTTCTCTTGAATTTAGGGCGTTGAAAAAAGGAGGGGGAGGTTTTGACCTGGACAAGCAGGTTGAGATCGTAAATGAGGACGGAGAATCGTTTTCTGTGTCTACCGATCTGGCCGGTGTGAGTGTTTCGGAAGAGGAAGGAGAGGGATCGCCGGAAGAGGAACAGCCGGAGACGACAGCGGCGCCAAGTACGAATAATAAGCTGAAAATGCTCTCTTTCAATGGGATTTCCATGAAGCCGGAATTTGACGCCGATGTTTTGGAGTATACGGTTGCGGTTGACTTTGATACCAATATATTGTATTTTAATTATACACCGGAAAACGGGAAGGCGAGGGTGCGTATCCGAAACAACGACCAGCTCGTGCCGGGAGAAAACACGGTGAAGGTGACGGTTACGGCGGAGTCGGGAGACAAGCGTGTCTATAAGATCCGTGTGATCAAGGAAACAGAAGATGAGACGAAGGTGCGGGAGCAGTCGGAGAAAGGGGTTTCTGATATTACGTTCTCGGTGTACGAAAAAAAGGGAGCGATCTATATACAGAACCAATACCAGTTCCAGGTGGCGGACGCTGCGGATGAGGACATCATCCCGTCTGGATATGTGAAGACGAGCGTGGAGCTGGATGGAAAAAGTGTGCCCGCCTATACGATGGAAAATGATCTGGATAACAATTATCTTCTGATGTATTTGAAGGGAATCAGCGGTGAACCCACGCTGTATCAGTATGACCGGGCGGAGAAGACGCTTCAGCGCTACACGGGGACGATGACGCAAAAAGTAAATAAGGGCGGAAATGTGGCATATGAGGTAGAGGTGACGCCGAATACGTGGCTGTACGCGGTGATTATCGGGTTGATGGTCTTAGTGCTTGTTCTTTTGATCGTGATACTGAATATGCTTTTGCGAAAGAAATTTGGCAGGGGAAAACGGGAATTGAACGATCTGGATTTTTGAGAGCAGGCTGGAATGGAGGAGAATCGTGAGAAAAGAGTTTACGGCAAGTGCCGAGAGGGCAATTAGCAAGGCAGGTGAGATCGCTGCCAAACTGGGGACGAGATCGATCGGGACGGAGCATCTGCTATATGGTCTGGCGGCAGTGACCGGTACGGCTTCGCGGATCATGAGAGAAAATGATATGAAAAAGATGGATATCCTGATCGTTTTGGAGGATATGAGCCCACAGGGATACCGCCGGGAAGACGGGGAGCTGGATATGCCGAAAGTGGACCGCAGCGAGTGCGATATCACACCGAGGATGGAAGAAATCGTTTTATCCGCGGAGCAGATTGCCGAGCGGAACGAAGATGCCAAAGTGGGAACGGAACATTTATTTTTGGCAGTATTAAAGGGAAAAGATACGAGTGCTGGAGAAATCATTGATTCACTCGGTGTAAATGCCCAAAAAATGTATATCGATACGGTGCTGACGATCGGCGCCGATATCAATGCGGCGAAAACGGAGTACGCGAACAGCAGGAATTCGAATAAAAAGGGAAAATCAGATACGCCGATGCTCGATCAGTATTCCCGTGATCTCGTGGCATATGCGAGGGACGGGAAGCTGGATCCGGTGTTCAACCGGGAGGAGGAGATCGAAAGTGTCATCCAGATCATGAGCCGCCGGACGAAGAATAATCCGTGCCTCGTTGGCGAACCCGGCGTTGGTAAAACGGCGATCGCGGAAGGACTGGCGATCCGTATCGCTGAAAAGAGGGTTCCCGAAAGCATGGCAGATAAACGGATCTTATCGCTCGATCTGTCAGGAATGGTTGCCGGTTCCAAATACCGGGGTGAGTTTGAGGAGCGGATCAAGCGGTCTGTCAAGGAAGCGGTCGCGTCAGGGGACGTCATCCTGTTTATCGACGAACTCCACACGGTGATCGGCGCGGGCGGGGCAGAGGGGACGCTCGATGCCTCGAACATATTGAAACCGTCTTTGTCCCGCGGGGAATTACAGGTGATCGGCGCTACTACGCTGGATGAATACCGCAAGCGGATCGAGAGGGATGCGGCCCTCGAACGCCGTTTCCAGAAAGTTGTGATCAAAGAACCTACCGTTTTACAGACAGTCGGTATGCTGAAAGGTCTTAGGAGCCGCTATGAATCATTTCACGGTATCGAGATCAGCGATGGGGCACTGGAGGCGGCGGCAAAGCTGTCTGACCGCTATATCAATGACCGTTTTCTTCCAGATAAGGCAATCGACCTGATCGATGAGGCGTCCGCGAAACTGCGCCTGACACGGATCATAAAAAGGGATGAGGTGTTTGGAAAACTCGAAGAGCGGGTCGAGGAGCTCAGTGCGGAGAAAGAGAAGGCGCTCGTCAAAGGTGATATGGATATCGTCTTTGTCATACTTGGCGAGGAACTGAGCGCGAGGGAACAACTGGAAAACGAGCAGAAGAAGTGGCAGAAAAAGCGGAGGAGCAAGGAAAACACTCTGACGGAACAGCACATTGCCGAACTTGTGGCGAAGTGGACGAACCTACCGGTCAGCCGTCCGGCAACGGATGAGACGAAGCGCCTACAGAAACTGGAACAGATCCTGCATGAGCGCGTGGTCGGACAGGATGAGGCGGTCTCAGCCGTGGCGCGCGCGGTGCGGCGCGGACGGGTCGGCCTGAAAGATCCGAAACGTCCCATCGGTTCCTTTCTGTTTTTGGGGCCTACCGGCGTCGGGAAGACCGAACTGTCGAAAGCGCTGGCGGAAGCGGTATTTGGGTCGGAAAAAGATATCATACGGGTGGATATGTCGGAATATATGGAAAAGCAGAGCGTGTCCAAAATGGTAGGCTCTCCGCCTGGTTATGTCGGTTATGAGGAGGGGGGACAGCTCAGTGAAAAGGTGCGCCGTAAACCGTATTCGGTCCTGCTTTTTGATGAGATCGAGAAAGCGCATCCCGATGTGTTCAATATGCTTTTGCAGATTTTGGAGGACGGGCAGCTGACGGACGCCCACGGGCGGACGGTTGATTTTAAAAATACCATTATCATCTTGACATCAAACGCCGGCGCGAACCGGATCATTTCTCCGAAAACCCTCGGGTTTCTTCAGCAGGAGGACAAGGAGCAGGAGCACAAGCGCATGAAAGAGGGCGTGATGGAGGAGGTAAAGCGAGTCTTTAAGCCGGAGTTCATTAACCGTATCGACGAGATGATCGTGTTCCACGCGCTGACGAAAGCCGATATTTTCCGTATTGCGAAAAACATGCTGGAAAGCTTTAAGCAGCGTGTCCAGACACAGATGGAACTATCGATCCAGTATAGCCGGAATGTGGTTCAGTACGTGGCGGACAAAGGGTTTGACAAAGACTACGGAGCCAGGCCGCTGCGCCGGACGATCCAGAACCAGATCGAGGATGCCCTTGCGGAAGAGGTCGTTGCAGGGAGGATTACCATCGGCGACAGTGTGAAGATCGGAGTTAAAGAGGGAAAAGTATTTGTCCAAAAAAACACAAAAAAGTGATGGCAATATAGTTTGACTTTTGATATAATTGAGATAAGGAACGAATCGTTATATAAGAAACTAAGGAGGATGCGGCATGAGTGTTGTAGAGCAATTGATTCGTAGAGAGGATAATGGGTCGCTTAGTTTTGGAAACTATCTTCTGGAGACCAAAACGAAGAAATCCGACTTTGAGTACGAGGGGGACCTGTACAAAGTCAAAACGTTTCAGGAGATTACGAAACTAGAGAAAAACGGTATATTTGTCTATGAATCGGTACCGGGAAGTACGGTTACGGATTTCACAGCCGATGGAACGGAAGTAGCGTTCTCGGTCGAAGCGGCAAAGGACATCGGATTTACTCTGGAGCTTGAACCGTCACAGGAATATAAAGTATTTTTGGATGATGTGGAGCTTGGAACGATGAAAACGAATCTGGGTGGAAAACTCAACGTGAGCATTGAACTGGATGAGGGGAAAAAGGCGGCTGTCAAAGTGGTGAAATGCAGCTAACACAGTGAACATAGCCGTGAACGCGGCGTCAATTCCTGCAGGGGCATCAAACAGCAGGGATTGGCGCCGTTATCGTTTTAGGGCGGAAAGGGAACAGAGTAAGGAAATGGCAAAAGCAAAAACATTATTTTATTGCAGTGAGTGTGGGGCCGAGACCGGTAAATGGCAGGGACAGTGCCCCGGCTGCGGGCAGTGGAATACGCTGGTCGAGGCGCCGTCCGCGGTGTCGTCTTCGGGTAAACGAAAAGCGGCAGCACACAATGCGACAGCGGCGGAGCCTGCCCGCATGAGGGACATCGCGATCGGGGATGAGCGCCGTCTTTTGACGGGCATCGCCGAACTTGACCGCGTGCTGGGCGGCGGAATCGTGGCCGGTTCGCTCGTTTTGGTCGGCGGAGATCCCGGCATCGGCAAGTCTACCCTGCTGCTGCAGATGTGCAAGCAGCTATCGGACAAGGGGGAAAAGGTACTTTACGTGTCGGGAGAGGAATCGCTGAAGCAGATCAAGCTTCGGGGGGAGCGGATCGGGGAATTTTCCGATTCGATCTATCTTCTCTCCGAGACGGGGATCTCCCTGATCGATACGGCTATCGGCAGGCTCCAGCCGAAGATCGTCATCGTCGATTCTATCCAGACGATGTACGAGGAAAGTGTCGATGCCGCGCCTGGCAGTATGAGCCAGGTGCGGGAGATCACAGGGATCTTACTTCGTATCGCGAAAAGCAGGGGGATCAGTATTTTCATCGTCGGTCATGTGACGAAGGAGGGAAATGTGGCGGGCCCGAGGATGCTCGAGCACATGGTGGATACCGTTTTGTATTTCGAGGGTGACGCGTCGGCGGCATACCGCATCCTGCGCGGTGTCAAGAACCGTTTTGGCTCCACGAATGAGATCGGTGTCTTTGAGATGAAAGGAAAAGGTCTCGTGGAGGTTCCGAACCCTTCGGAATATATGATCCAGGGCAAGCCGGTCGGTGAATCCGGTTCTGTTGTGGCGTGCGCGATCGAGGGAAGCCGGTCTTTTATGATCGAAGTACAGGCGCTCGTCTGCCATACATATTTTAATATGCCGAGGCGGACCGCTGCCGGCACGGATTATAACCGGGTCAATCTGTTGATTGCCGTTTTGGAAAAAAGGCTTGGCCTGCGGATGTCGGACAGTGACGCCTATGTCAATGTGGCCGGCGGTATGCGCATTACGGAGCCGGCGCTGGATTTAGCGATCATTGCGGCGCTCATTTCGAGCCAGAGTGGAAAAGTCATGGATGAGCACACGGTGCTATTTGGCGAGGTCGGTCTGGTCGGGGAAGTGCGTGCCGTGCCGCAGTGCGAAAAGCGGGTCGCCGAGGCGGTCAAGACCGGATACAGGACGTGCATCCTCCCGCTCGCGAATAAGCTGGCGATCGAAAAAAGTGGAAATCTGGATCTGTCCGGCATCTGTCTCGTGGGCATCCGGAATATTAGAGAAATCGTAGATAGAAAGGAATGGTCATAAATGAACCTAAGTGAGAAAACGAGAGAGAAAATGACGCCCGGCGTCTGTGTACTGACCGGGGGCGTTCTCATGCTTGCCGGTATCATTTGGCAGCTGTGTTCCCAGAAAGTACTTGATATGTACGCGTTTTATATGATGGCAGCGGCCATATTTTGTTTTACGAGCGTTATCGTGCCCAAATTGGCAAAAGTGCCCGTTCATCCGATGTTTTATGTGGTGTTTAACCTGGCGGTCCTCATCATCGGATTTGCCGTCACCGGATCCGATCAGCTGACGGGCGTGGTGCTGTTTGGATTTTGGGCGGCGTGCCTGATCGCGGGATGGATACTGAACGCGCTTCTTTTGCCATGTGGCGGCGCGGTGAAACGGATCGTGATGGGATTTGTATCGCTCTTACTGAATGTGATCCTGGTCGGGGTGGTGTTTATGATCCCGGTTCTGCTGGCGGCTTTCTTTCCCCGTACGAATCTTGTATAAATCAGGACTTGACTAAGAAATCGTAAGCCGCGGCCCGATGCGCGTGAAAGGATGGATAAACCGTGAAGAAGAGTTTTTTTAGTAAAGGGGACGGACAGATGTCGGAATCCGGGCGTCTGGCCGTACTGTTAGCGGTTTCCGGCGGGTTGATGGATGCCTATACGTATCTGTACCGGGGACATGTATTCGCGAATGCCCAGACCGGAAATATCCTGCTCTTTGGTGTCAATCTTTCCGAGGGCAACATACAGAATGCCCTTCATTACTTTTTTCCGGTACTTGCCTTTGCTCTCGGGATCGTTCTGTCTGAATGTGTCCGCCACTGCTGCGCGGAAGGGGCAAGGATCCACTGGCGGCAGTATATGATCCTGCTGGAATGTTTGATCCTGTGTTCGGTGGGATTTGTCCCAGTAACCTATAATATGGCGGCAAATGCCCTTGTGTCGTTTGCCTGCGGCATCCAGGTGGAAAGTTTCCGCAAAGTGAGGGGAAATGCGCTGTCAACGACGATGTGCATTGGCAACCTCCGTTCCGGGACACAGGCACTCTGTGACTTTATGTTTACAAAGAAGAAGGACTGCCTGAACAGAGTAATGCTTTACTACGGGATCATTCTGGCATTTGCAGCGGGGGCTGTACTGGGTAATATCATGATCAGCTGCTGGGGGCAGGGGGCGGTCTGGTGCAGTTGTTTTCTTTTGTTGACTGGGTTTTTCTTAATGTAGAGGTTTTGCCAATGAAGGAATGCGTAATTATGAGAAGATTGGAGGAAAGAAAAGTGAAAAAGGGAACGGTCTTTTTTATGCAGATCATGTTTATGTTATTCCTAATAAGTCAGATATCTTATGCAGAGGGGAAAAATAGCATTACTTATCATGTAAAAGAGGATGTCCTCGTGATTGAAGGAACAGGAGATATACCAAGTCAGAAGAGAGAGTATTATGATGAAGACGCAGTCACAAGTATTAAAAAGATTATAGTAAAAGAAGGAATAACCGGACTTGGTGATTATTGTTTTGGTGTTGATTACCCGGAAGCGGTATCTATTGAATTACCGTCT
>ERZ778518.2454-NODE-2454-length-10072-cov-3.773285_pt1 | contig 10072 bp, 11 predicted proteins | sample MGYA00510340_ERZ778518 | MGnify/ENA primary metagenome ERZ778518 (study PRJEB29527, sample SAMN07138967) | mouse gut metagenome | material: feces | host: mouse | place: China:Nanjing | collected 2016-01-25 ... | reverse complement strand
CAGATATGTGATGCCCATATCCTCAAAAAACATCCCCGGTATCACAAGGTGCTTCACACTGCTTTTGGCACGCCTGATATTCCGCACAATATGCTCCCCTTTGGGTATATTTTGCAAAGCGTTGTAGATACCTTCCTTGAGGTCCAGATAACCGGTTGTCGTCCGGATTGTATTCAGATATTTGGAAACGCCCCCGACATTTTCGGAAATGGACATATTATTATCATTTAAAATAATAATAAAATTGGTACGGAGCTGAGCCGCATTGTTCAGCGCCTCATATGCCATACCGCCTGTCAGGGAACCGTCTCCGATCACGGAGACAATGGTGCGCGTATCTCCCGCCAGGTCCCTGGCCTTCACCAGGCCCAGGCCCGCGGAAATGGATGTGGAGCTGTGTCCTGTGTCAAAACAGTCGCAGTCACTCTCTTTCCGTTTGGGAAAACCACTCATGCCGCCATATTTTCTGAGCGTTTCAAACCCCTGACGCCTGCCGGTGAGCAATTTATGCGTATAAGACTGATGTCCCACATCCCATATAATCTTATCATCCGGCAATTCCAGGCTCAGATGCAGCGCCATGGTCAGTTCCACCGCGCCCAGGTTGGAACCCAGATGCCCGCCGGTTACGCTGATTTTCCGGATCAGGAACTGGCGGATTTCCTCTGCCAGCGCCTTATAGTCCTCTTTTCTGATCTTCTTGATATCGTTCTCTTTTGCAATTTTTTCCAGAAGCATGTCCATACTCCTCTTACTTTTTCCTGGTGATAAGCGCCTCCACCATCGTTTCCAGAAACAGATTCCGATCGTCAAATGACCGCAACAGACTGATGGCTTCCTCTGAAAAAGCCTTCTGATCAGCCTGGGCCTGCTTCATTCCTTTGAGTGTAACATACGTTACTTTATGGTTTTTCTCATCACTGCCTATGGGCTTTCCCAGTTCCTCTGCCGTACCTGACACATCCAGAATATCGTCCTGAATCTGAAATGCTATGCCGATGTCATATGCAATTTTTTCTATTTTCTGAATCTCCGATTCTGATGCACCTGCCAGGACAGCCCCTGTCATCATAGCACTCTGAATCAGCGCCGCCGTTTTATGGGCATGTATGAAGACAAGTATCTCCTCTGTGGTGACGCCGGCGCCATTCTCCGATTCAATGTCCACACACTGACCGCCAATCATGCCATATACCCCTGCCTTACGCGCAAACAATGCCAGCGCCCTGGCTGTCAGAACCGGATCACAGCCCGTCTCAAACGCCCTGGCCGCTGTCTCAAAAGCCAGGTTCAGAAGCCCGTCCCCTGCCAGTATTGCCATGGCCTCGCCATACATAACATGCGTTGTCTTTCTGCCCCGGCGGTATTCGTCGTTGTCCATAGCCGGCAGGTCATCGTGTACCAGCGAATAGGTGTGTACCATCTCGATGGCTGCCATAAAGGGTTTGATTTCCTCTCCCCGGCCTCCAAACAGCCGATACGTCTCCCGCATCAGAATCGGCCGCAGTCTTTTCCCGCCTGCCAGCACAGAATAATTCATGGCAGACAGCACAGTCTTCTGAAAACCCGTTTCCGCAGGCAGGAAACTTTGTATGATCTGCTCTGCCTCCCTGGTTCTTTCATCCATTTCCAGCTTAAAATTCATTCAGTTCACCATTTTCATTTATTTTCAGTACTTTCTTTTCTACCATATCAATGGACGCATTGCAGAACTGAAGCAGTTCCATCCCCTCACTGTAAGCACGGAAAGCGTCTTCCAGAGAAATCTCTTCCGATTCCAGCCGTTCGATCACCGCCTCCAACTGAGCAAAAGCGCCTTCCACTGTCTGTTGTTCCTTCAACGTATCACCCTATCCTTCCCTTCTACTCTGGCATGTACAATACCGTTTTTCATATGGATTACCAGAAGCTGTCCCTCCCGGGTCTGATCCACATCCCGTATTCCTCTGCCATGTTCATCCGTTACCCAGGAAAATCCCTGGCTCAACTTGTCCAGAGGCGAAAGCCCCCGCAGCTTTTCCGTATACAATGCAAGGATATGGCGCTTCCCATCCAGCTGCCGCCGCATGGATGCCTGTAACCGCTCTTCCAGCCGCATCAGATACATCCGGTTCTGCTTGAGTCTGCCGGCAGGACTGCCTCCGCGCAGCAATGCGCCCAGCATTTCCGCGCGCCGGCGATACCGGTCACATCGGCCCATCATCCCCCGGTAAAGAGCCGTCGCATATTCTTCCATTTTTTCTTCCAGTCTGGAAAATTCACAAACGGCCAGCTCTGCCGCTGCAGAAGGTGTAGGTGCACGAAGATCCGCCGCAAAATCAGCGATTGTCGTATCTGTCTCATGCCCCACCGCAGATATGATGGGAACAGGGCAGTCAAAGATCGCCTGGGCCACTTCCCGCTCATTGAACGCCCACAGGTCTTCTATGGAACCACCACCCCTGCCCACTATGATTACATCCACAGAAAACGCTGTCAGCGCGTGGATGCCATTGATGATACTCGCCACAGCCTGATCTCCCTGCACAATGGCGGGATAGAGAATCATCTGTACATAAGGATTCCTGCGGGATGCGATCTGGATAATATCCCGCACCGCCGCACCTGTAGGCGCTGTCACAACCCCCAGTGTCCGTATGATCTCCGGTATGGGCCGCTTATATTCTTCCGCAAACATACCCAGTTCGGCAAGCTCTCTTTTCAGCTGCTCAAAACGTTCATATAACTGCCCTGTGCCGTCTCTGGTTATGGCTCTGGCATACAACTGGTATTTGCCGTCCCGCTCATACACATCCATGCCGCCATCCACCACCACCTGCTGCCCCTCCTGCAGACGGAAAGCCAGGCCGCTGCGGCTGCCGGCAAACATAACACAGGCGATTGCCGCCTTCGCATCCTTGAGGGTAAAATAAATATGCCCGGAAGAGTGATATTTACAGTTGCTTATCTCACCTCTCACCTGGATGGACTGTAGCATAAAATCCTGTGTGAACATATTTCTGATATAAGAATTGACTTGTGTGACGGAATAAATATTCTTCATCGACCCTTATCCCTTGTCTGCAAATCTGGCCAGGATACCATTCACAAACGCCCCCGCACCGTCCTGGCCGAATTTCTTCGCAAGTTCTACCGCTTCATTGATTGCCACGCCAGTCGGCACATCCTCATCAAACAGGATCTCATAGACAGCAAGCCGCAGAATCGTCAGTTCAGCCCTTCCCATCCGATCCGTTGTCCATTTCTCGGTCTTTTCGTTCAGGAGCCCGTCTATCTCCGCAAGCCTGTCCATAATTCTGTCACATTTTCCGGTAATGTAAAGCCGCTCCGCTTCCATTACCTCCAGGTCATCCTCTTCAAAAAAAAGGATTAACTGTTCCGGCATGTCCTCTCTGTCGTGGAACTCAACCCGGAACAGCAGTTTGAAAATCTGCTCCCTCTGTTCTCTTCTGCCCATTTTCCGTCCTTATCCGTTCATAACCACACCGGCAATCCGGATATTTACATCCGCAACCGTCAGTCCTGTCATTGTTTCAATAGCACTCTTTACTTTTTCCTGAATCTTTTCAGATACAGTTGGAATGTTAAATCCATATTTAAGATTTACTGCCATTTCCACACTGACCACCCGATCCACCACTTCTACTTTCGCACCCTTGTTTGTACCTCTGACACCCACTCTGGAAAGAAGCTCATCTGTGGCATTCCCTGCCATGGAAGCCACACCGTCCACTTCCAGTGCTGCCAGCCCTGCTATGGAAGCCACTACATCGTCCGCAATCCTGACTTCGCCTATTTGTCCCTTCTCCCCCGATATGCTGATATTACGTTCCGAATCTTTTTCCATATCATTTTTCCTTTCTCAGAATTATCTATGATTATACCAAAGTTACCGTAAATTGACAAGAATGGCGTTTTTACAGCCAGAAGCTCAGATGAAGCTGTCCCTCGTTGGTCGTATAGGCCACGGTTCCGTCCGAAGTCTGCAAATATCGAAATACCTGCTGCTGCTCAATGAGACATCGTTCCATTTCCGCATACACTTCCGGATCCGCACATTTCAATGTCACATAAGCGGTTCCGTCCTCATAGGCCTTCTCAAACAGGGCCGCCACCTTTTCCATATCCGGCTCCGTAAAATAAGCGCCTTCTTTCACATAGTAATTTGCCTCCATACTGTCACAGGCAGGAATCGGCACGATACTGTCAATGGTGTGGGTGCGGCAAATCTGACTGTCCGGCACACACAGATATTCGTAATTGATCTGGGGCAGTTTTCCGTCAAAACCATTGTCTGCTTCTCCTGCCACATAAGATGCGTCTCCCCAGGTAATATCCACATGATAATATGCCCCGTTTATCCGTACAAGATTCCAGACATGATCCTCTCCGCCGTCCACTTTGCCGGACACAAATACAGAATATATGTCTGATTTCCGAAAAAGGTATTGTGCTGCTTTGGCATAGCCCTGGCAAACGGATTCTCCTCCCAGAAAAACAGAACATATATTCTGATTGTCGTCTGCGCCCCGCACATATTCCGTATTGGCCACCAGATATTCATAAATATATTTTACTTTTTCATAGTCTCCGCCGTCTGTGGGCATTCCATCCAGGATTTCCGCCACTTTTTTTTCAATCTGTTCATTTCTCTGCGCAATTTCTTCCCGGTCGTACAGATAACTGCCGGAAAAAGCGTTTCCTGTGATCTCTTCCCCTTTTGTATATTTAATAAACGTATATCCGTCCACATAAAAAATTTCCGGATGGTCGTTCATCACACACTGAAATACCTTGTCGAAAGCCTCTTCCTCCACAAGATCAATATGTACGTCCGACGCGCATGCGGACAAGGCCTCCAGTATGTCCACATACAACGCCTGTTCTTCTTCTGAAAGCCGGGTATAATGATAAGCATATTCGGGCAGCATTTCAGCCAGTGCGTCAGAAGCAGAAGCATCCCCTTCGCCTGTATCCTCAGAGTCATCGGATGCCTCGGACGGTTCTGAGGCGTCCGTCTCTTCCAGCACACTGCCGTCCGAAATTACTTCCGCCGCCTCCGCCAGGCTTTCCATGATTTCCCCCGCCTGCTCCTGCACGGCAGGGCTGTCAGGCAGCGTAACGCTGCAGCCCCCGGCAAATACGGAAAGCAGGCACAAAAAAGCAAGCAATTTTTTCATTTAATCACGTCCAAATTCTGAAAGGACCAATCCCTCATTTCTGTCAATGGTCATCCCCACACTCCACGCATTGACAAAGAGAAGCAGCGGATTGCCCTTCATATCTTTTACTTTCTTCATATCGGATGTCCCCGTCAGGGCATCCAGATCCAAATCCCTGTTCTCAATCCAGCGGATATGTTCATAGGGCAGATTTTCCAGACGGATCTCTACATTATATTCATTCTCCAGGCGGTATTTTAATACATCAAACTGCAGGACACCCACAACGCCTACGATAATCTCTTCCATGCCGGCGCTGAGTTCCTGGAAAATCTGGATTGCACCCTCCTGGGCAATCTGATTGATCCCTTTTACAAACTGTTTCCGCTTCATCGTATCCATCTGCCGTACTCTGGCAAAATGTTCCGGTGCAAAAGTGGGAATCCCCTCATAGGTAAAATGTTCCTTAGGCATACAAACCGTATCCCCAATGGAAAAAATCCCCGGATCAAACACGCCAATAATATCCCCGGCATAGGCTTCCTCCACCACTTTCCTGTCGCTGGCCATAATCTGCTGGGGCTGGGAAAGGCGCATCACCTTATTTCCCTGTACATGACGCACCTCTTCACCTGCATCAAACCGTCCGGAACAGATTCGCATAAAAGCGATCCTGTCTCTGTGCGCACGATTCATATTTGCCTGGATTTTAAACACAAAAGCCGAAAAACCCCGCTCTGCCGGATCAATCAGTCCCACATCCGCTCTTCTGGGAAGGGGCGGAGTCGCCATTTCCAGAAAATATTTCAAAAAGATCTCCACACCGAAATTCGTCAGTGCAGAACCGAAAAATACCGGTGTCAGAATGCCGCTTTGTACCTGCTCCAGATCAAACTCCGCACTGGCGCCGTCCAGCAGTTCAATCTCTTCCTGCAGCCGGGCAAAAGCCTCTTCGCCCAGGGCTGCCGCCGCCTGCCCCTCCTGACTCACGGGAATCTCCCGGCTCTCGCCTTCTCTGGTGCCTTTTTGTGTATCTTCATAGGTAATGATGCATTCCCGTTTTCTGTCGTATACCCCTTTAAATCCTTTGCCGCATCCAATGGGCCAGTTCACCGGGCAGGTGGCGATTCCCAGTTCTTTTTCAATTTCATCCAACAGTTCAAAGGTATCATTGGCATCCCGGTCCAGTTTGTTGATAAACGTAAATATCGGGATTTTCCGCATAACGCACACTTTAAACAGCTTCCTGGTCTGGGCCTCCACACCCTTGGAGGCATCGATTACCATAACCGCAGAATCCGCGGCCATCAGCGTCCGGTAGGTGTCTTCGGAGAAGTCCTGATGGCCGGGTGTGTCCAGAATGTTAATACAGTATCCCCCATATTCAAACTGCAAAACGGAAGAAGTAACGGAAATACCTCTCTCCTTCTCGATTTCCATCCAGTCCGATACCGCATGTCTGGCCGTCGCCTTCCCTTTTACGCTTCCCGCCAGATTGATGGCGCCTCCGTATAACAGAAACTTCTCTGTCAATGTAGTCTTGCCCGCATCCGGATGGGATATGATGGCAAATGTCCTTCTTCTGTGAATCTCCTGTGTATAATCAATGCCCACGTATCTTTCCTCTTTTCTTTTCCTTTTCAGAAACAGAAAAATTCCGGCACAGACCGGAGCGGAATTTTTCTGTTTGCAGCAGTGCTTTTTCACCACTATTTTAGAAGTATATCATAACTTTTTCTTATTTGCTACATTGGATAATGATATTTTCCGGCGCAGTTCCTGTCTTTCTTGTCACAATATCTTCAATCTGCGCACACTGGGCATCCGTCAGTGTTTCCGCATTTACCACCACATCCACGCCGCTGTCGCTGATGCTTACCACCACATCCGTAAATCCTTTTGCTTCCAGGAGAATCTCTGCCGCCGTCTCCTTTTCCGCTATGTCTGTAAGCTGTATCATCCCTTCAATAGCGCTCTGCTTCTGTTCCTCAGAGACACTGGTACTGTTGATAATATCCAGCAGTGTTTCCTTGTTCTTGGCCCGAGTCTGTTCTTTCATCAGTTTTGCGCCTGACATTGTGGTTACGTTGGCTGTGGAAGTGAAAACAGCTTCTCCCGGTGTATCCTCCGCTGTTACCTCTGCCTGTGCCATCTCTTCGCCCAGATAATCGGCGGACGCTGTAATATCATCCGTATCCAGGCTTTCAATATCCTGGATGGCTGTCTGCTGCACGGTATCGTCTGTGGTCAATGTCCCTTCTGCCAGTCCCGTATCCTCATCCGAAATTTCAAGGGAAGCTGCAGAATATGTCTCTTCGGCCAAAATGCCGTCCTCCAGCGCCAGTTCCTCTCCGTTTTCCGCAACTACCGACTGCCCGGAGACATCCATCAGTTCTTCATCGCTCAATTTTGTTCCCGCAAAATTGAGATACCCTGCCACTGCAATCATAATCGCCAGTGCCGTAATCATAATCTGGTTCTTTTTCAGTACGTTTTTCACGATATTCTCCCCTTACTTTGCCGTTTTCATTTTTGCTATTTTAATTTTATTCGCATCAATCCCAAATAATGCCTGAATTGCTTCACGAATATTTTCCCTGACCGCTTCCACACCGGCCCCCTCCGCCAGCACGGCCACGCCGCCTACCGCAGGCTGTAGTTTCTTCCGTACATAGGGTATCTGCCTGCCTTCCGAATCCGTTATAAAGACTGTGGTTTCCCGGCTGTCCATATCACTGGTGTTCCGGCTGCCCCCTGACGCGTCGTTTTCCGTCATATTGGAACGGGTGGCCGGCCTGTCCTTTTCCACAATATCTTCACCGGTAGACGAAAGGGTGATCATCACCTTCACCCTTCCCACACCTTCCATGCAGGAAAGCAGTTCCTCCAGTTCTGCTTCCATTGCTTTTGTATATTCATCCGTCTCCTGCAGTTTTGCGTCCGAAGCGCTTTCCTGCTCCTTGCCGGATACACTGCTGTGCTCTGTATACACAGCACTGCCTGCTTTTGCAGATCCTTTTTCTTCTTTTTTTACCGGGATACACACAATGAGCAGAAGCACACCTGCCAAAGCAAAAATGATGAACTTTTCTTTTTTCTCACTCAATGATTTCCACCTCCAGCCTGCCGTCCTCTACTCCCAACACCTCCGCAAAGGCTGCCTGAAACGCCATTTCCTTGCTCCTGTCCTCTGTATCTCTCTCCCGTTCTTCCCCCAGACGGACCTCTTCCACTTCAGGCAGGATGATCTCTGTCTCTTTTGATGTCACATATATTTTAAGCCTGTATGCGTCTGCCATCTCCTGCTGCTCTGAAACGCCCAGTATTTCCGCCTTCTGTATACGATACCCCTGCTCCGCCGCACAGTCTGACAGTTTCGCTTTTATTTCTTCTCCCATCTGCTCCAGATAAGTGTCGGAAGGACTCATGGCAAGCTCCGCCTCCTCCCCGGACAGTTCTGTCAGCTTATCCGTATATACTTTCATACAGGCCATATATTGTTCCCGCACCCCGCCCTGGAAAAACTCCAGTATGGGAATCAGAAAAATAACGATTGTCATGATTCCCACAAGAAACTTAAAGTATTTTTCATAAGAGGGATTGGGGCGGAAATGGACAACTGCCTGTGCCAGTATAAGAAAAACACTTGTCCGCCGGATAATTTCCATCACATACTCTTCCATTAAAATCCCCGATTCGTTGTCATTGCCGCAATGGCTATCATAATAAGAAACAATCCTCCTGCCGTCAGTACAATCCGCAATACAAGCAGGCTGCCCTCCCCCACCCTGTCCATGCAGGACGTAATCCGTTTGTCGCTGACAATGCCCGTAAGCGCTGCGGAAAACTTGAGCAGCATGGCAAGTATCCAGATTTTCAGGGCAGGCAACGCGCACAGCAGTGTAAGCAACAGTACTGCCAGAACGCCTGCGCTGTTTTTAATCAGTACTGCGGAACCGATCACCAGTTCCGCCACGCTGTCGCTGACATTGCCGATTCCCGGTATGAGCGAAATGGTTTTTTGCAGCGCAGACATTTTGACAGATTCTATAACAGGCGTTATCATTGACTGTATCATGCTGATACCGGTAATCACAGCAAAAAAAATCTTTAATATGTAACCAATCACCCGTTTCAGCAAATCCAGCATCATCTGAAGTTTTTCCTCTGTCCACAGGCCATTCATAAATGCCAGGAATATATAAACTTTAATCAGTGGCATTAAAAACGCGGACAGTGCCGCCTCCATCACATAAATCACTGTCAGAATAAACTGATAATACAAAAGGCCCGTTGTTACACCGCCTGCCGCACCCACTGCCAGAAAGTACACCGGCATAAACAACTTCATAAATACAAGCATATCTGAAATCAACACCTGCGCCGTATCCGTCACCACCCCAAAGATCCGCAGCAGGAGCAGAATCAGAAACAGATAGACAAAATAAAATCCTATGTCTGCAATCTGCTTATTTTCAAACAGATCCGTGAGATTCATCAATAGCGCCGCAAGAATCCCCACACAGAGCAGCATCACAATCATACTTTTAAAACTTTTGATTTCCCCCTGAAATGCCTGTGCCAGATTCTGAAAACACATTTGCAGCGCTCCGCTTACATTGCCGGAAAGCAGCATTCCGAATAATGCGTCCAGATCCACGGAAAAGCCCGTGAACAGACGGTTGATCTCATCATTCAATCCCGTAATTTCTTCTGTCAGATCCATCCGTTACCCCTTGAAATTCTGAATCGTCGAAACCACTGAGAGCAGTATGGGAAGCCCGGTCAGAAGCACCATCACCTTCCCGAATATTTCAATCTGCCCACCCACCGCACCATATCCGGCATCCCGGCAGATGCCTGCACAGAATTCACAGATATAGGTAATGCCGACTATTTTCAGCAAAATC
>ERZ778518.2452-NODE-2452-length-10083-cov-12.163243_pt1 | contig 10083 bp, 7 predicted proteins | sample MGYA00510340_ERZ778518 | MGnify/ENA primary metagenome ERZ778518 (study PRJEB29527, sample SAMN07138967) | mouse gut metagenome | material: feces | host: mouse | place: China:Nanjing | collected 2016-01-25 ... | reverse complement strand
CCCTGACCTGACCGCCCTGACAATAGCCTCGGTGGCCGGGGTGGAGAAGGTGCATGGATAGCTCTGAAGTCCTCTCACGGCTTTCAGCCCCTTCTGATGATAGCGCCATACTGACAGCCGTGAGGCCCAGCCAAGCAGAGGATGGCGGTCAAGAAAAGCATTGACCCGGCGCTTGAACAAAACGGAAGGCTTGTCGGCAGGCGCCGAAACCACACGTCTGATCAGAGCCTCGGACTCAGACTCCGGCATCCCGGCGCACTCCGAAAGCAGAAGTGTGAGCCCGCGGACAAAGCCGTCGAACTCCGGCCGGTATTCCGGCGAATTCTTGATCACCGACGAAGGCACGGTGATCTGCGCCGCTGAATTGCGTATCTGCTCGCGGGCACTGTAGAAGCAGGGCAAGGTGGCATAGCAGCCGTGGATCAGCATCGAGTTATGAAAAAACTCCTCGGCGAGATACAGATTGCGGAAACGCGGCTCCCCCTTGCTGTCGAAACAATATTGATAGGTGCGGATGAAAGCATCGGTCCTCACCACCCCGTAGAGCACCGAAGCATACATTCCGAACTGACCGGTTAGTCGCTCCACAGCGCTGTCACCGTCCACATAGCTGTCGAAACTGCGGATATAGCGGGGAGTGAAGCGCACGCCGTCACCGCAGGGGGTGAAGGTCAGATAGTGGCCCTGCGCGCAGCTGTATGACGGATTCCGGTCAAGAAACTCCGCAATCTCACAGACCGCTTCGGGCACTATGAAGTCATCGTCGGCACAGTAAAACACATAGCGCGTGCTGATCATGGGCAGTATCTCCCTTATCTTAAGCAGGAAATGCAGCCCCGGACGGTGGAGATAGACCACCTGTTCCGGATCCATACGCCCGGTAAACAAAGCGTCTGACGAGTCGGGGACAATCACCCGCAGGCCTGTGCCTCTGTAATAATCGAGCAGGCGCTGCAGACGCTCCGGCCTGTTGTGGGCCGGGATTATCACCGTGACATTCTCAAGTATATCCATATCCTTTCAGAGTTATTGCAAATAGATTTTTTCAGAGTTTCAGGCGCCCTTTGGTCAGATAGCCTATGCTCTCGCGGAACACTACGGATTTCAGCCTCCACATCAGCAGACCGTAGAGCGCGGCGGCCATGAAGATCTTGGCAAGAAGCGAGACAATGGCGCTTTCGATCCGTGCGGTAGCGGCTACCGTGACGGCCATCACGGCAAGTGACACGGCTATGTAGGGCATCATGCTCTTAAGCACCCCGGAGAGGCGCAGCCCGATGTGTCGGGCCGCAAAATAGTGCCAGACAAAAAGCCAGCATACATTGACTCCGGCATAGACCTCAAGCATCACCGTCAGCCCGTAGGGGTAACTGAGCATCACACAGAGAAGCTGCATGAGCCCCAGCGAGATAGTGTTCCACATATATATGTTCGGACGGCCAATGCTGTTGAAGAGGTTGCCGTAGAGAGTAGCCACAGGCATGAATGCGCCCCAGACACAAAGAATCTGCATCACCGGCACACACGGAAGCCACTTGGCCGTCACGCTCAGCACAATCAGTTCTCTGGCCACGATTGCCAAGCCGAACATGGCCGGAAAGCAGACAAAGGAGGCGAAACGGAGCATTTTGAGAAACACCCGGCAGAGGCGCTCACGCTCCTCGGATGCCTCGCGAAACACCGGCTGGGCCACACTGTTGAGCATTCCGGAGATGGTCGAATAGCCCATAGTGGTCCACTTGCTGCCCTGCGTATAATAACCCGTGGGCTGCATTCCGTAGAAGCGGCCCAGCAGCACGGAGAAGAAATTGTTGTTGATGTGGGTGAAGAGCGAGGTCATCAGCTGCCGGGTGCTGAACGGCAGCATCTCGCGCAGCGGGGCCATGCGGAACGATAGCGTGGGATGCCAGGGCGAACGCAGCCACAGCAGCAGCGCGTTGCAGCCTGAATAGGTGACCGTCTGGGCCGCTATGCCCCAGTAGCCGCATCCGAACGCGGCGCAGGTGACACCGACGGTGCCGGAGAGAAGTATGGCGCAGATCTGTATCTGGCTGCGGAGCTTGACATTGAGATTGCGGAAGAAGTAGGCCGACGGCGCGGTGGCTATTCCTCCGAAAAGGAAGCCCAGGAAGAGAAAGCGCGAGAGCCACACCATTTCGGGCTGATTATAGAAGCGGGCTATCAGCGGGGCAAGCGCGAAAAGCAGCCCGTAGAGGCCGAGTCCGGCCACAATGTTGAACCAGAACACGGCGTTGTAGTCGTCATGGCTGATGTTTTTCCTGTTGACTATAGCCAGAGTGAAGCCGCTTTCGGCAAAGAGTCCGGCCATAGCCGAGAATATGGTCAGCGCCCCGACCACACCGTAGTCGGCCGGAGAGAGAAGTCTTGACAGGAATATGCCGAAAAGCAGATTGAGCAGCTGCATGGTGCCGCTGCCTATTCCGCCCCAGAGAAGCCCCTTGGCGGTTTTCTGTTTGAGTCCGCTGTCTGACATTCGGTTGATGTGATTGTTGGATTGGTTCAGTTTGGTTTTGGTCGACTGTTGTTTCCCAGAGCCGGGAGAGGGATTCAGACCTGCCGCGAGGTCAGCCAAGGCTGTCGAGAAGCTGCACGGCGGTCAGTCCGAGGAGCGGATGGCGCCACGACGGATCGAGTTGCGACAGAGGCCGGAGCACAAAGTAGCGCTCATGCATGCGGGGATGCGGGATGATGAGCTCCGGAAGCGAGACCACAACTGAACCTACGGCTATCAGGTCGATGTCTATGGCGCGGTCAATGTAGCGGCCCTCGCTGTCGCGGTGGGGCGAGGGGTCGATTCCGCGCTCAATCTCTCTGAGACACCTCAGCAGACCTATGGCAAATGCTTCCATGTCGGTGCTGTCAGGCAGGGAGACCATGGTCATGAGACCAAGGTTCAGAAAGGTATTGTCTGACTCGAAGCCCCAGGGTTCGGTCTCGATGATATCCGAGCGGAGCACCTCTCCGCCCAGGACAGAAGAAACGGCGGCTGCCGCGCGCTCGATCAGAGCGTGGCGGCAGCCGCTGTTTGAGCCTATGTTGATATGGATATTGTGCGTCATAGAGCTGCGGCACTTAATCCTTTCATTTTCCTTTCACTCTCCTTTCAGGGTCCGTATCAGTCCCCCAGGTCAGAGAGTCTTCTTAACCTCGACTTCTTCGTAGGCTTCGATGAGGTCGCCTTCCTGCACGTCGTTGTAACCGGCTATCGAGAGACCGCAGTCATAGCCAGAGGTGACTTCCTTGACATCGTCCTTCATGCGCTTGAGCGATCCGAGCTCACCGGTGTAGCGCACAATGCCGTCGCGGATCAGGCGCACTTTGCAGCTACGCTTGATGCGTCCTTCGCGGACAATGGCACCGGCGATTGTGCCGACCTTGGAGATGCGGAATGTCTGAAGCACTTCGGCGGTACCGATGACTTCTTCCTTGATTTCGGGGGCGAGCATGCCTTCCATCGCGTCCTTGACCTCCTCGATGGCCTGATAGATGACCGAGTAGAGGCGGATCTCCACACCGTCACGCTCGGCGGCACGGCGGGCGGCCTGCGAGGGACGCACCTGGAAGCCGATGATGATGGCATCAGAGGCGGCTGCGAGGGTGACATCGCTTTCGGAGATGGCGCCGACAGCCTTGTGGAGCACGTTGACTTTGACTTCTTCGGTCGAGAGTTTGATGAGCGAGTCGGAAAGAGCCTCGATCGAGCCGTCGACGTCACCCTTGACGATGATGTTGAGCTCGTGGAAGTTTCCGATGGCGCGGCGGCGGCCGATCTCTTCGAGAGTGGTGCGCTTGGAGGTACGCAGACCGAGTTCGCGCTGGAGCTGTTCGCGCTTGGTGGCGATCTCGCGGGCTTCCTGCTCGGTTTCCATCACATTGAAGGTGTCGCCTGCAGTCGGAGCGCCGTTGAGACCCAGGATGAGGGTAGGTTCGGCGGGACCGGCCTCGGTGATGCGCTGGTTACGTTCGTTGAACATAGCTTTCACGCGGCCGAAGTGGGTTCCGGCAAGAATGATGTCGCCCACACGGAGTGTGCCGTTCTGCACGAGCACTGTGGCCACATAGCCGCGGCCCTTGTCAAGCGACGATTCGATGATCGAACCGGTGGCGCGGCGGTTCGGATTGGCCTTGAGGTCGAGGAGTTCGGCTTCGAGAAGCACTTTCTCCATGAGATCCTCTACTCCGATGCCCTTCTTGGCAGAAATGTCCTGCGACTGGTATTTGCCGCCCCATTCCTCTACGAGATAGTTCATCTGGGCCAGCTCTTCCTTGATCTTGTCAGGGTTTGCAGCGGGCTTGTCGATCTTGTTGATGGCGAATACGATGGGCACACCGGCAGCCGAGGCATGGTTGATGGCCTCGATGGTCTGCGGCATGACATTGTCATCAGCAGCGACGATAATGATACAGAGGTCGGTCACTTTGGCACCGCGGGCACGCATGGCGGTGAAGGCCTCATGGCCCGGAGTGTCAAGGAAGGTGATGTGGCGGCCGTCCGAGAGTTTCACGTTATAGGCACCGATATGCTGGGTGATGCCGCCGGCCTCGCCTGCGATCACGTTGGCATTGCGGATATAGTCGAGAAGCGAAGTCTTGCCGTGGTCTACGTGGCCCATGACGGTCACGATCGGCGGGCGGGTCACGAGTTCGTCTTCCGAATCCTCTTCCTGCTGGATGGCTTCCACAACCTCAGCCGAAACGTATTCGGTCTGGTAGCCGAATTCCTCGGCCACGATGTTGATGGTCTCGGCGTCGAGACGCTGGTTGATAGACACCATCACACCAAGGTTCATACAGGTGGCTATGACGTTGTTGATGGGCACGTCCATCATTACCGCAAGGTCATTGGCGGTCACAAACTCTGTGAGCTTGAGCACCTTGCTTTCAGCAGCTGCCTCGGCGGCCGCTTCATGGGCACGGTGGGCCACAGCCTCGCGTTTTTCCTTGCGCCACTTGGCGCCTTTCTTCTGGTTCTTATCTTTCGAGGTCAGGCGGGCGAGAGTTTCGCGCACCTGCTTCTGAACGTCTTCTTCATTGACTTCGGTGTGAACCGGACGTTTGTTGCGTTCGCGGTCTCGGCCACGTCCGCGGTCATTGCCGCCACGGTTGCCGCCGCCGTTGTTGTTACCGCCGCCGTTTCCGCCACGGTTGTTGCCACCTCCGCCGTTGTTGCCACCGGCGTTCTCACCGCCCTGGGCTGCTTTCTCGATGTCTACCTTGCCACCGATACGACGACGCTTCTTGCGGTCGCCGCCCTGCGATGAGGCATTGGCACCGGCCGCACCCTTGATGCGTTCGTTGCGGCGCTCTTCCTTTGATTTCTTTTTCGGACGGGTAGACTGGTTGAGGGCCGACAGGTCGATATGGCCCACCACTTTGGGAGCCACTACCTGGGCGTCAGACTGATAGCGGAACACTTCGTCTTCCGCAGGTTTTGCAGGAGCCGGTTCGGCAGGCTTCGCCTCGGCCTTAGGAGCCTCAGGAGCTTTCGGAGCTTTCGGAGCCGTGGGAGCGGGGGCCGCCGGCTTGGGAGCCTCAGGGGCTTTCGGAGCCTCGACTGCAGGCGCGGCGGCCTTGGCGGGTTCTGCCTTGGGGGCAGAAGTTTCAGCCTTGGGCGCGGGAGCCTCAGCCTTGGGGGCTTCAGGAGCCTTGGGGGCCTCGACCGCAGGCGTGGCGGGCTTGGGAGCTTCGGCCTTCATCTCTTCCTTCTTCACGGCAGGTTCAGCCTGAGCGGGCTCGGCAGGCTTGGTCTCAGCCTTCGGAGCCTCAGGGGCGGGAGCTGCGGGTTTCGCAGGCTCAGCCTTGGGCACAGGAGCTTCGGCTTTGGGGGCTTCAGGAGCCTTGGGAGCCTCGGCCGCCGGCTCAGACTCAGGCTTTGCGGGAGCCGCAGGTATGGGGTTATTGTTTTTGTCAAGCTCTATCTTGCCAATGACGCGGGGTCCGTGGGTGACAGAGGCAGCCGCTTCACGGTCAGATGAAGTAGCGACAGTTGATTTTTCTTTTTCTTTCTGACGCATGCGGTCGATACGCTCGCGCTCCTTGCGGTCGGGCTGGAAAGCCTCGACGAGGATATCATAGGCGCTCTCATCCAGACGGGTGTTAGGATTCGAGGCATCGATTGTGATACCCTTTTTACTCAACTGGTCAGCTAACGACTGGATAGTGACGTTGAATTCTTTAGCGGCTTGACTTATTTTTATTCTCGGCATATTGAGAGATTGGTGTTACAATTTTTATTGAGGAGGAGAGGTGCGGAATTCCGCCGGCGGAAGGCATCAGGGCCTTGTGTGCTTATTCAGCGGGTTCCTCGGCGGGAGCTTCTTCGGCAGAGGCAGCGTCATCGGCTGCGGGAGCGGCTTCTTCGGCCGCGGGAGCCTCAGCAGGCGCTGCGGGAGCTTCGTCTTCGAATTCGGCGCTGAGGATGCGGATCACGTTGTCAACGGTGTCTTCCTCAAGGTCGGCCTTGTCAATGAGTTCCTGACGCGGGGTGCGGAGCACGCTCTTGGCGGTGATGCAGCCCATGTCCTTGAGGGCGTCGATAACCCAGCCGTCGATCTCGTCCTTGAATTCGTCGAGATAGATATCTTCGTCGATTTCCTCAGGGCTGTCGCGGTAGACGTCGATCACATAGCCTGTGAGCATCGAGGCGAGTTTGATGTTGAGACCGCCCTTACCGATTGCCAGCGAGACTTCTTCGGGGTGGAGGAAGACTTCAGCCTTCTTCTCTTCTTCATCGAGGTGGATGCTTGAGATCTTGGCGGGGCTGAGAGCGCGCTGGATGAAGAGCTGGGGATTGGCGGTGTAGTTGATCACGTCGATGTTCTCGTTGCGGAGCTCGCGGACGATGCCGTGGATTCGCGAACCTTTGACTCCCACGCATGCGCCCACGGGGTCGATGCGGTCGTCAAAGCTCTCGACTGCAATCTTGGCGCGTTCGCCCGGAATGCGGGCCACGGCGCGGATGTTGATCAGACCGTCGACAATTTCAGGAACCTCGCGTTCGAAGAGGCGGCGGAGGAAGGTCTCGTTTGTACGTGACACGGTGATCTTGGGGTTGTTGTTCTTATTGTCGACGTTGGCGATAACGGCAAGCACGTTTTCACCCTTGCGGAAGAAGTCGCCGGGAATCGACTCGCTCTTGGGGAGGAGAAGTTCGTTCTTCTCATCGTCGAGCAGCAGAGTCTCGCGTGACCAGGTCTGATATACTTCGCCTGACACGAGCTGGCCTTCAAGTTCCTTGAACTTGGTGTAGATTGCCTCTTTCTGCAGGTCGAGGATCTTCGACTGGAGGGTCTGGCGGAGGTTGAGGATGGCGCGGCGGCCGAAGTCGGCAAAGAAGATTTCCTTGGTGTGTTCCTCGCCGATCTCCACGTCGGGATCGTCATCGGCGCGGGCGTCGGTGAGCGAGATCTGGAGGTTGGGGTTTGTGACTTCGCCGTCAGGCACTACTTCGAGATTCTGGAAGATCTGCACGTCTCCCTTGTCGGGGTTCATGATGACGTCGAGATTCTCGTCGGTGCCAAACATTTTGGCGAGCACGTTGCGAAATGACTCTTCAAGCACACTGATCATAGTGGTCTTGTCGATATTTTTCAGTTCCTTGAATTCGGCGAAACGCTCCACCATGTTGGGAGCTTCTTCTTTTCTTGCCATAGGGGTGGTTATGATATCTTTGTGTTTACTTTTTTATTCTTCTGTCTGTTAAAAAACCGGTCTGCGGCCGCTCACTTGAAGTTGATGACGTAGCAGACCTGCTTTGCCTGGGCCATAGGGATCACCGTCGGCTCGGCCACCATCACGGGGCGCTTCGCTCCGGGTTCCTTGACCTTGCGGGTGACTTCGAGGGTGAAGTCTTCGTCAGTCACGGCTGTGAGCACACCCTTGAGTTTCTTGCCGTCGCGGGTCAGCACTTCGACCTCGTTGCCGAGATTCTTCTCATACTGGCCTTTGACTTTGAATGGTGCGGTGAGCGAAGCGGTGCCCACTTCGAGGCTGTAGTCCTCATCCTCGCGGTCGAGTTTTTCGTTGAGACTTCTGTTGAGGTCGGCACAGAAGTCGAGATCTATGCCGGTGGCGCTGTCAAGCTCCACCACAATATCGTTTGCGGCCGAGACGGTCACGTCAACCACAAAGGCATCGGTTCCGGCAATGGCCTCTTCCACCAGGCGGCGGACTTCGTTCTTGTCAATCATTTGTACTTTTCGCACTTATAAAAACAATGGAGGAAGCTCGTGGCCTCCTCCGTGACTTTCTGAGTGCAAAGTTAATAAATTTTAGTTTTTTCAGCAAATCAAGCGACTTACCCACAGAGGAAGAGCGCCTTATTTAAGTTTTTTTAACCTCCGATTCGTTCTTCGGGGCGGTAGATGAGCGTGCAGGCATGGGTGGGATCGAGCACACGGCGTGCGGTGGCCACGACCGACGAGGTGGTCACCCTGCGGTAGGCCGGGACGATGTCATTGATATCCTCGCCGTGCATCTCGGCCATAGCGAGTGACTGCGCGCGCTGCAGATAACTGAGCGATGAGAAGGTGAATTCACTGGCGAAGCGGTTGATGGCGCGTTCGACCTCGAAGGGACTTACGCCGTCAGGACGGGCTTCGGCGTGGACATAGGAGAGGCGGTCGGGGCGGCCGGCGTGATAGCAGAGCCGCGAGGCCTCGTCTTTGAGACGGCTGACGGCCGTGCGGGCCGCCTGGGCCGAGTTGTCGGTCAGACGCGCCTGGAGCATCAGCATTCCCGGCTCCTCGCTTCCGGTGATCATGGCGTCGGCTGTGGCAAAGAGGTCGTCGCCGAGCACGAGGCGGCGATAGAAGCGCGACGAGTGGCCTGAGGCGAGAATGTCGGTGATAAGGTCACACTCTATATAGCCGGGCTCTCCGTAGCCGGGCATGGGATATGCCACCACCACACAGGTCTGAGGGACGGCTCCGCTTACTTCAAGCTCGCGGGGCGCAGTGACCGGAGGTTCCCGGTAGTATTGGCGCGGGCTGACCGGACGCGAGGGGATGGAGCCGAACCAGCGCTCCACACTTTCGCGCACCTGCTCCGGGCTGACGTTGCCGCTGACGGCGAGCACGGCGTTGTTAGGCGCATAGTGGGTGAAGAAAAACTGTCTGACATCAGCATCGGTCACTTTCTCGATGTGAGAGGGCTCCTTGCCGATGGTCGGGAAGCGGTAGGGGTGCGATGTGTAGACCAGTCCGCGCAGATAGTGGTGGAGATCGCCGTATGGGCGGTTGAGATGGGTTTCCTTGAACTCTTCGATCACCACGCTGCGCTGCACTTCGAGCGCCTTTGGCGAGAAGGCCAGGCCGAGCATACGGTCGCTTTCGAGCCAGAGAAGTGTTTCGAAATTGCGGGCCGGGGCCACGTCATAGAAGTTTGTGAAGTCATTCGAGGTCCATGCGTTGTCCATGCCGCCGGCGCGTTCCATCTCGGCATCGAAATCGGGGATGTTGACCGAGCCTCCGAACATGAGGTGTTCGAACAGGTGGGCCAGGCCGGTCATCGAGGGGTCTTCGTCGCGGGCACCTACGTTGTAGAGAACGTTGACGGCAACCATTGCCGTCGAGGGATCATAGTTGTGGATGACCCGCAGTCCGTTAGAGAGTGTGAATTTATGGCAGTCGATCATTTTTTTGCTGAAATCTGGACTTCAAAGTTATAAAAAAGCGCCGATATGGCATCGAAAAAAGCAAAAAGAGTGGATTATAGGGCTTTTAGCAAATAATTTTTAACAGATTTCTTGGAGATATAACTTTTTTGTCCGTATATTTGCAACATGAGCAATAGGTCATAATGGCAAGCCTATACTTTCCGGCCCTTTTACTCTCAATTATCTTTTATTAATCTTTTAATCTCAAACTCATCGCAATGAAAACTCTCGTTGAACAGCTCGCTTCCAACTTTGAAGCTTTCGCAAAAGACGCACAGGCTCAGGTTGAAAACGGCAACAAAGCTGCCGGTGCCCGCGCACGCAAAGCATCTCTCGAAATCGAAAAACTCCTCAAGCAGTTCCGCAAGGAGTCTATCGCAGCAGGCAAGTAATCAGAAAGCCCGCCT
>ERZ778518.2447-NODE-2447-length-10112-cov-3.610222_pt1 | contig 10112 bp, 8 predicted proteins | sample MGYA00510340_ERZ778518 | MGnify/ENA primary metagenome ERZ778518 (study PRJEB29527, sample SAMN07138967) | mouse gut metagenome | material: feces | host: mouse | place: China:Nanjing | collected 2016-01-25 ... | reverse complement strand
GCCGTTATTTTTGATATGGATGGTTCCCTTGTGGATTCCATGTGGGTGTGGAAAGATATTGATATTGAATATCTGGGTCGGTTTGGGCTGGATATACCGGATGATTTGCAGCAGGAAATTGAAGGGATGAGTTTTACGGAGACCGCCAGGTATTTCCGGGATCGTTTTGGGTTGGACCGCTCTGTGGAGCAGATCAGGGCAGACTGGAATGAAATGGCCTGGGATAAGTACCGCAGCCGGGTTATGTTGAAACCAGGTGCCAGGGAATTTTTGGACTATTGTCGCTCTCAGGGAATCAAACTGGGGATTGCCACAAGCAATTCCAGGGAAATCGTGGATATGGTCATGGAAGCGCGGGGTGTGGCGGATTATTTTTCCTGTATTATCACGGCTTGTGAGGCCAAAAAGGGAAAACCGGCACCGGATGTATATCTTCTGACCGCGCAGCAGTTATCGGTGGATCCGAAAAACTGTCTTGTATTTGAAGATATTGTGTTCGGTATTCAGGCGGGCAAAGCGGCCGGGATGGAAGTATGTGCGGTGGATGATGCCTATTCCGCGTACCAGGAAGCGGAAAAGCGCAGTCTGGCCGATTACTACATAAAAGATTTCAGGGAAATTCAGGAAATAGCCAGCATATGGGAGAAGACAGATTGAGCAATGGATTTTTACCGATTTCGGAAGCAGAAATGAAAAGCCGGGGATGGGAGCAGGTGGATTTTGTTTATGTGTCGGGAGACGCCTATGTGGATCATCCTTCTTTCGGACATGCCATCATTACCAGGCTGCTGGAAGCCCACGGGTATCGGGTGGGGATCATCCCCCAGCCGGACTGGAAATCGGCGGAAAGCATCACGGTATTTGGCAGGCCCAGGCTGGGGTTTCTGGTCAGTGCAGGCAATATGGATTCCATGGTGAATCATTATTATGTGTCCGGCAGACGGCGGGAGAGCGATGCCTATACACCAGGGGGACGCACGGGCAGGCGTCCCGATCATGCGGCCGTGGTATACGGCAACCTGATTCGCCGTACATATGGGGATGTCCCGGTGATTCTGGGCGGTATTGAAGCCAGTCTGCGCCGGATGGCCCATTATGACTACTGGTCGGATTCCCTGAAACGTTCCATTCTGCTGGATTCCCAGGCGGATCTGATCTCTTATGGCATGGGGGAGAAATCCATTCTTGCAATAGCGGAAGCATTGCAGAGCGGTTTGTCAGTAAAAGACCTTTGTTTTATTCCGGGCACCGTGTACAAGACAAAGGACATATCTTCTGTACATGACAGCATTCAGCTGTTGTCCTATGATGAAATAAAACAGGACAGGCGAAGGTATGCGGAAAGTTTCTTTATCCAATACGAAAACACCGATCCTTTTACAGGCAGGACATTGATCGAACCTTATGGAAATGGAGTGTATGTGGTGCAGAATCCGCCTCAGCCGCCCCTTACCACACAGGAAATGGACGATATTTATGATCTGCCCTATATGCGTGCCTGCCATCCTTCCCATGAACAGGAAGGCGGCGTTCCGGCCATCCGGGAAATCCGGTTTTCTCTCACCAGCAACCGGGGCTGTTTCGGGGGCTGCAACTTCTGTGCCCTCACGTTCCACCAGGGCAGAATCATCCAGACACGGAGCCATGCCTCTCTGCTCAGAGAAGCCAGGCTGTTGATCCGGGACCCGGAGTTCAAGGGATATATCCATGATGTAGGCGGTCCCACCGCCAATTTTCGCAGGCCTTCCTGTGAGAAACAGATGCGCCTGGGGGTTTGTAAAGACAGGCAGTGCCTGTTCCCGCGTCCCTGTAAGAATCTGAAGGCGGATCACAGGGAGTATCTGACGCTTCTCCGTTCTCTGCGGGCTTTGCCGGGCGTGAAAAAAGTGTTTATCCGTTCGGGCATCCGGTTTGACTATCTGATGGCAGATCCGGATGATACCTTTTTCAGGGAATTGGTGGAACATCATGTCAGCGGTCAGCTCAAAGTAGCGCCGGAACATGTATCGGACGCTGTCCTGGCCCGGATGGGCAAACCTGAGAATGCGGTATATACTGCATTTGCGGCAAAATTCCGGAAGCTGAACGCACGGCTGGGGAAAAAACAGTATTTGGTACCGTATCTGATGTCTTCCCATCCGGGTTCCACGCTGAAAGACGCCATAACCCTTGCGGAGTATTTGCGGGATCTGGGCTATATGCCACAGCAGGTGCAGGATTTTTATCCCACGCCTTCCACGCTGTCCACGGTTATGTATTACACCGGTATTGATCCACGGGACGGCAAATCTGTGTATGTTTGCAGAAACCCCCATGAAAAAGCCATGCAACGGGCGCTGATCCAGTATCGGAATCCGAAAAATTATGAATTGGTGAGGGAAGCGCTGCACCGGGCGGGAAGAATGGATCTGATCGGTTTTGATAAAAACTGTCTGATCCGTCCCCGAAAAACGGAACATCCAAAGGGCCAGGCCGCCGGTGCCCCAGGGGCGGCAAGGAAACAGCCCGTCGCCGGAATCATTCAAAAGAATTACAAAACAACAAGCCAAAAGAAAAAGACGATCCGCAATGTGCATAAGAAAAAGCAGACAAGATAAATTTTCATAGAACAGTCAATCCGTATGAGAAGAAGGAGAATCGGACATGAACATTGTGATCATTACAGGCGCGTCTTCCGGTATCGGAAGAGAATTTGCATTACAGTTGGATACGTTGTTTTCAAATATGGATGAAATCTGGCTCGTTGCCAGAAGAAAAGAACGCATGGAAGAACTGAGCCGGGGACTTACTACAAAATGCAGGATTATCAGCATGGATATAACAGACCCTGTCTATATGGAACAGTTTGCGGAAATTCTGCAAATCGCAAAACCACAGATACGCATGCTGGTGAACTGTGCGGGGTTTGGTTTGATGGGAGCGGTGGAAACCCTTTCCCTGCAGGAGCAGAAAAGCATGATCGAATTAAATGCTGTGGCATTGACGGAAATGACATACAGATGTCTGCCGTACATGCGTAAAAACAGCAGAATCATCCAGCTGGCTTCCAGCGCGGCTTTTCTTCCTCAGGAAAATTTCGCGGTGTATGCGGCCACAAAGGCGTATGTGCTGAGTTTCTCACAGGCGCTGAATCAGGAACTGAAAAAACGTCACATTTATGTGACAAGTGTCTGTCCCGGCCCTGTGGATACGGAATTTTTTGATATAGCGGAACAATACGGCAAAACACTGGCGGTTAAAAAGCTGACCATTGTATCGGCTGAGCGGGTGGTGAGGAAAGCCATCCGGGATTCTTATGGCAAAAAGTCTCTTTCTGTCTGCAGCCTGCCCATACAGACATTCCATGTACTGAGCCGGATTCTTCCGCACGGACTGATATTTGACAGTATGAGGCATCTGAAATAGCCATCAACATTCGGAGGATAAAGGCAATATGACAAAAGGCTGTTACGGCTATCTTAAAAGGCAGAAAAAGATGGAAATACTCAAGACCATCCTGTATTTTGGTCTGTCCGGCGCTGTCTTTGCAGCGGGATACTTTACGACAGGAACCAAAACCAATCTGCTGACAATTGTGGCTGTGCTGGGCTGCCTGCCTGCCAGCAAAAGTATGGTCAGCATGATTATGTATCTGCGGGCGGGCGTCTGTTCAAAGCAGTGTTATGAGGCTGTCCGGGAACTGGCTGCGGAGGATATGACGGTTTTGTACGATCTGTACCTGACAGCTTATAAAGAGAATTTCCAGCTCAGTGCGGCAGTGGTGCGCAGTGGGAATCTATGCGGCTTTACAGAGGACAGCGCCTGCGACCTGTCCGCAGGGGAGAAACATATGGGAGAAATCCTGAGACAGAGCGGCTATAACAATCTGACAGTCAAACTGTTTGACAAATTGCCCGGGTTTACAGACCGGATGAAACAGCTTGCATCCCTTCCCGAAAAAGATGAAAAAAAGGATGAAGCGATTGCGGAGATTCTTCGGGATATATCTCTGTAACTCTTTGGAGTTACAGAGATGATATGCACACATGGGGCAAAAAAGCCCCATGGCGCGTGTACGGACAGCGCAGCAAGTGCGCAGTCCTGAGACGGAGGTTGTGATGAGCACGCAAGGTAACTCCTTGGAATTATAGCGATGGTTATGCATATATGGGGCAAAAAAGCCCCATGGCGCGTGTACGGACAGCGCAGCGGGTGCGCAGTCCTGAGACGGAGGTTGTGAGCAGATGCGGCAGGTTACAATTACATCGGGGGAAGCGGGGCAGCGGTTTGATAAGTATCTGCGTAAATATCTGAAAGAAGCGCCTGACAGCTTTCTCTATAAAATGCTCCGCAAAAAAAATATTACCCTGAATTCCGGGAAAGCCTCCGGCGGCGAACGCCTGCAGGCGGGAGATGTGGTATGCCTGTATTTGTCGGAAGAAACCCTGGCAGGTTTTGGGGCCGGGGCGTCCATGCCGGCTGATAAGGACAGGCATCTGACGGAGGAAAGCTGGGCGGCTTACAGGAAATTTGGAAAGCTGCAGGTAGTATACGAAGACGAACACATACTGGCGGTCAACAAACCCGCCGGTATTTTGTCGCAGAAAGCGGCATTGCATGATCTTTCGCTGAATGAGTGGCTGACCGGTTATCTGCTGGCTACAAAAAAAATAACGGAAGAAAGTCTGCGCACATTCCATCCTTCTGTCTGCAATCGTCTGGACCGGAATACCAGCGGTATTGTGATCTGCGGGAAAAGTCTGTGTGGAAGTCAGGAAATGTCCCGTGTATTCAGGGACAGAAGCCTGCATAAATATTATCTGCTTTATGTGGAAGGGCATATGTGCCAGGGACAGACCATAGAGGGGTATCTGTGTAAGGACCGGCGATCCAACCGGGTGGAAATTCTGCCCGTCGCCCGGCCCGGCTGTGCAAAGATTGTCACATCCTACAGACCCGTTCACGCAGGGCAGGAGGAAACACTGGTAGAAGTGGAACTGATCACGGGAAAAACCCATCAGATCCGGGCACATCTGGCATCGGAAGGTTTTCCGCTCACCGGTGATCCCAAATATGGGAATCCGTTGTTGAATGAAAAAAGGAAACGGGAATATGGCATTACCCATCAGCTTCTCCATGCTTACAGGGTGGTATTTCCACGGTTTACCGGAGCTTTGGAAGCGCTTTCCGGTAGGGAGATCCGGGCGCCTCTCCCGGCTGTATTTCGAAGGCTGGGCGGCAGTCTGCCGGCGGAATACGGATAATGGGTCCGTCGTTTAACAGCTTTCAGTACATATCCGGAGGAAACAATGGCAACATGGAATTCCAGGGGGCTGCGGGGCTCCACATTGGAAGAACTGATTAACAGGAGTAATGAAAAATACAGGGAACAGGGACTGGCGCTGATTCAGAAAGTGCCCACACCCATTACACCCATCCAGATTGACAGAGAGAGCAGGCATATTACGCTGGCCTATTTTGAACGAAAAAGTACAGTGGACTATATTGGCGCCATTCAGGGCATTCCCGTATGTTTTGATGCCAAAGAATGCGCTGCGGATACATTTGCCCTGCAGAATATCCATGACCATCAGGTTTTGTTTATGGAAGACTTTGAAAAACAGGGCGGTGTGGCATTTTTTCTGATTTATTATACGGGCAGGGATGTTTTTTATTATCTGCCCCTTGCCCATTTAATGGTTTTCTGGGAGCGGGCAAAAGCAGGCGGCCGGAAGAGTTTTCGCTATGAAGAACTGAATCCCGCCTATGTGATTGCCGGTAAACATGGCGTGCCCGTTCCCTATCTGGATCTGCTGCAGAGAGATCTGGATGACAGGGTTTGAAGATAACCGCTCAGATTGTTTGAACGGTTCCGGCAAAATTGTGATCATTGACAGAGGAATCGAAACATGCAGAGATTAGTGCATACACCGGAAGGTGTAAGAGATATATACGGAGAAGAATATGCCAAAAAACTACTGACGGAAGAAAAGATCCATCAGGTGTTTCACAGATATGGCTATCAGGATATACAGACCCCGACGTTTGAATTTTTTGATGTGTTTTCCAGGGAGATCGGTACCAGACCGTCCAGGGATCTGTATAAATTTTTTGACAAGGAAGGGAATACACTGGTGCTGCGGCCGGATTTTACGCCGTCCATCGCCAGGTGTGCGGCGAAATATTTTATGGAGGAAGAACGGCCGCGGCGGTTTTGCTATGCGGGCAATGCTTTTAGCAATACTTCAGAACTGCAGGGGAAATTAAAAGAAGTCACTCAGATGGGCAGCGAGCTCATTGGGGACGTCTCCGCCCAGGCAGATGCGGAGATGGCTGCCATGATGATTGAAACGCTGAAAAGTGCCGGATTGTCAAAGTTTCAGGTCAGCATCGGACAGGTGGAATATTATAAAGGCATCTGTCAGGAAGCCGGGCTGTCGGAAGAAATGGAATTGGAACTGCGGGAATATATTTCATCCAAAAATTACTTTGGCGCCGAAGATTTTCTGCTCCGCAAAAAAGTTCCACGCCATTACTGTAATATGCTGATTAAATCGGCGGAATTGCTGGGCGGTGTGGAGATTTTGCAGGAGGCGGGGAAAGCGGTCACAAATGAGCGTGCCGTTGCCGCCATCCGGCGTCTGGAGCAGATATATGATGCGCTCTGCGCTTATGGTGTGGAAAAATATGTTTCATTTGACCTTGGGATGCTGAGCAAATACAGATATTATACAGGTGTGATTATGAAAGCCTATACCTATGGTGTGGGAGATGCCATTGTGACCGGCGGGCGCTATGACAGTCTGCTGGGATATTTTGGCAGGACCAGGCCGGCCATCGGTTTTATGATTTCCATCGACGCACTGATGGAAGCCCTGTCCAGACAGGGAATTAAGGTGGATATACAGCAACAGGTTTCCGTTATGACCTACAGGCCGGACACGTTTGAAGACGCAGTAAAGGAAGCCGCGCGACGCAGGGCGGCCGGCGAATGGATTGAACTGATACCAGAGGAGGATGAGCAATGAAAGAAGAGCGGCGTTATCTGACGTTTGCCCTGGGAAAGGGGAGGCTGGCGGATAAAACCATGGAACTGCTGGAATCCGTTGGTATTACCTGCGAAGAAATGAAAGATAAACATTCACGTAAACTGATTTTTGTCAATGAAGAGCTGGGACTGAAATTTTTTCTTTCCAAAAATCCGGATGTACCCACATATGTGGAATATGGCGCCGCGGATATCGGCGTTGTGGGGAGTGATATTCTCAGGGAAGAAAATAAAAGGGTGTATGAAGTGCTGGATCTGGGATTTGGAAAATGCCGTATGTGTGTCTGTGGCCCCAGAGAGGCGCAGGTTTTGTTACAGCATCATGAAATGATCCGGGTGGCCAGCAAATATCCCAATACGGCGAAAGATTACTTTTATAATAAAAAGCACCAGACCGTGGATATCATCAAGCTGAACGGTTCTGTGGAACTGGGGCCCATCGTAAAGCTGTCTGATGTAATTGTGGATATTGTGGAGACCGGTTCCACGCTGCGGGAAAACGGACTGGATGTGCTGGAAGAGATTTGTCCGATTTCCGCCAGGATGATTGTAAACAGGGTCAGTATGCAGATGGAGGCCGAACGGATACGAAACATGATCGGTATGCTGCGGGACAAAATAGGATAGGAGCAACAGTATGAAAAAAATCAAATTGACAGACGACACCAAAAAAGGGTTGTTGCAGGCATTGTTAAAACGCAGCCCCGGTCAGTATGGCGCATATGAAAAAACAGTGGCGGAGATTATCAGCCGCATCCGGGAGCAGGGAGATCAGGCGTTGTTTGCCTGTACAAAGGAATTTGACCATTTTGAGACAAATGCTTCCAATATTCTGGTGACAGAGGCGGAGATTGACAAGGCAGTGGATGCCCTGGAACCGGAATTTGTGAAGGTCATGGAAAAAGCGGCTTCCAATATCCGCTCTTTTCATGAAAAGCAGGTGCGTAACAGTTGGATGGATGTGCGGGAAAACGGCAGTATTCTGGGACAGCGGATCCTTCCCATTGCAAGGGCCGGTGTCTATGTGCCCGGAGGAAAAGCAGCTTATCCTTCCAGTGTACTGATGAATGTAATTCCCGCAAAAGTGGCAGGGGTGCCGGAAATCATTATGACCACACCGCCCTCCGGGGATGGGAGCATTGATCCTGCCACGTTGGCAGCGGCACGGATCGCGGGGGTGGATAAGGTATACCGGGCAGGGGGCGCACAGGCCATTGCCGCCATGGCTTTCGGCACGGAAAGTATTCCCAGGACGGATAAAATCACCGGGCCAGGCAATATTTTCGTAGCGCTGGCAAAAAAAGCGGTATATGGGCATGTGAGCATTGATTCTGTCGCCGGCCCCAGTGAAATTCTTGTGTTGGCGGATGAGACGGCAAATCCCCGTTATGTGGCGGCGGATCTGCTTTCGCAGGCGGAGCATGACGAACTGGCTTCGGCCATTTTGATTACGGTCAGCGAAAAACTGGCGCAGCAGGTGGAGACGGAGATAGAAGGCTTTCTCAGCAGGCTTTCCCGTAGGGAAATTATGGAAAAATCACTGGAAAATTATGGGTATATCCTGTTGGCGGACAGTCTGTCGGATGCCATTGACGCCGCCAATGAAATTGCCAGTGAACATCTGGAGATTCTGACGGAAAATCCATTTGAAGTCATGACACAGATACGGAATGCGGGAGCGGTCTTTCTGGGAGAACATTCCTGCGAACCGCTGGGCGATTATTTTGCCGGGCCCAATCATATTCTACCCACCAATGGAACGGCGCGTTTCTTTTCGCCTCTCGGTGTGGACGATTTTATTAAGAAATCCAGTATTATTTCCTATTCCAGGGAAGCGCTGGAGAAGGCCCATGGGGATATAGAACTGTTTGCCCGCCGTGAAGGGCTGACGGCCCACGAAAATTCCATCAAAGTCAGATTCGAACAATAGGAAATATACTATGAAAATTTTCAGGTGCCATGCATCTAAAATCTGCATGTCTGCCGTGCAATGTCAGTGAAGGAGTACATATGAATATAAAAAAGTTTATCCCCTGCATCTTTCTGTATAAAAAACATGCGGTGGCCGCATTTGAGGACAAGGATACGGTGATCAGTATGAATCCTGTGGAATTGTCCCGTTTTTACAGGGATAACGGCGCCGATGGACTGATCGTATTTGATCTGTCCGGCGATGACGACCGGGAACATGAAGAAGCGCTGGACTGTATCAAAGCGATTTGCAGCGGGGTGGATATTCCGGTAACCGGTGCGGGTCATGTAAAACGGATGGAAGATATAAAAAAGCTGCTGTATGCCGGTTGTAGTAAGGCGGCTTTGAACTATTCAAATCCGGATAATGTTGCCCTGACGCAGGAAGTTTCCCTGCGGTTTGGCAGGGAAAAAATTGCGGCCTGTGTGGAAGACGGGAAAACCATATCGGATCAAAAGGAACTTCTGGAGACATATGTCTGTGAACTGATCCTGATCAGGGAAACCATACTGAAAGCCTGTGTGGGTTGTTCCAGTGTACCCTTTATCGCCATGCTTCCTGAAATGACTCTGGACAAGCTGTTGGATACGCTGAATTATATAGATCTGTGCGGGGTTACCGGGCGTCTTGTCAATAAAAATGCAAAAGAAATTATGGCGCTGAAAACGCTCTGTGCAGATAAGGGTGTTTCCGTAGATATTCCCGGCATGGAAGTGAAGTGGGAAGATTTCAAAAAAAATTCCGATGGGATGGTTCCTGTGATTGTACAGGATGACCAGACCGAACAGGTATTGATGGTAGCCTATATGAACCGGGAGGCTTATGAAGCTACGCTGAAAACAGGGCGGATGACCTATTACAGCCGGAGCCGGCAGGAACTGTGGCTGAAAGGGGAGACCAGCGGCCATTTTCAATATGTTCGGAGTCTGACGGCGGATTGTGATATGGATACAATCCTGGCCAGGGTTTCCCAGGTGGGAGCAGCCTGCCATACCGGAAAGTATTCCTGCTTTTTCAATGAGATTGTCAGAAAAAAGGGAAAAGAAGAGAATCCCCTGAAAATTTTCCAGTCTGTTCTGGAAGTGATCAAAGACAGAAAGACCCATCCCAAAG
>ERZ778518.2445-NODE-2445-length-10116-cov-4.561077_pt1 | contig 10116 bp, 7 predicted proteins | sample MGYA00510340_ERZ778518 | MGnify/ENA primary metagenome ERZ778518 (study PRJEB29527, sample SAMN07138967) | mouse gut metagenome | material: feces | host: mouse | place: China:Nanjing | collected 2016-01-25 ... | reverse complement strand
ACCCTGACCGGGGCCAGCGCGGTTTTGATCTCCTACGCCAACACCAAGATTGAGGAATTGGACGCACAGCGGCAAACACTGGCAAAGGAAATCGCGGCCCTGTCTGCGGAGAGTATGTCGCCGGAACAGATTGAGCGGTTGTCGGTGTACCTGAACCGCTGGGAAGAGATTGACTTTGACGATAGGCGGCAGGTGGCCGATAGCCTTATTTCTCAAATCCGCGCCACGGGTGAATGTGTCGCCATTGAGTGGAAAATCTGACTTTCAACTATCCATCGCATTTGACTATGGGCTGTATGCCCTTGTCAAGAGATGTAACCGTTTTGAATGGGAACACTCTATGCTTAGTATTGTAAGAGGGTTGGGGACAACAAAAAATGCCATAGAAATTAACGAAACCAGTGTTACCATTTCCAGCAGGCTGAATAAACAGCCTATCTATGATGCAAAAGAGGTCCAGATGAAAGCAATTGATAGCGTGGAAGTTTGGGAGAAAGTTTCAATTTTCTACGCACTTTTTGGAGTCTTGATCGTTGGTTTTCTAATTTCCCTCCCTATTCTGTTTCTGACGAGACTGGGAACCATTGTTCAAAAAATGGGTGTCATTGGAATTGTGTTTTCGGTATTAATCTGCCTGGTCATGCTGGGTTCACTTGGGGGCATTTTCTTTCGGATGCACCACTGGCGGCTGACCATCAAAACACAGAAGGAACCGACATATGCAATTTACGAACTATCCGCAAGGCCGAAAGACAAAATGTTGCTGCTTCAGATTCAGAGCGCGATTATGAGCCATGCGGGGATACCGAGTGAGCCTGTACAGAAAAGGTCAAAAAAACTGGTGCCTGCCATTGTAATTTCCGTTCTCGTCCTTGTGGTAGCTGCGTTTATTGCTTTTCAGGAACTTTATCAAATCAGGGCGTTGCCAGAGAAGATTTTATCTGACAAAGAAACACGAGCTACCGCTTGGGTTGAAATGAGAGGAGATTTCGTCCCTAGCGATTGCGATATTATAGCAGAGGTCACCGAAGGACAGTTAGCCAAGCCAACGGCTGTGCCACGATATGAAGATGGTTCGTTTCTCTACCAGTATGTGAAATATATCTATAACGTTACACTCAGCAACCATGCCGGAGAGATCGCTTCAGGAACAGTAACGGCAACAGTCGGCTTTAGCGTAAAGCCATTTCATAATCAGCCAGAGGCGATTATATTTGATTCTTTTACTTATTCGGATGAATTAACGGATTTCATAGCGCAGCAGCGAACAATGGCTGACCAGCAAACATCACTTGCCCCCGTGACGAATGATTGGTGCTATGATCCTGCGGATATGATTTCCACTACTACGGAAGAAGAAATATTGGCCTATAACGCATATTGGAACGAGAATTATCAAAGCGTTACTGCCGTAGCTGCTATAACGGATGCACTAGAAGGTGAAGCTGTTGATACATACGCCAATGAGTTGGCAGTTGAATGGGGTCTCAGTGAAAACGATATGCTATTCCTAATCTATAATAACGGGAAATTCTGGCAATGGTATCCCAATCAAACATTCTATAATAACTATGAAGATGGATTTGGATTACAAAATGCTTGGTCTAGCTTTCAAGTTGGCTATGAAGATGGCGGTATTGATAATGCACTGAAAGTATTCTTTGAGGAACTAGACCTTTACTATGCTGCGGTATATATGGCCTCCGATCCATTACCGATTTCTGAACCGTTGGAACTCACATATTCCAGCGGAGCGGGAGCATGGCAAACCAGCCTGACCCTTTCTAGGGATGGTTCATTTGAAGGCTCATATTATGATGCTGATATGGGAGATCGAGGGGAGAACTATCCCAATGGAACAGTTTACCTGTGCAATTTTTCCGGTAAATTTACAGATATAACACAGGTGAATGATTATACCTACTCTATGACACTGGAAAATGGAGAACTATACGTTACCGCAGAGGGCGGCGAGGAATGGATCGAGGATGGCGTGCGCTATATCTTGATGCGGCCCAGTGGGTTGGACTGGGGTACAAACTTCCGTTTCTATACTCCAGATGCCCCGGTCAGTAAGTTACCCGTAGAGTTCTTGGATTGGTGGCCTGGCCGATTTGATGAAACGCCGTCAGATAATCTTTCTTATTATGGCCTGTATAACGAGGACGAAGGAAGCGGATTCTTTACATACGAGTAGTCCTCAACGAAAAATATTCCGCAGGGCAGACTTCAAAATCTGCCCTGCGGTTTCTTTTCATAACTTTTCAAAACTCTTGCGCCAGATGGAGCAAAAATGGAGCATTTGCCCGTTTTGGAGCAGCTAAAAAGCCTTGAACCCCTTACGCCACAACGGTTCGGTTAATCCAGGGGCTTCATCGTCGGGAACAAAATCACATCCCGAATGGAGTCGCTTCCGGTGAGCAGCATAACGCACCGGTCGATACCGATGCCCAAGCCGCCTGTCGGGGGCATACCGTACTCCAGTGCGGTGAGGAAGTCCTCATCCATCATACCGGCCTCGTCGTTGCCGCTGAGGCGGTCCGCCACTTCCTTCTCAAAGCGCTGGCGCTGGTCAATCGGGTCGTTGAGCTCCGAGAAGGCATTGCCCATCTCGCTGCGGCAGATAAACAGCTCGAACCGCTCCGTCACCCGTGGGTCCTTGGGCGAGCGCTTCGCCAGCGGCGACACGTCCACGGGGTGCATGGTGATGAAGGTGGGCTGTACCAGCTTTCCCTCCACCTTCTGGTCAAAGCATTCATACAGTGCGTGACCCCAGGTGGGCTCCACGCCGTCCATGTCCACGCCCACGCTCCTGGCGGCGGCTACGGCCTCCTCGTCAGAGGAGATGCCCATAAAGTCCACGCCCAGGTGCTGCCTGACCGCCTCGGCCATGCTCAACCGGGGCCAGCCGGGAGTCAGGTCGATCTCCTCCCCCTGCCACTGGACCTGGTAGCCGCCGCAGATGTCTTTGGCCGCACCGCTGAGCAGCGCCTCAAACAGGTCCATCATGTCGTTAAAGTCGGCATACGCCTCGTAGAGCTCCACCGTGGTGAACTCCGGATTGTGCTTGGTGTCCATGCCCTCGTTGCGGAAGATGCGCCCCACCTCGTAGACCCGCTCCATGCCGCCCACGATCAGCCGCTTGAGGTTCAGCTCCGTGGCAATGCGCATGTACATGTCAATATCCAGGGTGTTGTGGTGCGTGATGAAGGGCCGAGCGGTAGCGCCGCCGCTGATGGTGTTCAGAACCGGCGTCTCCACCTCCATATAGCCCCGGTTGTCCAGGAAATTCCGCAGGTACTTGATGAAAGCGCTGCGGATCTCAAAATTCCGGCGGACCTCCGGGTTGACGATCAGGTCCACATACCGCTGGCGGTAGCGGGTCTCCTTGTCGGTGAGGCCGTGGAACTTCTCCGGCAGGGGCAGAAGGGATTTCGAGAGAAGCGTGATCTCCCTCCCCCGGACGCTCATCTCCCCCCGCTGGGTGCGGAAGACCTCGCCCCGCACGCCCACGATGTCGCCGATGTCGTACTTCTTAAAGCGGTTATAGGCGTCCTCATCCATCTCGTCCTTCCGGGCGTAGAGCTGGATGCGTCCGGACTTGTCCTGGAGGTCGCAGAAGCTGACCTTCCCCATGCCCCGCTTGCTCATGAGACGACCGGCGATGGTGACCTCCGTGCCCTCCAGGGCGTCGAAGTTGTCCTTGATCTCCTGGGCACGGCGGCTGACCACAAATTTTGTCTCCTGAAAGGGGTCCCGACCCTCGCCCTGGAGGGCGGAGAGCTTCTCCCGGCGGACCTTCAAAATTTCACTGAGGTCCTGCTGGACCTCCGGCGCGGTATTCTTTTCAGCCATATTCTCTCCTCTTTCGTATCCCGGGTTACCTCTCTATTTTGTCGATCCGGTATTTGATCTCCCCGGCGGGGGCGTTGACGGTGACGGTCTCCCCCTCCCGGTGGTTCATGAGGGCCTTGCCGAAGGGGGAATCCTCGCTGATGATGCCGTGCATGGCGTCCGCCTCCTGGCTGCCCACGATTTTGAAGTTGCGGCTGGCGCCGCCGCTGAGGGCGGTCACGGTGACGGTGGAGCCGATGGTCACCTGGTCGGTGGGCATATCGCCCTCCTCGATGACGACGGCGTGGAGCAGCACATTCTCCAGCTCGCCGATCCGGGAGTAGAGCTTGCCCTGTTCGTTTTTGGCCTCGTCGTACTCGCTGTTCTCGCTGAGATCGCCAAAGCCCCGGGCCACCTTGATCATCTCCGCCACCTCATCGCTGCGGGTGGTCTTCAGGTAGCTGAGCTCCTTTTGCAGCTCGTCAAAGCGGGCCTGGCTCATTTTGTACTCTTTTTTCGTACTCATATCGTGCGGTCCTTTCCATCTTCCGTACAGGCCGCCGCAGTCCGGCGGGCCTGCGGCGCTATACTACTGAGTCTAATTCTCATTCATAGCATTATATCGGGATTTTTCTGTTCTGTCAACCAGGAATTTCCGCCAGAAGCGTCTCCAGCGGCAAAGCGCCCATGGCATACAGCGCGGCCGTCAGCTGCTCCTGGTCACAGTTGCTCTCCATCTGCGCCGCCACCTCTGCGGGCAGACACAGCGGCAGTCTTCCCCGCCCCGCCTCACCGCCGGGATAGAGGGCATACAGGATGGGGTTATCCAGCTTCAGATCCGTCCTGGGAGAGAAGAGAACCAGCGCATCCGCCCGGTCCAGCTGGTCCGGCGACGGCTCCAGCAGCAGGGAGATGCCATACTCCCGCCGCAGGTCTCTGGCGAAGCTCTCCGCTCCCCGGGCGCTGAGCAGCACGTACCGGTAGCTGAGGGCCAGAGCCTTGGCGCACTCGGTGACTTCCCTGATCGCCCGTTCGCCGGAGATGGCCACCACCGCCCGGGTGGGCTGGAATCCACCGGACTCCAGCCGCCGCCGGGTCAGCGGCGCCGCCAGGGCCCGGCGCAGAGGCAGGGTGTCGATGGGCAGAATCCCTTGCCGGATGAACAGGGCCGTATAGGGAAAATCCACCGGGAACACGGCGGAACGGGCCCCCGCTTCCCGGAGCATCCGCGCGCCCTGCCGGGCGCGGAACCGGGCCAGCGGCCCGTTTGGCCGGGCCTCCAGGGCCATCCGCAGCGTGATAAAGTTTCCACCGGAGAATTGACGCTCGCCGAGCTCGGGCCGCCTGGGGCCCTCTCCATAGATGATATAACCTAACATTCTGATACCGCCTCCCGGTGGACTATATGCTCCGGGAGACAATTTTATGCCAGCGGCCCCGGAGACATACGCCTCCGGGGCCGGTCAGGGGTTCCTTAATAGGGGATCAGCGCCAGGTTCATGTCCACCTTGCCCTCAATGCCCGGGACGCTGCCGCTGTCGGTGTACTGCCAGATGCGGTAGTTGTAGTACATATCCGGCTGGTTGCGGCTGTTGTACTGGGCAAACCAGAAGTCGTACCCGGTCAGGCGGCTGAGGTCCAGCCGGGTGTAGCCTACCTCCAGCCCCATGTAGATCATGGGCGTATAGCCCGCCTGGGCCACTGTCTCACAGAAGGCGATGGCGCAGTCCGTGAGGGTGTTCTTGTCCACGCCGTAGCTCCGGGCGGTCTTGGAGTAGATCTCCCAGTCGAAGATGACGGGGTACTCCAGGCCGCGGCCGTTCAGCTTCCCGATGGTATACAGGGCCTCCTCCACCGCCTCGGCGGTGTTGATGGCCTGGGAGAAGAAGTACACGCCGGTCTTCAGCCCCGCCGCCTTGGCCCCCGTCAGGTACTCCTCAAACCTGGCGTCGTCGTAGAGCTCACCGGACTCGGCAAACCGTCCGCCCACGCGGATGAGGGCGAACTCCACTCCGGCCTCCGCGACCTTCTGCCAGTCGATGCTCTCCTGATACCGGGCCACGTCGATGCCCCAGGCGGTGGTATAGGCGGGGTCATTGTAGTAGAGGCGGCTGCCGCTGCGGACGAAGAGATCCTTATTGTACGGCGCGGCGGGCACGTCCCACAGCACGGGGATCTGCTTGCCGCCATATGTAATGTAGCCCGAGAGGGAGGGGTCGTTGGGCGCCGAGTAGCCCCGCAGACGGGAGACAATGGCGCACATCTCCGCCCGGCTGATGGCGCTGTCCGGGCGGTAAAAGCGCACGCTGCCTTCGATCTCCCCGGTGGTGACCCCCGCCTCATAGAGGGTCAGGGCATAGGGGTCGTCCACGTCGGCGAAGGGGGATACGCCGCTCTTCAGCTCCAGGTCCATGGCGATGACGGCGATCCGCGCGATGGTCAGCCGGTCGATGGGGGCGTCCAGATTGGCGATCTCCCCCACGGCCACGCACCCCATGCCCTCCGCCAGGGAGAGGTAGTTCCCCGCCCAGTGTCCGGCAGGGGCGTTGCCCGGGTCGACCTTGGTGGCCGCCACAAGCAGCAACTTCAGCGCCTCTCCGGCGGTCAGGAAATTGCCGGGCTGAAAGGTGCCGTCGGGATAGCCGCCCAGGATCTTCTCATAGCTCAGCTCCCGGACGTAGCTGTAGTGCCAGTCGCTCTCCTTCACATCCCGATAGGGGTTGACCCACGCGGAGTAGTCCGGCTTCGGTTCCGCCGGTGTGGAGGGGATGGGCGCGGCTGCGCCCCCGTCCCAGCGGGCGTAGACGCTCAGGGAACCCATGGCGGTCTCCTCCCCCGTCAGGGGCACGCCTCCCGCGGTAAACCAGCCCTGAAATACCGCGCCCGCCTTCGTGGGGACAGGCAGCTGGCCATAGGGGGCCCCCAAGGGGTAGAACACCGTCCGGCTGCCCATGCCGGGGTCGTTCTGGCCGCCGTTTACCTCATAGTCTATGTAGCAGTAGCGGGACAGCCCGTCTTGAAAATTGTAGTCGCCATAGAGGAACAGAAACGCCTCCCTCAGCCGTCGGCTCACCAGATTTTCCAGGACGGCGGTGCCGGAGTGGCACCAGGTGGCAATGGCATTGACGACCTCCGCCTCCGTGTACTGCTCGATCCCATTGATGAGGTAGGAGCACAGCCGGTAGTCGGGGTTGATCCACTGGGACCCCAGGGTATAGGTCATACTGATCAGGGCGTCGTACTGGTACTGGGGGACAGAGATGCCGTATTGGCGCAGAAAGTCGTTGACCTTTGGCTCCTCCAGCTGCACCAGATGGGTCCGCAGCAGCAGATCCGCCTCCTCCTCGCTGATTCCCATGGGGTAGTCGTTCTGTCCGCACTCCACACCATAGCCGATATACCACTTCCCGTTGTTGTCGGCGTATGGCAGGGAGCGGAACCCCTCCAGCTCCTTGATCATCGCTATGCACTCCTCGCTGGTGGTGTGGGCTTCCACCGCCAGGGCCGCCCCGGACAGAAGCGTCGTCGTCAGCGCCAGGCACAGCAGCAGGGATAGAAGTTTTTTCAGGGAAGCTCTGCTCTTCATAGGATGTCTCACTTTCTGGAAAATGATTTCACGGTATGGCCCGCAACCCGTCCCGGGCCATCGGCTCGAAAAAATAAAAGTTTCGACCGTAGTTTACCATAACCGACAAACAAAGGGAACCCCTCCGGCACGAAATTAAGATTTTTGTAACAAAACACCCCCGGGGACCTATGGTCCCCGGGGGTGTTGGTGATATTTACGAGGTAAACGTATCAGATCCAGAGCTTCGAGACGGAGATCTCCTGGTAGATGCGCTCAATGGCCTCGGCAAACATGGGCGCAACCGTCAGATACTTGATTTTGCCGGAGAGCGAGGCGTCCACCGGCGCAATGGTGTCCAGGAAAGCCAGCTCCTTGATGACGCTGCTGTTGATTCGGTCGATGGCGGGCCCCGAGAGCACGCCGTGGGAGGCGCAGGCGTACACGTTGCGGGCGCCTCCCACCTCCACGATGGCCTTGGCCGCGTTGCACAGGCTCCCCGCCGTATCCACCATATCGTCAAACAGGATGCAATCCTTGCCCTCCACGTCGCCGATGACGTTCATCACCTCACACTGGTTGGCCTTCTGGCGGCGCTTATCCACGATGGCCAGGTTCATGTGCAGCTTCTGGGCAAAGGCCCGGGCCCGGGACACGCTGCCCACATCGGGGGACACCACGATCATCTCCTCGCACTTCTCCCCGAATTTCTTGGCGTAGTAGTCCACAAAGACCGGGTTGCCGTACAGGTTATCCACAGGAATGTCGAAAAAGCCCTGGATCTGGGCGGCGTGCAGGTCCATGGTCAGCACCCGGTCCGCTCCGGAGGCGGTGAGCATGTTGGCCACCAGCTTGGCGGAGATGGGGTCCCGGGCCTTGGCTTTCCGGTCCTGCCGGGCATAGCCGAAGTAGGGGATCACCGCCGTCACACGGCCCGCGGAGGCCCGCTTCATGGCGTCGATCATCACCAGCAGTTCCATGAGATGGTCGTTGACCGGACTGCTGGTAGACTGGATCAGGAATACGTCGGACCCTCGGACGGACTCATAGATGGAGGCGCACACCTCGCCGTCGGCGAAATGGCTGATCTCAGAATTGCCCAGCTGAATGCCGATCAGGCGGCACACGTCCCGGGCCAGTCCTTTGTTGGCGTTGCCGCTGAAGACCTTCATGTCTTTTCCGTGAGAAATCATTTCCAACATCCTCTTTTCATCATAATCATCAGCATATTGTGAGCGGGAAAAACGGGCATGGATCTTCTCTTACTTCTTGTATAGGTCCCGTCGGGCTTTTGCCCAGCCGGGCTTGTTCTCCTGGCGCACCCGGGAGATGGCCAGGGCGTCGGGCTCCACATCCTTGGTGACCGTGGTCCCGGCGGCGATGTACGCGCCCTCCCCCACCGTAACGGGAGGGACCAGATTGGTGTTGCAGCCTATGAATGCGTCGTCTCCGATGACGGTGCGGTGCTTGCGGAAGCCGTCGTAATTGGAGGTGATCGTACCGCAGCCAAAGTTCACTCCCGCACCTACGTCGGCATCTCCCACGTAGGTGAGGTGGCTCATCTTGGTCCCGGGTCCGAACGAGGCGTTCTTGATCTCCACATACGCCCCCACCTTGCACCCGTCGCCCACCCGGCAGTGGGGCCGGATATGGGCAAAGGGCCCCACATGGACATCCTGTCCCAGAGCGCTGTCGTAGACCTGGGAGGCGTTGACCACACAGCCATCGCCGATCTCACAGTCGGCAATGAGGGCGTTGGGCCCGATCTCGCAGTTCTCGCCGATGACGGTGTTCCCCCGCAGGATGGTCCCCGGCAGGATGACGGTGCCCGGTCCAATGGTCACACGGGGGTCGATGTAGGTGTTGTCGATGTCCAGCACCTTCACCCCCGTGCGCTGGTGGAACATGGCGATCTTCTCCTTCACCGCCCGCTGGAGCTGGGCCAGCTCCGTGACCGTGCGGAAGGTGAGCATCATGCTGCCCACCGGCAGCATGGCCTCCCGGATCTCCTCCACCCAGCACCCGTGGGCAAACTCGGCAATGTCCCGCCGGTAGTCCTCCTCCGTACCGGCCACCGCCGCCGCCCCCTCGGGAAAACAGGCGGCAGCGTCCTCCAGATCCTCGCCCCGGCATACAACAAAAAACCGCCGAACGCCTTTTTTCATCCACGCCCGCATACACCAGTTGAGAATTGGGCAGAATAGTGCGTCCTGCAGCATCAGGGGTTTGCCGTTATACGTCTGTGCCTTGTCCTCTGTTAAAAAAATGACGATACATTTCTTGTTCTCCATGGAGAAGCGCCCCCTTCCGCTTGATACCCTTATTATAGCAGAAGCGTCCGTTTATGCAAGGAAAATTTTTTTCTGCGGCGCGGTTTTCTGTTTCTCCCTGTCAAATCCTGCTTTTTGCACAAGGTTTTGGCCCGCGGCAGGGGGGAATTGGGCAGTTTTACAGGGCCGGACCGGGCAGAAGTAAAATTTTTGAAAGAAATTCAAGGATAACGCTTGAATTTGGAAAAGATTTGTTTTACAATGTCCCTGTTAAAAATTGGGCGGATGGAGCGCCCGTCATGGAGGCGGGAGAAAAAACATGCTGGATATTGTCCTGGTGGAGCCCGAGATCCCTCCCAACTGCGGGAACATCGCCCGCACCTGCGCCGCCACCGGCAGTCGGCTGCACCTGGTGGAGCCCCTGGGCTTCGATGTCAGCGACCGGGC
>ERZ778518.2444-NODE-2444-length-10117-cov-4.355794_pt1 | contig 10117 bp, 10 predicted proteins | sample MGYA00510340_ERZ778518 | MGnify/ENA primary metagenome ERZ778518 (study PRJEB29527, sample SAMN07138967) | mouse gut metagenome | material: feces | host: mouse | place: China:Nanjing | collected 2016-01-25 ... | reverse complement strand
CGGGTGGTCCCATTTTCAAATGCTATCCGGGTCCCTTTTCAAATGTTAGATACATTGAGGATGCACGCAACACAGCTCTGCAATGCTCTCCACAAAAGCCTGCTTGGGGGCTTTCCTTGCTGGAGGCAGCTTGCGGTAAATATCCCCAAACTCAAGGTTGGCATAGTCCGCAGGCGTCATTTTCTCCACTTTTGGCTGTAAAATGGTTGTCAGTTTCTCCATTTTTGTCTATTTTTGCATCGTTAATATGTTTTAGTGATGCAAATATACAACCAAATTAGCTGTCAATCCAAATTATTCGACAACTTTTTTAGATGTATTTTTGTGGATTTTTTGTAATACGCTATGCTTCAAACTGATAACATTGGCAAAAAAATTAAGGAGTTTTTCAAAGCTCAAGGCATATCTCAGCGGCAAGCTGCTGAACGGCTCGGAACGACACAGCAAACCGTTGGCAGCCTATTAAATGGAAAATCGTTTGGCAAACGCACGGCTGCCAAATGGCATGAGGTGTTTGGCTTTAACCCTGCATGGCTAATAACTGGCAATGGAGAGATGTTTGAAGATGACAACCAAAATGATGATACAGCTAAAACGATTGTCGCTAATACCAGCGATGCTGTTGCCAGTGAGGTGCTACGCCTTATAACTAATGGGGAGCTTTATCCAGCCGCGGTGGTAAAAGCGAAAGATGAACAAATTGCCGAAAAAGATAAAGAGATACAGCGGCTCAATAGAGAGCTTGGTGCGCTCCGCAACGAACTTGAGCAAAGAGATAAAAGTAAATTGGCAACACCTGCGGCCTGTGCTGGAGCAGAAATATTGGCTGAACTAAATAGCAAATGAGTTATGGAGTATAAGGAAATGTTCGCCCTTGTTAAGGGTATGCTGTTGGCCTCCATTAAAGGAGAGCCTATAAATGTTGATGGCCTTAATGATCTAAAGCTACGTTTGGATATAGCCATTGATAATGCTTTGGTGCAGGGTGCGGCCATAAATGAACTGGAGGCCATGAGAAATGAGTTGTTAACTATACGCAAAGCTGTGTGGTATGCGAACTGATGAAAGCAGGGCAATAGACAACGCCATTAAAGAGCGTTTTTTTGAGGCGATAAGAATGTTGTTGGCCAGCAAGGCATTGAGAGGGCGGCAAACATATTGCAGGCTGTACGACATTAACAAACGGCATTTTTACGCACAGGAAAAGGATATAAATATGGCTGTGCTTAAACCATATTGGCTGGTGCCGTTGGTAGAGCATTATAATATAAATGCAGTTTGGCTCCTTACTGGCAAAGGTGGTATGTTTAATTCTGCACCCAAACCACGAAAAGAAAGGGCTGGCAGGTATAAGAACCCACCAGCCCCAGCGGCAGAGCCTCCAATGCAGGGAGAGCTTAATCTTGAGGAGCCGTAAAAGATACAAGCTCCAGTACACGCTTATTAGCCTCATCTTGCTTGCTGTAATCTCTATCTATATAAATATCGGTTACTCGCATTTGCTCATCAACATGGTTTAATGCCTCATGTATGGTGGCCTTATCAATCCCAGCTTTATTGCGTGCGAGCGTTGCCCATGTGTGGCGAGCTGCGTAAAACTCCAAATCGGGTATCTCTATTCCCTCCATGGCACCAATGAGCTTTAGCCCTCGGTTAATATATCCGTTAAATCCGTTGGAGGTGGTGTAACGGAGATGGAAATCAAACACACGCTGGCCTGTTGGGTCGCGGTATTTCTCTACCAGCGGCATAACGCACGGCTCTATCTTTATGCTTATGGTGGCATGGTCGGCTCTCCTGCTGGTCGTTTTGGTGCGCTGGTATGTTATGCGGCCATCCTCTATTTGAGTGCAGTTATACAAATCCACGCTGTTCATGCCAATGAGGCCAAAGGAGAGCAAAAACATATCGCGTGCCAGCTCTTGCCTTGAGGTGGGGTATTTTTTGCTATTTTGGTAGCCTACACGCTTTGGCACTCGCATAATGGCCTGTAGCTGCTCAACCGTTATGGAGCGTTTGCGAGTTAGAGGAGGGCGTGGCACTTGGAAACGCTTAAATGGGCTTAATGGTATGCGGATAATGCCAGCATCCTCATCGTTATACATAGCTTTAGCCTTGTTGTGGAGTATGCGGATATTGCCTAAATAGAGAGAGGGCGCACGCTCCCCCTTTGTCCTATTTGGGCGTGCAGGCTCATTCATGAGGTATTTGCAAAAATCAGTGAGTAACTTAACCGTTACCTCATGGATAGAGAGGTTGTCGCGTTTTAGGTAGCGCACCAGCGCATTTACAGCACTCTCGTAGCTCCGTGCTGTGCCAGCTCTGCCAGCAGCCTCGGTTTCCTTTATTACCTGTCGGGAAAAGGCAATAAAATCCAGCTCAAAAATGCCATTGTTCCTGTTGTAGTTTTGTATATAGTCCACCACTTGCTCAATGCTCATAACATTGGCTCTCTCAATAGGGAGGGTGGCCACAATTTTTTGATAACCCTCAATGGTGCGCTTGAGCGTATCATTAACTTGGGCGTTCTTAATTTTAAGCCCTCGCGTTAAATACTCCTTGGTTACAAATATGGAGGTGGGGAGGTGTTTTCGTTTACGGTTGTGGGTAACACGTATTTTTACGTTGTATGTGCCATCTTCCTTGCGGTGGTGCGCATATACAACGGCCTTAAATGTTGTACTCATTTTATTGGTTTCTTGCAGGTTAGGTGGCCTTAATGGTCATTTTGTGGCTCACAACCATTTTAGGAGTGTTGCATTTTGAGCCACATTTGAACCACAAACCGCCGCAAATTTCGCCATAATGAGCCAAAAATGCAGAAACAAAAAGAGCCAACTTTTGAAAGTTGACTCTTTTTTGTACTCCCGAAGGGAATCGAACCCTTATCATTGGAACCGGAATCCAGTATTCTATCCATTGAACTACAGGAGCTTACGTTATTTTTATGCTCGGCAAACTCTTTTGCCGATTATGAGTTTTGTTTTGGAGGAGCTAAATTTACTTACAAGCACCGGAATCCAATATTCTATCCATTGAACTACGGAGACATCTGCAGCGCGCAATATTTGCGCTTTGCGTTGTGCAAAATTAATCGTTTATTTGTATTTTTGCAAATCAATCGTTGAAAATTATATAACCGATACGTTTTTTATGAATGTAAAAATAGAGGACAGCTGGCGCGAGGCGCTTGCCGCGCAATGGGATATGCCGTATTTCAAGGCGTTGACCGACTTTGTGAGGGCTCAGTATGCCGCTACGACAGTATATCCTCCGGCATCAAAGATATTCGCCGCGTTTGACGCATGTCCGTTCAATCAGGTAAAAGTTGTGATTATCGGCCAGGATCCTTATCATGGGCCGGGGCAGGCCAACGGCCTGTGCTTCTCGGTCAACCCGGGGGTGCCGTTTCCGCCTTCACTGGTAAACATATTCAAGGAAGTGGCGGCAGATACAGGCGCGGCTGTCCCGGCTGACGGCGACCTGTCGCGATGGGCGCGTCAGGGTGTTTTCATGCTCAACTCTGTTCTTACCGTGGAGCAGGGCCGGGCGGCCTCACATGCGTCACGCGGATGGGAGACACTGACCGACGCGGCAATCTCGGCGCTGTCGGAGAGAAGAGACAATCTGGTGTTTCTGTTGTGGGGCAGCTATGCCATCAACAAGGGCAAGCTGATTGACCGCGACCGGCATCTTGTGCTTACATCGGTGCACCCGTCGCCACTGTCGGCTCATCGCGGATTTTTCGGCAACAGGCACTTTTCACAGGCCAATGCCTACCTGCAGTCACACAATATCACTCCGATAGAATGGTAAGGACTACGGCTGTCATATTATCATTTCTTGCAGCGGCGGCAATGACGGCGGCCGACACCATGACCGGTATTTTCGACGATGCGTTCCACACGCTGCGCACCGATATAAACGGCGACTATATGGCTCCGCCGGTGTTGCTGCTCGACTCGCCCGACCAACTCACCATTTCGTTTGACGAGATAACGGAAAGCAATTCCTATCTGAGATATTCGCTTGTGCACTGCAATGCCAACTGGACGGAGTCGCCACTGGTGGAGTCGGAGTTTATCGACGGCTTCAATTTCGGCAATGTCGATGACTACGAGTATTCGCGAATGACGTCGGCTCACTATGTCAATTACCGCATAACCCTCCCCAACGACCGTTTCCGTTTCAAGATTTCGGGCAACTATCTTGTCAGAGTGTATCGTGACGACGACCCTGACACCACCCTGCTGCAGGCACGGTTTATGGTTTCGGAGTCGACGGCGACGGTGCAGGCCGATGTGCTCAGCGTCACCGACATCGACTACAATGACTCCCACCAGCAGGTGTCGGTGAAAGTCGATGCCACCAATGCCAAGGTTGAAGATGTGTTTAACGACCTGATGGTCTACGTCAGCCAGAACGGCCGTCTCGACAACGAGGTGATGGTGCGCCAGCCTTTGCGCGTATCGGGCAAGAAAGCCTTTTACGAGCATCTGCGTCAGCTGATTTTTCCGGCCGGAAACGAATACCGCCGCATGGAGACAGTGTCGACCACTTATCCGGGTATGAATGTCGAGGCGGTCGAATATCACGACCCGTATTACCACGCCACACTTACGACCGACTATCCGCGCTCAGCCGGAAGTTACATCTATGACCAGACACAGAGCGGACGATTTTTCATTCGCGAATACAACTCGTCGGATTCAGATACGGAGGCTGACTACGTGGTGACGCATTTCTCGCTTGACGCTCCCGAACTGCCCGGAAAGCATATCTTTCTTGACGGAGATCTGACAGGGCGACGCTTCGACCCGCAGTCGCTCATGACATATAACCGAGCCACCGGCCGATACGAAAAGACCCTCCTTCTGAAGCAGGGCGCTTACAATTACCAGTATCTGACGATAGATGCCGGCGGAGGCAGTCACTCAGGCTCTACATCCACCATCGAAGGCGACTTCTATCAGACGCGCAACGAATATCTCGTGAAAGTCTACACGCGCCGCCGCGGCGAACGATACGACCGTCTCATCGGTGTGACATCGGTCATATTCCACTAATCAATCATCAAAATGCGGGATACTCCCGCGCAAATCATGGACGAAGAAAAAATTATGTTACAGATACAGAATGTATTGGTCTCTCTTGATCTTGCCGAGCAATTTTTCTGCTGCGACCTTGACGCCTGTCTCGGACAATGCTGCATCGAAGGTGACGCCGGAGCACCGGTTACCGCCGAAGAGGTGAAACGCATCGAGGAAGTGCTGCCCAAGATAAAGGAAGATATGATACCTGCGGGACTCCGTGAGGTGGAAGAAAACGGTGTGGCATACGTTGATGAGGAGGGTGACCTCGTGACAACGATTGTCGACGGGCGCAACTGCGCTTTCACCTGCTATGACCCTGACGGGAAATGCCTTTGCGCCATCGAGAAAGCATGCCGCGAGGGTCGCATCGATTTTCTCAAACCCGCATCGTGCCACCTCTACCCTCTCCGTCTCACCGAGTATCCCGATTTCACGGCCGTCAACTACCATCGCTGGAAGATATGCCGCCCGGCGGAAACCCTCGGCCGCAAACTCGGTCTGCGTCTCTACAAATTCCTCGAAGGCCCGCTGACCGCCCGCTTCGGCAAGGAATGGTACGACGAACTGTGCGAAGCCTGCGAAGCCTATCTCAAAGAATACCCCGACGGTGTCAGATAAGCACACCGACAGCCTTACTGCATGCTCTTGAACTGTGCGCGGGTATGAGGCAAATTTTGAAACATTTTCGTCATGGGAGTCAAGGATAGACAATTCTTTCCACAATTTGCTTTTTTGTTGAAGATTTTATGGCCTCTTTTTTCGTAAATTTGCCATAATGCCAATGGCATTTTATCACTGATGCCAACTGACATGTGTAATTCAACCCAAAAGTATCTGCCATGAATAAATCCTTGAAAATCGCATTAACACTTATGCTGCTGTCGGGCAACGTCACGGCATACTCAGCCACGCAATATCTCCACTCTCCGTCTACGTTATGGAAAATATGCCCGGCCGATGAAATCAAGATAGAAGAAATTGTTGACAACAGATATGACGCCACGGGATGGGTAGACGCCATAGTGCCCGGCACTGCCTTCAATTCTTACGTTGAGGCCGGAATGGAGAAAAGCCCGAATTTCGGAGACAATATCCATAATGTCGATCGAAAGAAATATGACCGTTCGATGGCTTACCGAACCTGCTTCCGCATTCCCAAGGAGTCGGAAGGCAACCGTCTATGGCTTAATTTTGACGGCATAAACCGTCGTGGCACGGTCTATCTTAACGGCCGTCAGCTCGGAGTGCTCGACGGATTCATGCATCGCGGGCGCTATGACATAACTGATGTCACCGACCGCGACGGCGACAACACTCTTGTTGTCATTGTCGACATGCCTCAGCAGCCGCTTGCCAATCAGGGAAGCCCAAACTATCTTTCATCGGCCGGCTGGGACTGGATGCCCTACGTGCCCGGACTCAACAGCGGTCTGACCGACAAGGTGTGGATATCAGATTCGGGCGACGCAACGATTATTGACCCGTGGATACGTACAGTCAGACTCACACCGTCGCACGACCGCGCTGAACTGACAGTGGAGACGGGCGTCAGGAATTCCGGCAAAGAGAAAAAAAGGTTTACCGTCAAAGGCACAATCACCCCCGGCGACATCACGTTTGAAAAAGATGTTGAAGTTGAACCCGGCTACACCTCGGTCGTTGAGTTTGACAAACGATATTATCCGCAGCTCTCGATAAAAAATCCCCGCCTTTGGTGGCCCAACGGCTACGGCAAGCCTAACCTTTACACCTGCCGTCTTGAAGTCATTTCCGACGGCAAAACCAGTCAGGAGAAAGAGGTGACGTTCGGCATACGCAAATATGCCTACGACAAGAATGACGGAGTGCTCCACATAAAAATCAACGATACTCCGGTATTTGTCAAGGGAGGCAACTGGGGCATGAGCGAGTATATGCTCCGCGCACGAGGCCGGGATGACTACGACATGCGCATAGCGTTGCATAAAGAAATGAACTTCAACATGATACGCAACTGGCTCGGGTCAGTCACCGATGAAGAGTTTTATGACGCCTGCGACCGTAACGGCATCATGGTGTGGGATGATTTCTGGATCAACTCCAATCCCAATGTGCCTTACGACCTCAACACGTTTAACAACAACGTGATCGAGAAGATAAAACGATTGCGCAACCATGCGGCAATAGCAGTGTGGTGCGGCGACAATGAAGCTCATCCGCTGCAACCCATCGATGACTGGATGGCTACCGACATAGCAGCATTTGACGGCGGCGACCGCATGTATCAGCCACGCTCAAACGCCGAAGGATTGAGCGGCAGCGGCTCATGGGGCGCTTTCGACCCCCGCCACTATTTCACCCCCTATCCCAACAGTTATGCCGGAAGCGACGGATATGGCAGCTGGGGGTTCCGCACCGAAATCGGTACAGCCGTGGTGCCTACTTACACCAGTCTCGTAAAATTCATGCCCGATGACCATCTGTGGCCCATTGACGAGATGTGGAACAAGCACTATTTCGGACAGAATGCCTTTAACGCCGATCCTGACGGATATGTCAGAATGCTCACCGAAAACTGGGGTGCGCCTACCGACGCAGCCGATTTCTGCAAAAAAGGGCAGCTCCTCAACTACGAGTCAAACAAAGCAATGTATGAGGGCTGGATCGACCATATATGGGACGATGCCTCCGGCATAATGACCTGGATGAGCCAATCGGCATACCCTTCGATGGTATGGCAGACCTACGACTACTACTTCGACCCGACCGGAGCCTACTGGGGCTGCAAGTCGGCCTGCGAACCGGTGCACATCTACTGGAACCCTGTCAGCAACGCGGTGCGTGTGGCAAACACCACTGCCGACGGCCGCTATAATCTTACAGCCGAAGCCCGTGTCTACAACCTCGACGGGAAAGAGGTAAAACGATACACCAAGTCAGGAACGCTCAACTCCGCGCCCAACAAAGTGACCGACGCATTCGTGCTTGATTTCAATACCGACCGCGATACAATATCTCTCGGCAAGACCGTCACAGCCTCATCGACAAAAGAGGGTGAGCCCTGCGACGTAGCCGACGGCAATTCCTCCTCACGCTGGGCCGCCGAGAAAAGACCCGGCGAATGGATTACCATCGACCTCGGCGAAAAGATGAAAGTGGGCGGCGTGCGTCTCAACTGGGAGGCCGCCTACGCCCGAAAATACAAGGTGCAGGTAAGCGAAGAGGGGCACTGGTGGCGCGATGTTGTCAACGAAGAGAACGGCGAACCCGGCATTGCCGAATATTTCTTCCACGAAGCCGACGCCCGCTACGTGCGCATGCAGGGTGTTGAACTCGGCAACGATTACGGATATTCGCTTTGGGATTTCGATGTCTACGGGCCTGAAAAGGCCTCTGAAGGTCTCGATGACACGCATTTCATCTGCCTTCAGTTAAAGGACAACGACGGCACGCTCATAAGCGAGAACACATATTGGCGCGGCCACGACCGCAAAAACTTCCAGGCCGTCAACACAATGCCGAAAGCCACACTCAAAGTCAAAGACAGCATCAAAACAGTCGACGGAAAGGCTGTCATTACAGCCACCATCACCAATCCACGCAACGCCCACTCGGCAGCTTTTGCAGTGCATGCCCAACCCGTCAGAAACAGCGATGGTGAGCGATTGCTTCCTGCGATAGAGAGTGACAACTATTTCACCCTTATGCCAGGGCAAAGCAAGACCGTGACGTTTACATTCTCTCCTTCACTGCTTGATGGCTCAGGCTACACAATGAAAGTCGAAGCCTACAACAATTGACAGGAGAGTGTTACAGCACTTCATATTTTCCCGATAATTACAAACCTAACTGAGATATTGAAATGAAATTGAAATCTGTATTCATTTTCCCGATGCCTGAGAGATAGCGTTTGCCGACAATTCCGCCCGCCGAAAATTTATCAACCAATGGGGCATGTGCGGCCCCGGGAATACACGCACCTTGACCGCGGCCTCGCCATCGAGACTTATAACGGCGAATGGGGCGAAGAGCATATACCGGCCGGCACCCCGATACTCCGTGAATGGAAAACAAGCCCCTTCACTGTCGGACAAAACGAACACCGTCATCAGTCACACCTGATGGCACTCTACCCGCTCGGCGACATCACTTCGGAAAGCGAATATTTTGATGCAGCCGTCAATTCACTGAAACTGCGCGGCGACCAAACGACCGGCCGGTCACTTGCCTGGCGTCTGTGTCTCTGGGCAAGCGCTCTTGACGGCGATCACGCCCATGAAACGATACGCAAAGCGCTCCGCCATTCCGAGAGCTACGGTCTGACCTATGAGACAGCCGGTGTCTACTATAACCTGTTTGACTCCCATTCACCCTTCCAGATTGACGGTAACTACGGATTTACCGCAGGCGTCAGCGAGATGCTGCTCCAAAGCCACGGAGGCACTATCCGCCTGCTGCCGACACTGCCCTCATGCTGGGCAAAAGGCTCGATGCGCGGACTCAAGGCTCGCGGCAACTTTGAAATAGACCAGCAGTGGAGCGACGGGCTTCTTGACGCCTGCACAATCCGCTCGCTTTCAGGCAACGAAGTCACGGTAACATACAAAGACATCGCCAACGCCACCATCACCGACCTCAAGGGACGCCCCGTCAAAGTCAAATCCTCCAACAGCGACACCATAACCTTCGATACCCAAAAAGGCGCATCCTTCACAATCAACTTCACCAGATAACAGATATTGTATTAAAATAGTTACGTGGAGGTGTCGATGACACCTCCACGTAACTATTTTAATACAATATCTTTCAATAAGACATGATTACTTTGTCAGGGGGGAGTAGTCGCGGGAGTAGCGGAGCATCTGTGGGATGTAGGTTTCGGAGTAGTCGATAGTCACGTCGGTGATGTTGCCGTCGTTATCGAATACGGGAGTGTAGACGGGGTTGACGAAGCCTTTGTAGGGCGCGATGTTGAGATGCGCGTAGTGGTCGAGTACTTGATTGTGAAGTTTAGGATCGCTTTTGCCGGGGTCTTTTTCCACGAG
>ERZ778518.2437-NODE-2437-length-10144-cov-3.656953_pt1 | contig 10144 bp, 5 predicted proteins | sample MGYA00510340_ERZ778518 | MGnify/ENA primary metagenome ERZ778518 (study PRJEB29527, sample SAMN07138967) | mouse gut metagenome | material: feces | host: mouse | place: China:Nanjing | collected 2016-01-25 ... | reverse complement strand
ACAAAATTTCCAAGAATCGGCAGGATAATAAAAATCAACGCATACCGGTCCATCCTCCAGATCATGTAAAATCCCAACAGGGCGGCGGAGAAGGTGACTGCCATATGAAAAATATCGTGCAGCATCTTAGGCACCCGCGTCTTTGCTTCCCGTACGGCAAGCATATACTGGTTGTAAAACTCACTGTCTTCAAAACAGGCCAGCTCTACATTTCCTGATTTTTCAAAGAGCTTCAGATTCAAATTTTTATATACCTCTGCCTGTGTGATCGGAAGTACCTTCCCATTCACATAACTGTTATAAAATGAAATGCTGGCAAATACAACTACCGTGATCATTAAGAATGTTATGATGGATGGAAACTCCTGGTCTGTCTCCAACGCGTGGATGACGTACCTCATAAAAAACGCGCTGTAAAAGAGCCATTCAAAATAGCCGAGCAATCTCGTCACTGCTTTATGTATCGTCTGGCTCGGACTGATCTTCCATAACAGGCGCAGCGCGTACACATTATTTTTCAGCGCGCGCCATTTTTCATTTTGTTTCATATATCCTCCTTGTTTTTCAGGAGGCAAACCTCCTTTTTCGCCTGATGTGAGTGAGACAAAGTGCCGGAAACTCCCAGCGCTTTGTCTCTCGTGGGACATAAGCTTTCTGCCGTTATTCCCCTCACATCTGCATCTCCATCTGTGCCTTCACGAGCCGGTAATAAATCCCCTTCCTCCGGATCAGTTCCTCATGGGAGCCGACTTCCGCCACCTGGTGCCCGTCGATGACGATGAGCCGGTCGGCATTTTTTAACGTAGACAGCCGGTGCGCGATGGCAAACGTAGTCCGGCCATCCGTCAGCCGTTCCAGCGCTTTTTGGATCATGTACTCACTCTCCGTATCAAGGCTCGCTGTCGCCTCGTCCAAAATGAGCAGTTTCGGCTCATTCAGAATCGCGCGGGCGATCGCGATACGCTGACGCTCCCCGCCGGAAAGGTTATACCCCTTCTCGCCGACATACGTATTGTAACCGTCAGGCGTTTTTGAGATAAACTCGTGGGCATTCGCCATTTTCGCCGCGCGGATCACTTCCTCATACGTCGCATCCGGCCTGGAAAAACGGATGTTGTTTAAAATCGTCCCAGAAAATAGAAATGTCTCCTGCAATACGACACCGATCTGGGCGTGGAATTTATCAGAACGGATTTCTTTTATATCGTGACCGTCCACCAAAAGATTTCCGTCATCCACTTCATACAGCCGCATGATCAGGTTGATGAGCGTCGATTTTCCCGTCCCGGACGCCCCTACGATCCCGATCATTTCCCCTTTGCGTATCGTCAGGTTCAGATCCTCCAGCACCGGCTGGTACGATTTATAACCAAACGTCGCGTGTCTGAATTCGATCTCGCCCTGCACATCGAGTTCCACCGGATGTTCGACATCCTCGATAAACGGCTCCTGCGCCAGCACATCATTGATCCTCTCAATACCGCTGATCAGGTTGATCAGCTGACGCGGCATATTTGTCATCCAGTTCAGGTACTGGTACAAAAGCTGCGTGTATGTCACAAACTGCAGCAGCTCACCGGTCGTCATCTCCCCGTCCAGCACGTCAATACCGCCAAAGTACACGACGAGAAACACGCCCGCCCCCATCAGAAAGTTCATCCAGGGGTTGAATACCGCCCAGAACACTTCATTCCTCGTCTGCACATGGCAAAATTCATCAGCCAGGTGATTAAACTTTACTTTTTCCGCCTCTTCCCTGCCGTATGATTTCACGACGCGCATACCGGAAATCACATCCTGCAGATTGCTGTTTACATCGTCGCCCCGCTTCCACTGGAGATGGAACCTGCGATGGATGTTTTTACGGAATCCATACGTGACCGCCGCCGCGATCGGAATAAAGATAAAGCTAAACAGTGCCAGCTTTACATTCAGCGCCAGCATAAAGATCACGTCGCAGAGAAAGATAAAACAGACCGTAAACATATTACAAAATGTCTTCTCCATAAACTCGCGGATCCTTCCGGTATCCGAGACGATACGGTTCATCAATTCTCCCGGCCGCCTGTCATTGATAAAACTCAAAGACAAGATCTGAATTTTCGCAAAAAGCTGTTCCCGCAGATCTTTTGCGATCCTTGCCCCGAGCACCGTACAATAATAACTTTTCAGTATATTGATGACCACGATCCCGATACTCAGGCCAAACATGATCCCCAGACAGGTAAACGCCACCGACATGCCGCCATTTCCTTTTGTCAGCACTTCATCCACCAGGTGCTTCTGCACTTCGGGATTTAACAGAGTGACGACAGACGCCAGGATCATCAGCGCGATGATTCCGACAAAACTCTTTTTATAGGGAGCCGCCATAGCCAGGAAATTCCGCCAGAACCCTCCCTCTTTCGAACAATGAGGGCAATAGCGCGTACCAGGTATCGCTTTTCCACAATTGGGACAGATCTTTTCATATTCACCGCTGACTACCTCTTCTCCCCGGCCGGAGATCAATATGTTGATCCCTCTCGCCACATAGGCGTACCGGGAGAGATGTTTGGCCGAATACTGCACGACGTAACGGCTCACGCCCTGATGTTCCAGTACGAGCAGGCCGCAGCCGATCTTCGGCTCCGCTTTTGCGTGCCTGCATTGTGACAGATCCAGTTTTTCCCGCAACTCTCCCTTTGAAATGACCCACAGATGCCTCGTCGTGACGACCAGATACGAATCCGGCAGAAAAGAACCATCCTCCGCCACATCAAACGGGACCGCGTAATAGATCCGCTCTCCGGCATCCATTTGGATACAGGAAACCGCAGTCTTTGGCAGTTCAAATTTTAATATCATGGATAACCTCCTCGCTTTGTGGCAACTATAAGAACAGATCCAGTTTCCGCTGCTCTTTCTGCGTCAGTTGTAACACATCCGGTATCTCAAACCTGTTCTCATCCAGATCGGTGATGAGCAGACGGGTGTCCGTCAGGCGTACGACAGCATTTCCGCCCATATTGATGGTAAACCGGCATTCACCCCGGTCAGTCAGTACATGGAAATACGCGTATCCGTACTCGTCCTTGATATCCAGTACCTTTTGTATCACCGGCGTGAAATAGTGCAGGTTCAACTGTTCCTCCAGCATTTTTCTCGTCTCCTTCGGCATCTTTTTCAAATCCTCAATGACGCCGATCTCTTTCGAACGCTCTTCCACCGTACGGATCGAAATGTATCGTTCCGGATCCGTAAAGGGGAACAGACGGATCACCTGTACCCTGTCCCACTCGGTTCCGTCAAATGCCAGCCGGATAAAACCGCCCTCCGTTCTGGAAAAAACAGCGTTGTCTTTTGTGAGATAGCGAAGGGCCGTCATCTCCTCCACTTCCTGTTCCATCTCTTCCATCTTAAATTCTTCAGCCATCACAATCCTCCATATTCCTTCAATGCCAGCGACTTCGTCTGCAGTTCCATCAACTTAAAATAAATGCCGCCCAGTTGTTCCAGTTCCTGATGTGTCCCCTCTTCTACGATCCTGCCGTTATCGATCACGACGAGCCGGTCAGCATCCCGCAGCGTGGACAGCCGGTGAGCGATCGACAGCGTCGTCCTGCCATTCACAAGATAATCAAGGGACTTCTGGATCGCCTTTTCCGTCTCCGTATCGACGCTGGCCGTCGCCTCATCCAGGATGAGAATCTTCGGATTTGCCAAAATGGCGCGGGCGATCGATATCCTCTGCTTCTCCCCGCCGGACAGATCCTTTCCCGAGGCTCCGATCACCGTATCATACCCATCCGGCATATTGGAGATAAACTCGTGGGCGCTCGCCAGCATCGCAGCCTGTATGATGTCCGCCCTCGTCGCCGCCGGATTCGCGTAGGCGATATTTTCCGCTACCGTCCCCATAAAAATGTATGTATCCTGTGATACCATCGCCACATTTCGGCGCAGGTCATGGAAGGCAATGTCCTTTACATTGACGCCGTCCATATAAATACTTCCTTCATTTGTATCATACAGACGGGAGATCAGATTGACGAGCGTCGTCTTTCCGGCTCCTGACCGACCGACGATTCCCAGCATCTCCCCTTCTTTTACATGAAGGCTTATATCTTTGAGCACCGGATTATTCACATCGTATCCGAATGTCACATGTTCGAGCACAATATCACCTTTTGGTTCCTCCATGCGCACCGGATGTTCGATCTCCTGAATATCAGGCACCGCATCCATGATCTCAAACATCCGCTGCGCCGCGTTGATGCTGTTCGTCCACATATGAAACACCCAGGAAAAGAAATTCATCGGCCCGTTCAGCTGGCCCACATAGCCGACAAATGTGATGAGGACACCTAACTTTATGCTGCCTGTATTTAAGAGGAGCAATACTCCCAGTATCCATACCCAGATGTTTGAAACCTCCTGCACGAGGTTATACAGGATCGTGAACCGGTTATTATACTTGACGATCCGCACTTCGGCATCCCGCAGATTTTCGTTCGGCGACTCAAAACGGCTGTTTTCCTGTTCCTGCTGACCGAATGCCTTCACGACCCGCGCTCCCGTCAGGTTATCGTTCACACGGCTGTTCACCGTGCGCTCGGCGCGATGCCTGCGTCCAAACAGGCTCCATAGTTTCGGTTTCAGCTTAACGCTCATGATGACTAACAGCGGCAGAAGGATACAGGCCACGAGCGCCAGTTGCCAGTTCAGGCGGAACATCACGGTAAACGTTGCGATGATCGTAAATCCATGAACGAATATATACGGAAATCCATCCAAAAAGAAGTCCGTCACACGCTCCGCGTCACTGAGCACCCTCGTCATCAGGCTTCCCGTCTGCTTGCTCGTAAAGAAGTTGATCGACAGGTTTCCCATCGCAGAAAATACATCCTGTTTCATATCGCGGATCGTCGCCGCCACGATCTGCGCCATCAGCGTTCCCTGAACAAGTGCCACGCCCTGCTGTACGATTTTCGAAAGCAGCATAATGACTACGAGCAGGAGAAGCGCCAGCAGATACTCCCCGGCGATCCCGAACTGCTTTAGAAACCCGTCGTCCTTCTGCAGAATCCGGTCATACAAAACCGCCCCGTTCAGGTACGGCCACACGAGATTCAGTCCCGCCATAACGAAATAGCAGAAAAACAAAGTGATAAACTTCCATTTGTAGTGGAAAAAATAGCCGAGCGTCCGCAGAAAGATCGACCGCTTATTCATACATTTCGGACAGATCTTCCGTTTGGGATCGGGATACATCGTACCGCACACCGGACAGTATTCCGCCTGTTCTTCCTGAATCTGCACCGATGACTCGATCTCATCCGCCGCTCCGGGATACTTTTTCAGCTTGCGGTAGCTTTTCAAAAACAGGTTCATCTGCTCGAGATATAGATTTGTCATGACTCCGATCTGAAGCGGTACATCCCTGTGAAGGATCGTGATGCGGTTCGTCGCCACCATCCGTTCGATCTTCATATGCGCCGTTTCCTCCAGCGGGATCAGCCGGAACGAATACTCCAGCGTATCCTCACGGTATTCCATATCCTTCGTCTTCGTGCCCCTGAAATACCTCGTCTGGTTTGTGACCGGCTCACTCACCACGATGCCAAGCGTGTCCGCGGTCAAAAACAAATACCCGCTTATGTATTCACACGCATCCGACAGATCCATCGGACAGACATCCAAAATATCCCCTTTGCCGATTCCATAAGGTTTCAGTTGCTTAACCACTCGGGAAGGCAGTTGATTTTTCTTCATCCTCATCCTCATTTCTGCACAGAACCATCGCTCTGTGACTTGTTTGCTCACTCTATCTGATCCTTACTTTTGCCCTGCGGCATCATATATATTTACTCGCCTGTGCATGCCACATCTCCGCGTATTTGCCAGCCTGCGCCAACAAAGTTTCATGTGTCCCGGACTCGATCACCCTTCCCTGTTCCAGCATAAGGATCCGGTCCGCATGTCTCGTCGTCGAAAGCCGGTGGGAGATAAACACGACACTCTTTTGTTCGGATGCCTTTGACATCGACATGTTGAGCTGATACTCCGCGATCGGATCAAGCGCGCTGGAAGGTTCGTCCAGTATGATCAGCCCGCTTTCCTTATAAAACACGCGCGCCACGGCAAGTTTCTGGCTCTCACCGCCGGAAAGATCGGTTCCTTCCTCATCAAATTCCCTCGTCAGCCCCGTTTCTACCCCGTGTTTCATACCGGCAGCCCTTCTATAAAATCCACTCTGCCGAAGCGCCGGGATCACATCCGCCTGCGGCGGCACCTCATCCATCACGACATTTTCTGCCACGGTCGCCGCATAGATCTGATAATCCTGAAATACCGTACCGATCCGGCTCCGGTACTGCTGCAGGTCGTACTTTCGTATATCAACGCCATCCAGTAAGATCCTCCCGCCCGTCGGGTCATACAATCTCATCAGCAGTTTGATGATCGTCGTCTTCCCCGCGCCATTATAGCCGACAAGCGCGATCTTTTCCCTCGGCGCGATTGAAAACGATACACGATGGATGATATCTCCGTCTCTCTCATTATAGGCAAACGAAACATCCTCAAAACGGATCTCACCGATCTCCTGCGGAACCTCGAGATTTTCCTCGCTGACTACTTTCGTTTCATATGCCAGAAAGTTTCGTATCTTTTCGACATAGAGCGCAGTCTCTACCGCCGCCGGCGGAAGTTCCGACAAAAGCCGCAGTCCATTTCTAAGGCTGCCGGCGGAATTAAATAACACGACGAGACCACTCAGGGAAATGGCTTTTCGCACAGCCGCCTGAAACACGAGATACGCCAGATACAGACCGTTAAAAATAAAGTCGGTAAAGACATAATCCGTCAGAAAATTCAGTCGCCACAATTTCCGGCACACCTTCTTCTGCACATTGTATATATTCTCGTTCGTCTCCTGAAACTCACGATGCAGCCGGCCGGACAGCTTACGGTTCAGCCTCAACTCTTTCGCGTAAGTACTGAGATAAAACGTCCGGTGTACATACTGCCGCTTCTTGTTCAGCGGATTGATATCCAGCTTCATCCGGTATCGGATCTTATTCGTAACATTGTAGACAACGAAACTGATGGCAAACGATATGACGACAAATACGACGGAAACCGGATCTTTTAGCAAAAAATAAGTTCCATAAGTAAAGAAAACGATAAGTCCCGCCACAAACAATCCGATCAGATTCACCGTCCGGTCGATCGACTCTTTTGACTCTGATACCGCGAGTACAAACTCATTATAGTATTCGGGATCATCATAGCAGGCAATATCCAGACTTCCCGCTTTTTCGTACAGCATAAATTTCAGCTTTCTTTCAATCTTCGGCATGCACATTCCCGTCACGACAGAATGGAACACAGAAGAATAAAGTCCCGAACACGCAAACAGGGCAAACAGGAAGATCAAAAACCAGAATACTTCAGAAAATGGCTTTCCAAACTCTACTGCTTCCAATATGTAGCCCACTCCAACCGTTGTTTCAATAAAGATCATGCCATTGTGCCGCATATTCTCTATGAGGAGCATCACACCATACAGCGGAGAGGCGCGAAAAATAATGCTGACCATGAACCAAACGTTGGAACACGTACGCTTCACCGATAATCTGTTTTTGTTCTTTCGATCAATCCACATTCCATTCCACCTCCCAGTCCGTATCATCCGGCTGATAGTTCCTCGCCTGCATCTGGTACATGGCCGCATATTTTCCGCCCAGCTGCATCAGTTCTTCATGTGTCCCCCGCTCGATCAGCCTTCCCTCTTCCAGCATAAATACGACATCGGCATCTTTTACCGAAGACAGTCGGTGGGAGATAAAAAACATGATATGATCGCGACTCTCCTCCATGATCGCCTGGAACAACTCATACTCCGCGATCGGGTCGAGCGCGCTCGACGGCTCGTCAAACACTTTCACCGGCGCCGGATTAGCCAGTGCCCTTGCCACTACTACCTTTTGGTATTCGCCGCCCGAAAGTACCGCGCCATCTTCCTCAAATTCTTTCGTCAGCACCGTGTGGATCCCTTTGGGAAGGCTTTGGATCTTATCATAGACGCCTGCGCGCGTCAGAGCCTCTTTCACAACTCTCTCCGGATCATCCACTTTCCGTTCCATCAGTACGTTATCCGCCACGCTGAAAGCAAAGATCTTATAATCCTGAAAGGCCGCCGCGAATAAATTCCGGTACTCTTCCAGTTGATACTCTTTGATATTCCGGTTGTTCACCAGTATCTCACCACTGTCCGGATCGTATAGGCGGAACAAAAGTTTAATGATCGTCGATTTGCCGGCGCCATTATGTCCCACCAGTGCCACGGACTCATTTTTACCGATGCGGAATGAAAGATCATGGATGATCTCTTTCCCGCCCTTATAGGAAAATGAAACATTTCGGAACTCAATGCTCTCTACCTCGGCATCCGGTGTGATCCCATCGGTATCTTCGGGAAGCTTTTCCTCATATTCCATAAACGTGCGGATATTGTGCACAAACATACCGTTCTGGATGCAGTTCATCATCGAGTTTCCAATGCGGACTAAGATCCACGAAGCCACGATCATCATACTGGACAGGATCGACAGATCCGCCAGTGTCAGCCGGTGCGTCACCATCGTCTGATACGCCCCATACAGCAGCAGACCCTCGAAAATGACCGTGTACGAGAGATAGAACTGCAGGAACGCATTTGGTATTAACTTTGATATGTATGATCTCACTGTGCGGATCTGATGTCTCACCGCCTCGTTGTATGTACGTTTCAGAACGTGGAAAATATTAGACAGCCGCATTTCCTTTGAATATTCCGACAGATACATCACGCGGTTTACATACTCCACTTTTCGGTTGTCGGGGGTCACTTTCTGATAAATCTGAAAGTTCAGTTTATGCATGATCGTTCCAAATACAAAAGAACCAATGACGGGAGAGATGACGAACAAAAGCATCCACGGATCCATCTGATACATGAAAATATAGGTCGAGATGCCGGCCACAGCCGCGCAGATCATATTCGTCAGTTCCCTTACAATATTCGTCATTTTATCACAGGCGTTATCGACCGCCATCGTATACCTGTTATAAAACTCCGCATCCTCAAAACACTCCAGTTCCACATTTTCCGCTTTGCGGTAAAGGGCGGAATACATCTTCTGGTACAATTCGGTTTCTTTCAGCGGCCGCACTACCCGGCCGAAATAACCGTCATATATATTCCACAGGCACAGGGCCGCAGCTACCACACCGATGTAGAAAAACACACTGGAAACGGATTCCCCGCCCGTCATCGCCTGGATGAGAAAACGGATGAAATAGGCGCTGAAAAAGACCCATTGTACGTAACCAAGCGCATTCGTCAGAAACGTGTGGATCACATAACTCTTGCTCATCGACCACACAAAATGAAGCGCCCAGAAATTATTTTTTACGGTCTTCCAAAACCCGAGTCCTATCTTTTTTTCTTTCTTTTTTTTACTCATTTCTAAACCTTTCTGTCATTACCTGCGATGCAAACTTATGTTCCTTTTATTCGTTTTTATTTTAACATGCGAACAAATGTTTTGTCAAGTGGTCCTGCTCATTCATTTTAGCACGAAAAAAGAAGGATTTCCTGATCAAATCGGAAATCCTTCTTTTATCTGACCTATATTTTTATCATTTATTCCAACAGAAAGGTACGCTTTCCCTAGGATAAATAAACAGGAGGCCGGACAACATGGATTCCGATCAGCAGATTCGCATCATAAAATCTATCATAATGGTTGTTTGTAAGAATTGTTGTTGGTTTATTCATGATGTCCACCTCCTTTCATAATTTATTATCGTGGGTACAATGTTATCACAAGACGAACAATATTGCAAGTGTTTTTTTGAGTTTTTTTAGCGAGTTGCCACTAAAATTGCACCAGAGTATTATAAATTTTTCAGAAACGTGCTATTCAAACTATAGTTACGAGAATTTGACATGGCAGAAAGACGATTTTACCAATACAGGCTCCCGCTTTTTGATAACAACCTTCCTTTTTTCTTTACAAAAGCCACCGACAGGGTTTTAACCACCGATTTTACTCGCTTCGCTCACCAGCCTGTAATTGTCTCAATAAATGATAAACTCGGTTTGTATGATTCCCCC
>ERZ778518.2436-NODE-2436-length-10144-cov-5.462979_pt1 | contig 10144 bp, 10 predicted proteins | sample MGYA00510340_ERZ778518 | MGnify/ENA primary metagenome ERZ778518 (study PRJEB29527, sample SAMN07138967) | mouse gut metagenome | material: feces | host: mouse | place: China:Nanjing | collected 2016-01-25 ... | reverse complement strand
TTTTTCACCTGCTCCCCGTGACTTTGAAGAAATGAAACCAAATCGGCAGTATTCGCTCGGTATAGATCATCATCGGAAAAATTGATGTAGGGCATAAAAAACTTCCTTTCCCCAATATAAAATAATTTTATATTGGTTACTTAACATTGTAGGCTCATGATGAACCTATCCTAAGTCCACAGACAAGGCAGAATTTGCCCTTGTAAGTGGATATAATTTTCAAAAAAATTAAAGCGGTCGCTCAACGAAATACAAATTCGATGAGTTGCCGCCCGACTGTCTGTATCTGCGCTCGTGACGAATGTATTGCGCCTTTTCGAGATCGCCGAGCGCGCGTTTCACGGTGCTTTTGGACATTTTCAAGTCCTGCGCTATCGTATTGATAGCGGGATAACAGGAGCTGTCCTTTCCCGCTCGGTCACGCAGATACATATACACCGCAATGGCGCGGTGGGGAAGACTTGTGGAATAGATTTCGCGGTTATTAAGCAATCGATCACCCCTTGAATTGCGGATTCTCTAACGGATTTTCTTTCAAGCCGAGAGCCTGTTTCTTACGGCGGATCGCGGCTTTCAGCTTATGCTCGGTGCGAAGCCTCTGCCCGTGCAGACTGCGGTTATAGTCATCGGAGATCAGTCTGCCGAACGAGAACAGCATGGATATTACGGCGTTCTGCGCCGCCGTCAGATTATATCTGTCAATATGCTCAATTAACGCTTTGGCGTATTCGTTACCCGCCTCCGCTGAGATCGTGAGCCAATGCTGTGCCAGATCAATATCCCGATCCACGCCGTTTCCGAAAAGATATATTTTTCCGAGGGCATATGAGGCGGCGGGGTTTCCCAGCTCCGCCGAACGGGTCAGCATTTCTATTCCTCGCTCGATATCCTGCATAACAAATTCCCCAGCCACAAGCATTTTCCCGTACTCGCAGAGGGCGAACATATTATTTTTTTCGGTAGACTTACGGAAAAACTCTGCTGCCTCTTGTGGGTTGACATCACAGCCGATTCCTTTCAGCAGCATTCGCCCGAGCCGATACCACATTTTATCATCGGCAAGATTTTTTTCGGCTGCCCGAAATCCGTCGTATGCTTTTCGGAAATATTTCTCTGACTGTTCGGTATTTATTTCCGTACCGATACCGTTGCGAAGCATTTTTGCAACTTCGTAGCAAGCATAGGAATTGTTTTGGTCAGCGGATTTCTTGTACCATTCGAACGCTTTTTCATAATTTTGCTCTGTGCCGTTCCCGTAATAGCACAAGTTGCCGAGCGAGTATTGCGCATAGCCGTTTTCCGCTAATGCCGCTTTTTCAAACCATTTGAACGCCTCAGAGTAGTCCTGATCTGTTCCATAGCCAAAATTATACAGCCGACCGAGGTGATACCAGATATACGGCTGCATTTTTCCTGCGCTCGGCTCTAATGCCAGGAAACCTTTCAGCGTCTGCGCAAAGTATTCCCGCGCTTTTGGAGTATTCTCCTTGCCAAGCAAACCTCTCCGATACATTTTTGCGATGCTGTATATTGCGGTGACGTTACCTTTGGCTGCCTCTTTTTGGAACACCTCAAAAGCCTTTTCATACTGTTTGTCATCAAGAAAGTCGCGGGCGGTTCGATAATCTCCGCGCCAGTTCATATGAAAACTGTCGCAGAATATATCCTCATGCAGCTTGTTATCCTCAAAGTCCTCCGACAACAGAATTTCGTCATCGGGAATCATTTCCGTTTCAATATTTGGCTCCAAGAAGTCCATTTCCAGCACCGCACGAATAACTGTATTTTTGATCGGCTTGAACACTTTGTTTTCTTCAAGTGGAGGGAATTTCTGCACAGCATTTGTATAGGTTTCATATTTCTGCTGTTCCAGGGCGCACCACTCATTATACATCTTTTTCAGCACGGGATTTTGGGCGAGTGCAGCAACAATTTGATCAACGGCTTTCTTAACATTCGGCTGCAAGTAGCCGTACACCTTTTTGCCTTTGGAATTGCGGAGCTGCGATTGCAGTTTCAGAACAAGCTGTTCGAGCTGCGGATCAAATTGATTATTATTTTGCAGTTCCGACAGCAGATTTTTCATCACATTCTCCGCTTCGGAGCGCAGCTTATCCCGCACCAAAGTCTGTTTTTCATAAACCTGATACAGCTCGTTGTGAAATATATCGTTTGCAAGCGCGCGCTTGATCTGCTCGATCCCGTTCTCTGTCAGAAATCCCTCTTTTATATCCGTCGAGTACACGAGCAAGTGGATATGCGGATGGTGTGCCGTGTTATGAAACGCCGCATACCACCGCAGGTTTTCCAAGCGGATATTCTGTGCTTTGGCTATATCGTCGGTATGCCGCATAATCAAGTTTCGCCACATCTCGGGAATGATATATCCGAGGCGTTCCGCGTCCTCGCGAGTCAAGGATATAACGTGCGACCAGACATTTCCCTGATGCTCCGCAATATTTTTCTGCGGCTGCGACAGAATAATTTCATCGTCGCTGTCGGAAAACAATCCGTGCTTTCCGATTTTTTCAACGCCCGGGCGCTCTGCCACATACTTCACCAGAATTTCCTTGTCCGCAATCAAATCGGCGCTTTGTTCGAGCAGCTCGGAGAGCAATTCCGAAGCGTTTTCCTTTGACGGGTTTTTCAGATAGTCCGAATACTCCGGCAGCTTTTTTCCGTCCAGATTTATTTGAAGCAGATCCATAATAAGCTGCTTTTGATTTTCCGTAGCAGGAGCCTCTTTCCGTTTCGGAGAATATTTCTGAACCGTTTCGCGCGTCGCGATATATTTCACAAGATTGCTGCGAGTACCTTTTGCTGCGGGCTTTAGATATCTGCTGGCAACAATTATTTTAGGCATGATCAGTCGTTCCTCTGGAATTTCGCGGCGCTGTCATAGGTAATGATCCCGTTGATCTTCCGTACCTCGTCAATGCACATGATGTGCAGCTCGCGGAGCGTTTCGTCATCGACCTCGTTGGCAGCCGCAAGCATATTTGAAATTTTTCCAAGCTCCACCGCTATTTTGAACAGCAGCCGCGATGTTTTTTCCTCCGAAGCAGAGACCGCCGACGTCACCAGCTTTTTTATCGCGGGGGCAAGATATTCTATGTTGTCCTGCGCTTTCAGATGCCCGAGATAAAACTCGATAGCCTTTCGGACAAGTTCGTTGCGCGAACGGGAATTGGACTGCTCCAGGAAGCAGTCGCACTCGTCCAACAGCTCCTTTTCGAGGTAAAATCCCGTGCGGATTTTGTTTGAATTATCGCTCAATTACAATCAACCTTTCCTATGGAGGAAGTTTTGTGCCTAGACGATCGTTTGAGGCACAAAACGACGGGGTTGAAAAATCTTTGATTTTTCAACCAAAGCTCCCTTGTATCACTTTATTTGGCTTAACCGCCGCATTCCCGCCAAGATTTAATCAGAAATCCGAGCCAATTCCCGTTTTTTAATCACTTTTCAAATCTCCGGCGGGCTTTGCCCGACGGTGTTTACGGGCTTATGCCGCCAGCGGTGGCATAAGCCCTTTTTCCTGCATCAAAATCATACCCCCGAACCGCCCTTGTTCCGGTTGCAGAGCCGTTTCGCGAATTCCGCCAAAACTGCCCCAAATCGGCTCGAGAACGGCTCGGAGGTAAACGTACCCTACCGCTGTGCTAAAATCGAACACGGCGCGACACAGCCGCCTCAAAATCGGTCACGGCTGATTGGTCGGCTTGGCGACAGCTTTTTTCGCTTTTTCCGCGCTCTGCTGCTTTGCGGTCATGTCGATAAAATCACGCACGTTCTGTGGCACGATCTTGCCGTAAAGCTGTTCAGCGTAGTTGGAGAGTTGCTCGTCGAGCGAGGTCTTTTTGTCCGACAGATACATCTTCAATGCCCTGAATTTCTCACTGTCAAGCGTAATTACGACCGTGTTTTTCATAACCATACCCCCTTAAAAAAATGATATTTCGATCTTCATATCGTCCTCGACTTCTTGCCGAGTGATGTTCTCCGGCTCGGAAAATTGTCGGACGTATTTCTCGCATTGTTCGTCCGAAAGCGATCGGAAATCATCGCCGTTATCGCCGCAAATGAAGAACGGTCCGGCAACTATCCCCTCGGGAAAGCGGCGGTTTCCGTCCATGTTACGGAGCTTGGCTTCCTCGTTCCCGACCATAACCACGCCGCGCTCATGGAGAAAATATATCGGCTCTATCAGACCGCCGACCGCGTCGTGAAGCGACTTATAATCGTCACCGATCTCCGTTATATAAGCGGGTTTATTCGGCTCAACCATAACAACTTTCATGTGAATTTTTTCCTTTCGAATTAAAATAATCTGAGCTGAAAATCTTCCTCCGGCTCGTCCTCTGCCTGTTCTGTTTCGGAACATTCCTCGTTGAAATCGTCCTCGATATCCTCGTCATCCTCGGGATCGCAGACGGTAAGATTATCGTTTATCCGCCGTGTACTTTCGGGGTCGCGTATCCTTATAGCCGCGCTCTCGAAGCTCTCCAAATAATGTTCGGGGTGTTCGTACCGTCGCATTATAATGAGGTCATCTTCTGCGATAGCGCGCCGCAAATTCTCCGCATAATTGATTATAGCGGGTAGGCAATATTGCTTTCTTTGCTGCTCGGACAGGCTTGGGAACTGCTCCCGAACGAATTTCAAGTTTTCGTCTGCGTTGATAATTTCCATAGCATTCCGAGCGTTTTCGCGTATCTCATCGGGTCGAGCCATATAGTCACAGTCGACCTCGGGCGGCGTTTCCAGATAGTAAGCCTCGGGCAGGCCGAGCAGCGAATTTTCCTGCTTTGCGAGCTGCTCTTTGCAATAAAGAATTTGGCTGCGGATCAATGATAGGGAAACCCCGTCCGTCCAGAACGGGTCGGAGCCGCCCTCTGTAAATACCTTATCCCAACGGGTGTAGTTGTTTTCAAGTTCCGCAGCGTAGTCTGTTTCATGCTTTTTGCTCATAATGACATCACCGGCGATTGAGTTTCGGACTGCTCCTGCAGTAATTTCAGCTCACGTTTATCGTAGCAATAGCAGTAACAGTCGTAATTGCCCCGCTCGGGGCGACACCGAAGGAGAAAAAGGTGGTCATGGGTTTCAACGGAAAAGCCGTAGCTTTCGTTCAGATTGAGGTTCTGATGAGTGGCACAGTAACGCTGCATGGAGCTTCTGTTTTTCAGCAAGCCGCCCGTGCGAAGCTCGTTTACAACGTCATTCAGTTCTGCTTTGAAAGCGCTGTCTTTTAAGTCTCCGCGGTTCTCCCACCATGTCGAGAAAAACTCGTTATCGCTGCCGAAGTCCATTCTCAAATGTCCTACGCAAGCATTTCGCAGAACGGGATCGCAGTCCGAATAGAACATGGAATGCTGTTCCGGATCGGCACATTTTATCTGATATTTCATGAAATTCCCCCCATCTCAAAATCCGAGGTTTGATCCTGCTCGGGAGCCTCCACCACTGAAAACAAGTGACCTCCACACTTGGAAATCACGCCGTATTCGGTAAAAGCGCACTCGTTCGCGGCAATTATTTTTTCTGCGAATTCGGCTGTGCAAACGCCTTTCAAAAGCGATCTGTCAAAATCGGGCGGGAGCATTTCCGAAAGATATTTTTCTCCGAATTCGGAAATATGTTTGACCGTCCCGTCAAACTCATAGCAGTCAAGATCGTTAAGTATGGCGTTGATCTTATCCCAACCGCGCCACAGCTCATGCTCGAGAACCGACTTGAATTTTGCCGCGTCCTCGCGGGATAATTCGGAATATCTCCGCGCTATATCGTTCAGAACGTAGATGTCCTCTATGTTCTCAAAGCAGACATCGGATATCTGCGGGATCGCCGATTTGAATCCTACACATACACATTCGCCGATATATTTCTCGCCAAACCTTTCCGCAATTCGCGGCATATCCGCCTCATCGGCAGGGAGCGTCAAAACCTCATAATTATCTTTATTATCGGTGAAATTTCCCGTAATTTCAAGCCTGAAAACCCAGTCCTCCATGCGCTCGGGAAGCTCCTCATCGTACACAAGAGCGGATTCGTAGGAAGACGGTACCGCGTAATATCCGCCGATAAAAACTCCGCCCTCGCATTCCATCATTGCGCGTCCGACCTTGTCGGGGTCAAGCAGATCGTACAATTCATCGGGAATGTCCTCGAGTCCTTCGAGCATTTCATTCTCCAAAACGATCTCGCCGTATGCGTACACATTTTTGCACGGATAAACGGGTATAGTCTGCAGATTATATGTGCTGTTTATCGCTTCGTTAATCGTGCCAAAACCCCTTTGCAAGAGCGCGCGATAGGCGATGAGCGATGTAAAATCTTCTTTATCCTCGGAAAATTCGTCAAGCCGTTTTGCGAGAAAATTCAGCTCATCGAGGGTAGGTTCTTCCCTGAATTCGTACCCCGCAAGCTCGGGAACTTCGTCACATTCATTGATTCGCAGAAAGGTTTCGCCGAAAATTTTCTCCCTGTCCATCGCGTCAATGACAGCGTTTTTATTTGCCGGAAGCGTTACATACGCTACCTTGCCGCCGTTAGTTCCGAGTTCTTCTATTGCTATTTCCAATGCCATAAGCACCTCACATTCTTATGTCCATGTCCTGCGTTTCCCGCAGAGCAAAGCTGTTTCTTACATTTTCGACCGCTGCCATAGCGTCGTCAATTCCCCGAAATATTTCCGCTTTTCCCGCCGCCGCAAATCTCGCGAACGCCGCATCCCCGCAGTCCAGCCGAAGTCTGTTGAGCGTTTCGGCAAGCGTATTCAGCTTAGAAAATTTTTCGCCGTCAAAGGAAATACCCGCGTTCAAAGCCGCGTCAAAAGCGGTAACGGAAAGTATTTCGCATTTGTCGAGATCGTCCGTTTCGAGTTCTTCCATAATTTCTTTTTGGTTGTGATCGGACAGCGGCAGCATCGCAAAGCCCTGCATGGGGATCGTATCGCTGTCGATCCTGATAGCAAAAACAGGGCGTTCCTCAACGTAAGATATGAGGTCGATCTCAAATATTTTTTCCATGTCCTTGAACAGCGGATTTCTTTTTCCGAAGATATCCCGCGCGTCTGCACTTCCGACGAAAACATTTAATTTCGGCTTGATCAGCTGAGGACAATTCTGATTGAAAACAAACCATATTTTCCGTTCGTCAAAGTCCAAAGAAATATTGAACGGAATAAGATCGTCGCACGACATTCCCGCTTCATAATCGGCGAACGCGGTGGCGGAGATCGGCTCGAAAAGGTATTTCCCGCGAACGTTTTCGGGGAAATCCTTATTCGCTTTAAGCAACGGAAACAGCTCTGCCACATCAATTTTTCCCAACAGATCGTTTGAATTCAAAAGCCATGCCATTCGCTTGGCGTACTCATAAACGAAGAACGGATAGCTGTAACCGCCTGCAATTCCGCTGCGGAAATAGCTTGTATGCCCGTTTTCGATCACCCTATAAATTGCTTTCATGTTAGCTCCTTTCCCATCAAATATTCATACACTTTTGGAATCGAATATCTGATATTTTCCGTAATTACATATTGGGAGAATTCCTCCAAAACGTTCTGCAAAGCTGTTTCAAGCTGTTCGATTGTCAGCCCGTCAAAGCAGTCGCAGAACGATTCGAAGTCAAATTTCTCATCAAGCTCCCCGCCGAAATTCAGACAATAAAACGCAGCCCTGACCATGTTACCGTCAAGGCTGCAGTCCTCGTTATTTTCTTTTTCGGAAATAATATTGTTCAGCTCGCCGAGCCAATCGCGCATATTTTCTATCACCTCACGCTGCTCATCGGTGAAATTATTCGGCATAGCCGTGCCGACGAAACTGTAATCAAGCAGCTCGTTATTCGCGGATTCCACTCCCGAAACCATTCCCGCGATCATCATTATCAACAAAATAAACGGCAATAGTATCACCGCTATAATTATGCCGACAACTTTCCAAGTACGCTTATCCGTAGCCGCCGTGACGATAGCCTTTATTACAATCGGAGATACCGCCATCATCGACCTCCCGCCGCGCCGAACTTCTCCGCCTTATGATCGGGCGCGATCACGCATAAGCAATAGCGCTCGTTGCCGCATTTATATAAGCACACTCCGCGCTGCGAGAACTGTATCAGTCCGAATTCGGAATCCTCAACCTGAAGCGTATCCGTGTAGATTTTCTTTTCAATGGTTCCGGGATAGAACAGGAAGATATGCGTCGGGATCGAGAACAGGGGCTTGGTCAGCTCGCGGACGTTCTCTACGAGAAAGTCCTCTATATTCTGACTCGCCAAAATAACGGCGGACTCCTTTTTGCGGACGCGTTTCATAAAGTTTCGGATATATTCCACTGCGGTCAAGTTGGTGAGAAAAAGGTAAAATTCATCGATACTCGCGACCGTATTTCCGCGGCTCAGAAGCTGCTCGGACATATAAGCGAGAACGTTGAACAGCAGAGCATTGCGGATATTTTTACTTGCCTGGAGCAGTCCTTTCACGCCGAATGTAACGAAATTATTATCCGTTATATTCGTGTGACCGTCAAAAAATTTGCTCTCCGCGCCCTTGCATATCGAGTGCAATCCAAGCGCAATATTCTGCAAATTTTCGGCAGTATAAAGGCTTTTTTCTTTCGGATTAAAAGCCTTATATTCAGCCTCCACCAACTCATAAAAATCCAAAAGTATCGGGTAATCTGTAGGCTGCATTTTCTTCCAATCCGTGTCGTCGGATATTTCAAATTTTTCGTACAGCTTTATGAGCAGCAGTTCTATCGTATCGATTTCACGGTCAGAAAAATCCTTGTAGCTGCGGAAGAAGTCGCGCAGAAAGCTGATGTGCTGCGACAACTTGGTCTTGGATTTGAACGTCTGAGGAGCGTCATCATCTGCGGTTTCATCGCCCCATGATTTCGGTTCAAGCACATTTATAATGTATTCACCCGACATCAGATCGATAAAGCAGCCGCCGAGATTTTTGGTCAAGTCGACGTACTCCATTTCGGGATCAAGGCAGATTATATTCTTTCCGCTCTCGCGAAGATTGGTCAGAATCAGCTTGAGCAGATAGGATTTTCCCTGTCCGGAGTTGCCGAGTATAAGCGTATTCGCGTTGGTTTTATCGTCGGAGCGCTTATCGAAATCGACAATAATGTTGCTCCCGAACTTATCTCGCCCGAGATAAAACCCGTTCTCATCGGTTTTGCCGGAAAATGAAAAGGGATAAAGGTTGGCGACCGAGGACGCGGGAAGAACGCGCTCGAACTGTTCGCGGAACATATTCCGACCGCTTGGCATTACGCTCATAAAGCCGTGCTGCTGGCGCAGCATCAAACGGTCGACATTTAATTTCGAGCGCACCAATTCCGTCTGAACCTCGGTTTGGAGTATTCTCAAATTATCCAAATTATCCGAGATCATTTCAAGAAAAACAGCCGTATGGAGCAGCGGCTCACGGTTACGGTGCATATCCGCGGCGAGCTGCGCCACGTCCTGCAAGTTGCTTTCGGCGGCTACCGTCTGCTGCAGGTCGTTGGTGGAACTGCGCTGCATACGGTTCTTGTTGGCGGCATTCGCGATGATACGTTTTTCCTCGGCAGCGGTCACGGGTCGCGTATAAATTCGCAAGGTCACTCCGTCCTTTTCCCCGAGATAGCGGAGTATAGCCTGTTCGCTGGTCGAGGTCGGATATTCGCGCAGTGCCCAAACGCAGCGAAAAGTATTTCCGCAAATAAAATAATCCGTGAAAAATTTAATCACGGACGGTGCGATCATATCCAAAAAAGTTTTCTGCGGCTTGGTCGCAAAATCCTTTTCTATAGCGGTTATTTTCTTCTTCAAGATAAACCTCCCATTGTCTGATTTATAGTCTCGGCGCTATCGATAACGCGGAGCCGCTCGCCGTCTTTCGCGCACAGAAACGAGATGTACACGTCCTCGCCGCCGATATTCATGGTGCCCTCATTAAAATCATAACCCCAGCCGTTATCAAGCTGCTCGATCAGCTCTTTTCTCAGCTTTCCCGTTTCAATATCGGTCAGCGGTTCGCGTGAGGTAACCGTGATCGCGCCACACAGTTTTCCGTTAACATTTTCCACACTCGGAATAATGCTGATTATTTTTTCGGCAAGGTCGTCATCGATCAAATATGCTG
>ERZ778518.2435-NODE-2435-length-10148-cov-4.573467_pt1 | contig 10148 bp, 6 predicted proteins | sample MGYA00510340_ERZ778518 | MGnify/ENA primary metagenome ERZ778518 (study PRJEB29527, sample SAMN07138967) | mouse gut metagenome | material: feces | host: mouse | place: China:Nanjing | collected 2016-01-25 ... | reverse complement strand
TTTCTTGTTTTTAGAGAAAAAAGGTGCATACGCATTGATATGCACCTTTTTTTGTAAAAGTTTATGGTTGTTTTACCATGGTTATCGGGTTGTGGGTTGGAATCAGCTTTTAGCGATTAATTTTATTTCTTTCATAGTAATTGTACTTGCATCTTTAAAAGCCTTGTCAGCCGAAACGCCCGAAGTCTGTATAATTATTCCAGGAGCACTTGCATTAGCAGCTAATTTATCAAGTGAAAATTCAGCTGTTATATTCTTATTAGCTCCTATATTATACTTCTGTTGAACCGAATTATTAGATTCATAAATGTCTTTAGTATTGTTCAGAAGTTCTGCCTGTACATTTCCTTCAAAATCGGTCAAATCAAAAGTCACAACAGCTTTTTCATATTCCGAAAGTTCATCTATTGTTAAACCAAACGCAACATTAACAATAGGTGTATATCCTGTCAAACCAGGAAACTCATATTTCTCTGAAGTTGCAAGTACAGCTCCTGATACTTCTTTGCCATTTCTCATTACTTTGGCTGATGTTATCTCAATACTGCCCATAAATCCAGCTACATTATTTTGAATAGATAAAAATGCTGATGTTTTACTACTGATATCAGCTGATAATGCTGATGTTTCAAAAGAACCACCTTTTTTACCATACTCGCCAGTACCTGCAATTGCTTTGACATTTTGAGGCATCCAGTTTCCAAGGGTTATGCCACTTGTATCTCCTTCAAACCACTCACACTGCAACACTGTTCCGTCTAAAGCAGTATATTCAACTGCTACCGTATCACCAACCTGTACTTTTGAAGGATCAACTTTCACCCATCCAAGTGAACGATATGCTCCAAGAGATGCTTTATACTCTGTTTGACTTAATGTAACCAAACGATCTTTGTTTACCTCAAACTCACCCGTCACTACATACGTACGGATCGAGTTGTCAGCCTTTTTCACTGTGACAGTCGCCTTTACGGTAACCGTTCCTGCCTGTGTACCAGTAACTACCGCTTTTGCCGGCTCATCCTCATCAGCTGAAACAGTAGCGTCTCCAACTACTACCGGTTTCGGTGCTTCTGTCGGTGCTACTGTTTCAGCTGGTTCTTCTGTTTCTACCGGTTTCGGTGCCTCTGTTTCAGTTGGTTTTACGGTTTCTACCGGTTTCGGTGCCTCAGTTTCAGCTGGTTTTGCTGTCTCTGCCGGAGTACTCTCTCCCTCTGTAGCATTAACAACCGGTGCTTCCACTGCCTTTGCTTTTACGATCTCCCATACTACATCCTGGATCGTTCCTTCCACGCCCTCTAATACGATACCTGCTGTCTCACCGATATTGATCGATGTCTTACCGCCTGCCAGCTTGATCTCGCCGGCTTTCTTTACTGTTATGGCTGCTTCCTTCTGGAGGGATGTTCCTGTCTTATCTCCCTTTACTGCCGTTACGGTCAGATAAACCGTGGCATTACCTGCCTGCTCTGCCGTTACCACGTTCTTCAGTGCTGTCGACTGGCTGTTGATCGTCGCCGCGGAACCTACGATCGTCCACTCCGCCGTCAAATCGGCATCCGTTACCGGCTTTCCGCCGAGCTCGACCGTTGCCGCTGCCTCGATGGCTGCCGTCTCACTCTCGACCAGGGTGATATCCTCCAGGTCTGTTACGTTTATGATCAGTTCGTCTGCCGCGAATACGCGGATCGCTGCCTCTTCCACAGGAACGTCTGTGAACGTCTTGCCGGAAACTGTCAGGTCGACCGTTCCGCCGATCGTTGTTCCCTCATGGTCTACTTTCTTACCTGTGAGTACGTCACCAACCAGTTCCGCAACCGATGTGTCTGCCACTGCCAGGTGTGTCTCCACGATCTCAGCGCCTTCTGCAGCCACTTCCACTTTCGTCGTCTCGCCTACGGCAAGGTTGTGTTTGAAACTCAGTGTGACAGCCGGTGCCGTTGGCTCTGGTGTCGGTGCGTCTGTTACAGCCGGTGCCGAAGGCTCCGCGCTCGGGTCCGCCGTCACAGCCGGTGCCGAAGGCTTCGCGCTCGGATCCGCCGATACAGCCGGTGCGTCCGTCTCGACCGGTTTCTCCGGTGCCTTGAACTCGATCGACATCAGGCGGAAGTTCACGCCCTTCTGGGTCTGGTCCTCGCTGTCCACGTACGGGTGCGTGTTCGACTCCAGCTGTACGCTGACACAGTCGATCAGGCCGACTTCCTCAAAGTCATATCCGTCGAGCAGGCCGCCTGCCTCTCCGACATCCTTCATGTTGTACTGTACCGTATAACCGCCGTTCTCGTACGGCAGGTCGTTCAGGTACCTGCGGTACAGGCCGTCCGTGTACGCCGTGCATCCAAGTCCCTCATCCGTCGAGCTCAGGGTCGCTTTTCCTCCCCATCCCTCGTCTCCCGAGGTGATCTCCTCGTCGGATGTGTATTTCACCGTTACACTGTCATAGTAGCGCACGTCGATACCCTCTTCCGGGTAATTGTCCGCATCCTCGAACTTCACCATGTCTGCTTTCTCAAACATGAATCCCTCGCCGTTCCCGTATGTCAGGGTCACGTCCTCGACCTTCTTTTCGGGGTCCGGGGTCCATTCCGGTTTCTGCGTCGGTTTCTCTGTCGGCGGCTTTGTTACCGGTACTTCCGTAGCCGGTGCATCCGTAGCAGGTGCTGCCGTCCCATTCCCCCCTGACGGCGGCTGTGTTGCCGGCGCTGGTACGTTCTGGCCCGGTGCGTTCGTCGCCGGTGCCGGCGGGTTGACTGTCGGTTTCTTTGCCGGCGCTGCCTTCACCTTCACCTTCAGGGTCAGCTTCGTCGCCTTCTTCTGGCCCTTGATCTTCAGCGTGATCTTCACCTTCGTGCTCTTCCCGGCCTTCTTACCCGTTACCTTTACGGCCGTCTTTCCCTTTGCCTTTGCTGTCGCGATCTTCTTGCTGGCACTCTTGACCGTCAGCTTCTTTACTTTCTTTGCCTTTACGTTCTTGATCTTGACCGTCTTGGTCTTCTTCACGGTCACGGTCACGCTCTTCGATGCCAGCTTGATCTTTTTCTTCGCCGCATCCGCGTCTGCCGCCGTCCCTGCAAGGGAGAACGTCAGCGCTGCCGCCATAACCGCTGCCATGGCTCTTCTGAAATTCTTTTTCAAAATCCTTACCTCCATTTTACTTGTTTTTGTTGATCTATGGTTTTAATAAACACCCTCCCGGGGTGCGGGATCTCCCCGGGGGATGGTTATTACTGCTTTATCCTGGGGGATGGCCCCCTCTGACCGGCCGGATGGCTCCATGCTGTCAGTTCAGCGTATCCTCATCCGTCAGCTCCCTCTTCGTCCCGTCGGATAACAGGATGTATTTCGGGTCGGTGTCTGATGCCTCTTTCAGCGGCAGGCCCGTGATCGCCGTCACGAGCTTCACCGTTCCTCCCTTCGCGCACACCTGGATCGTATCCAGGCCGGAAAGCTTCCCGTCCTTCTTCAGGCCGTCCAGCGCGAAGTATACCGTACGCGCCCCGCTTCCCTTGTCCGTTCCGACCATGACTGCCTCGCCTTCCTCCGGCGCGAGCTTCACTTCCAGCTCCGGCACGTCGGCTCCGACTGACACCTTGATATAGTTGAACTCATCCATGTCAAATGACTTGTTGTGGTTCGCCGCCGTCTTCACTTCCCCGTCCAGTACGTCCAGGTACCATGCTGCCACGGTATCCTCCGCACCGAACTTCGCACCGGCTTCCGTGTACTCCACGGCTGCCGTCTCCGCGTTCGCCTGGTTCACCTTCGAGGCCGCGTTCACCTTGTAGCCCAGTACTTCCGCGTTCACCTGCGGCGCCGTGATCTTCAGCGACTTGATGATATATTTGTCCGGGTTCTCGAACCGTTTTCCTTCCTGCGCTGCCGGCGGCTGGTTCGTCTTCAGGCAGATGTAGCGGATCTTCGAGTAGTCGCCCGATCCCTTCGTGCCCGTCAGTGTGTTCCATGAGAACCTAAGCGTCTCTTCCGACGCCAGCGGCGTCGTTCCGTTCGATGCCACGAACCCTTCCGCCTTTGACTTCTTGCGGTTGAATCCGCCGTCCTCAAAGCGCCATGCACAGCTTCCCTGGAAGAACGGGTACGCAAAGCCGGCATATGCCTCGTACCACTCCTTGCCGTCCGCCGTCTGTTTCCTCTTGTCAAGGCTTCCGTCGAACAGCGCCACTTCCATCTGGCCCGGCACCTTTCCGGTCACCTCCACTCCCTTGTAGCCGCGCAGGTCATACTCCCTGCCCAGGTCAAGGAATACCGACTGGTTCAGGTCCGTATACGAGATCTCAAGGCTTCCGTCCTCGAGGAACTTCGCATCCGTCTCCGAGAGCACCGCCGGGAAGTCCTTCTCTTCCTCTCCCTCGTTCGCCTTCCTCACGAGCGTCGCCGTCTTCAGCACGTCAAGGTCCTCGGTCTGGTCGCCCACACGGACCACCTTCACCTCCACGGACTTCGCCAGCGACGGGTTATCCTTCGGCGTCACCGTGATGACTGCCGTTCCTTCCGCGATACCGGTCACCTTTCCTGTTCCGTCCACTTTCGCCACCGTCTCGTCGCTCGATGTGAACACGAGGTCGCGGTGCGTCGTGTTGGACGGTGTGAACGTCACTCCCAGTGTCGCCGAGGAACCCGGCGTCAGTTCGGACACCGGCGATACCTCGATCCCCTGTACCGGGATGTCGTCCTCCACCAGCGCCACGTTGTCGATGTAGAGCACTGCCTTGATCCCGTTGTCACGGAACGTCGCCCCTCCCTCGTACGTGGAGCCGAGCACCATGTCGAACTTCTCGTCGGACAGGAGCGTCTCGTCTGCCTCCTTGATCTTGTCGGTATCGAACGTCAGCGTCCTCTTCGCGAAACCGACCTTCGGTTCCACCGTATCTTCCGGTTTGAAGCCGGACGTACACGAATCGTTGGCAAAATGCGTCGCCGCGTTGGTCGGGATCCATGTCGAATACGCGAACGGGAAGTGTTTGTTCGTCTCCTTGCTCGTGTTCCCGTTATGCAGCACGCACCCGTTCTGCGTGTCATCGCCGATCGCCATCGGGATGTTCACGCCGAACCGCAGTTTCGGGTCGGACACGTGCGCCGTTGAACCGTCGTTGTCCTTTGTCGCGAAGGCGTCCTCCGCCTTGATGTTCCCTTCCTTGTCAAAGTAGCAGAAGATCTGCTTGTACTGTACCGCCGACGGGTCGTTCCCGATCACGCGGGCCTCGACGCGCACGCCGCTGTAGCTTCCCAGTTTCTTGCCCGCGGCAGGCTCGCCCTTTGAATTTTTCAGTTTCGAGAGGTCCACGCTGAACACCGGCGCGTAGTCGAATGCCGTGTCCGGCCCGTCGAACGTGAGCTTCAGGCACTTGTTGGCCGGGTTCTCCGGATCCTGCACGACGGTCATCGTCCCGGCGTTCTTGCCCCTCGACGTGTACCTCGCCCAGGCCGTGCCCGGTGCATAGCCCTCGAAGTCCTCGATCATCGTCACGACCCTCGGGTCCGGCGTCGGCGTCGGTGCCGGCGTCACGTCGCTCACATGTTTGGTCACCTTGACGGTCAGCTTCGCGCTCTTGCCGCTGCCGTCCGTCGCCTTCGCGGTCAGCTTCGCCGTCCCGATGTTCCTCGTCGTGATCTTGCAGCTCGTTCCCACGTTGCTGCCGAGGATGCTCACGACCGAACTCTTGCTCGACTTCCAGAGCAGTTTCTTCTGGGTCGCGTTTTTCGGGGATGTGGTCGTCTTGAGAGTCGCCATCCTACCCTTCGGAATGGAAAGTGTCTTCTTTGAAATACGTACAGTTTCCTTATATTTCGGATAAACCTTCTGCATCTGGCCGTTTCTCATCTCCAGTTTCCAGTTGGCTCCATCCCAGTTGCACTGTACTTTACTTTGCACTGCTACCTTCGTTACAGGTTTACCTATCTTGACTGTAATCGTAGCTTTTTTCTTTTTGTTCTGCGCAGAAGTTACTGTGATCTTTGCAGAACCCTTGCTCTTGCGTGCTTTGACAACACCTTTCGAGTTTACGCTTACAATTGATTTTTTGCTTGATTTGTATGTAAGCTTCTTACTCGCTTTTTTCGGTGATACAGAAGCACTCAGTTTTTTTGACTGTCCTTTTTTCAGTACCAGTATCCCAGAGCTGCCCACCTTAACCCCGATGGCAACTTTTTTCACTTTAGCTGCCGCCTGGGATTCAGTAGATGACACAGCCAAAGACGTAACGATCATGGCAAACGCCAGGAAAAATGTCACGACTTTTCTGAAATACGTAGATGACTGTTTACTGATCTGTCGCATCAAAATACCTCCTATAATTCTTTGCTTTTGTGGGCAAAGCGCAGTATGTCCACAATGAAATTACACTCATTATACCACCACTCACCATATTATGCAAGGTGATTTTTGTTTTTTTCGCCGGCCGGCGTTCTCCATTTCTTAACATTTTTAACAAATTGTTAAGAAATTTTAAGTTCTGCTTTTCCCCTTTCTTATCTTTACAACTTACACTATAAAGAATTATTTTGTCATTCTTGTGACATCTATTTTTTATTTTGAACCAAAATAAGGAATCTGCATTGACTTTCTGCCCGCATTCCTTATAATATGATATCAAGGGGCATCTTGTGCAGAGCAATTCATAAAACCGCGGGGAAAATGTATTTGTTCCCAGCATTACATACATCGTTAGGAGATTTTGATCATGAACACAGACAATCAATTATTAGAAGCCATTAATAGGTACTTTCCCGTGGAACAGCGCGGAATACAGAGTTATTCCGCGCTGACCCTCGCATATCTCGGAGACGCCGTATATGAAATCATCATACGGACGCTCATCGTGGAAAACCATCTCGGCAGGGTGAAATCACTCCATAAACAATCCAGCCGTCTCGTAAATGCCAAGGCGCAGGCAACCCTCATGGCTTCCATCCAGGAATCTCTTACCGAAAAAGAATGTTCCATATATAAAAGAGGACGGAACACAAAATCACATTCCGTCGCCAAAAACGCAGAGGTACATGATTACCGGATCGCCACCGGTTTCGAGACGCTTATGGGATATTTATACCTGAACGGCGAAATGGAGCGATGCCTCCAGCTCATCAAGCTGGGACTTCCCTCCATTTTATGATTCCACATCGCCTAAAAACCAACTTTCGTGCGAAGGCTGAAAAACAATTCAAAGACAGGAACCACGCCAAAAAAGTTAGGAAACAATAAAACAGCCGCGCAAAATAAACTTATGACCGTGATACATAACGCGAACCGCAGCCTGCTCATCGGGATACATACCGATAGCAGCACGCCAAAACTCACCGCGCCGCCCGCCAGCAGGTTCAGGGTGGATACAGCTACCTCTCCAAACCCAAAAAACATATTGAGAAACGCAATTGCTGCCAGAGTCCCTGTAAGGACGAGCGCCGCCGGAAGGGAGATACGCAGGACATTTCGCAAAAAACCTCTAGGAATCGCATCCTCATGCCGTTCGAGGGCGAGGACAAAACTCGGTATGCCGATCGCCGTCCCGCCGATCAGGCTGAGCTGGATCGGTATGAACGGATACGACTGTCCGATGATGATAAACAGCACGCAGAGCATGATAGAATAGAGTGTCTTCGTCAAATAGAGCGCACTGACACGCTCAATATTGGAAATGATCGTTCTTCCCTCGTTGACAATTTCTTTCATGGACGAAAAATCCGAATCGAGCAGAACAATATGCGCACTCTGCTTCGCCGCGTCACTTCCTGATGCCATCGCAATCCCGCAGTCCGCATCTTTTAGCGCAAGTACGTCATTGACGCCATCTCCCACCATACCAGTCACGAGATCCCCCGCTTCAAACGCCTTTACGATCAGCCTCTTCTTTTCAGGAGACACCCGCCCAAAAACCGTATAGTTTTTAACTTCCTGGCGAAGTTCCCCGATCGTATCCGGCAGTTCCCTCGCGTCCACAAACCGCTCGGCCCCCTCCAGTCCGGCGCGCTTTCCTACGATTGAAACGGTCAGGGGATTGTCCCCCGAAATAATTTTGATCTCGACATCCTTTTTCCGAAAAAAGCGAAATGTTTCTGCCGCGTCATCTTTGATGATATCGGATAATACCACGAGCGCAACCGGCTCTTTTTCCATAAGCAGCAAAACCCGCATTCCCTCGGCAGAAAAATGCTCTGCCTTCCCAATAGCCGCGCGGTCGTCGGTCAGATACTCCGGCGCTCCCAGGCAGTATTGCTTTTTTGTTCCATTTTCCAAAACCGTGATCCCCATGTATTTTCGCTTGGAACTAAATGGTATCCGCTCGATGATCTCCCATTTACGCGTGTCGTCAAAATATCTCCGAAGCGCGTCCGTCGTGGCATTTGTTTCTTCAAACGCGTACGACATGCACTCCATAATTTCCCGCACCTTCTTCTGGCTGCGCATGCCGCCCAGCACCTCGACCCGTTCCACCTTCAATTCGCCGGTCGTGATCGTTCCCGTCTTATCCAGACAGAGCACATCGACTCTGGCAAGTGCCTCGATAGCCTCCATCTCCTGAACGAGCGCGTTCTTTTTCGCAAGCCTTCCCACACCGAGAATAAATGAAATACTTGTGAGCAGCACCAGCCCTTCCGGGATCATGCCAAGTACGCCTGCCACTGTATTCACGATAGAATCTGAAACCGTATTCTGCGCCACGTTGCGTTGAATGAAATATAACGCCAGCCCGATCGGAATGATCGCGTATCCTACATATTTGATAATGCGTTTGATCGCAATCTGCATCTCGGAAGTCGCGCGCCGCTTTGTCTTCGCCTTTTTCACAAGCTGCGTGGCATAGTTATCCTCCCCGATATGAATGACTCGGGCCGTTCCCGTTCCCGCCACCACATGACTGCCGGAAAACAACATATCCCCCGTTTTTTTCAAGACGGCCAGAGATTCTCCCGTCAAAAGTGATTCATCGATCTCCAGTCCCTGGGATCCCATCATCTCACAGTCGACAGGGATCTGATCCCCGATGGAAAACCGAACCACATCTCCGATCCGCAGCTGCTCCACCGGAACTTCCCTTACCACACTTGTCCCTTCGGAATCGTTTTTGCGCGCCGCACCGGCGCCGTATCCCTGCCCCGCCAAAGGTTCCACATGCCCTTCCCCTGGCACTAACAATTTAGCCTTCGTCGCCGTCACGACCGAAAGCGCGTCGATCAGTTTTTTCACCTTGCATTCCTGTATGATCCCTATGAGCGCGTTCGTAATGACAATCCCCATAAACAGCATATTTTTCTGCTGCCCGGAAAAAACAATGAGTGAAGCTAAAACAAAATTTAAGAAATTGAAATAAGTAAATGTATGAGAAGCTATGATTTCCCATTTTGTCTTCGAGGCATCCATACGACTTCCTCCAAAAATCAAGGATTTTCCTGTAAAAGTGAAAAAGGAACACGAATCGTGTTCACTTTTATTTTTACTGTTCGCATATCTTTTACGTAAAAGCTAGCGACGGGAATCGAACCCGTGACCTCTTCACTACCAATGAAGTGCGCTACCGACTGTGCCACGCCAGCTTATTTTTACCCTGCCCTTATATATTAACAGAGCGCCCACCGAATGTCAACAAAAAATCATATCGTTTATTTCTTTTCTTTTAATAGTGTCGGCTCGATTCCGTACTGAAGAAGATTGATATATTCCAGTAAAAACAGTCGGTCAGCGAGTTCCAATACATTAAAATCCATACCATGCTCTTTATGCTGCTCATAATAAAGTATGCGGCACATAATATTTCCATATGGAGTATTACAGGCAAATGCCACCGGGAAATAATATTGTTCCACTTGCGTCGAGATCTTCTTTTTCCTCAGGCGTTCTGACAAATAACTCTGCATAAAAGACAAGCCTGTATTCACTGCGATAATTTGAGAAACAAGTGGAATTGTCTGACACTCCTTATTATCTTCCCCTGCATCTTCCGAATATTCAATGACTCCTATCTTTAGACAGCAGATGATAATGAGAGCTGCTTGTTTATGAGAGTCCAGTTCTTTTGTACTATCCGTCATAAAACGGGACATCGTTTCTTGATACTGCCTTTTGAATTCCTGATCAAACTCTTCTTTTTTCTCATCATGAAAAACAAGAGACGGATACTGCTCTCTCATTTGTT
>ERZ778518.2430-NODE-2430-length-10163-cov-3.682232_pt1 | contig 10163 bp, 9 predicted proteins | sample MGYA00510340_ERZ778518 | MGnify/ENA primary metagenome ERZ778518 (study PRJEB29527, sample SAMN07138967) | mouse gut metagenome | material: feces | host: mouse | place: China:Nanjing | collected 2016-01-25 ... | reverse complement strand
TGCAAGTTATTTTGTGGCGGGCGCATATGAAAGGAAACTGTGCCGCCCTGGGATATGTAGGGCAGCGGGGCTTTTGGGGCATTCTCCGGCCGGCGCCACAGTGCGTCGCTCAGGAAGGAACTTTCGTACCTTCGCTATAGGGCATTCGCCCTGTGAAAACAGAAAAAGACAAATGCGTCTGCAAGCAGCCGATCTGTCTTTTTTTGTTTTCGCACTGCTCATTGCCTATAGTATACTACAAAAACAGGGGCGTGTCATGCCCCTGTTTTTGAATCTTTTCTTCATGTCTATGGAAACGGAAAATCCGCAAAGCATACTTTCCTTTGCCTGCTCTAGCCGGCCAGATAGTTGCGCATTACTTTCAATGCATTTTTTTCCAGCCGGGATACCTGAGCCTGGGAGATGCCGATAATTTCTGCCACCTCCATCTGTGTTTTACCTTCGAAAAACCGCAGGGTAATGATTTCGTTTTCCCGCTCGTTCAGGCGTTTCATGGCTTCCCGCAGGGACAGGTGTTCCACCCAGGTCTCTTCTTTATTTTTTTTGTCGCTGACCTGATCCATGACGTACAATGTATCACCGCCGTCGGTGTAAACCGGTTCGTACAGGCTCATGGGATTCTGGATGGCATCCAGCGCATAGACAATATCTTCCTTGGAAACGCCGATTTCTTCCGCGATTTCCATAATGGTCGGTTCTTTTAAATTCTTTTTCGTCAGACTTTCTTTCGCATAGATCGCTTTATAGGCGGTGTCCTTGAGGGAACGGCTGACACGGATACTGTTGTTGTCTCTGAGGAACCTTCTGATTTCCCCGATGATCATCGGAACTGCATAGGTGGAAAATTTAACATCCAATTCCGTATTAAAATTATCAATGGCTTTCATGAGCCCGATACAACCGATCTGAAACAGGTCATCCGGGTTTTCATTGCTGCCGGAGAACCGTTTGATAACGCTTAACACAAGCCGCAGGTTTCCTTCCGTATACTCATTTCTGGCCTCCATATCGCCTTCTTTGATTCTTTGAAACAGCTTCGCCCTCTGCTCATTGGACAGGGAAGGGAGCTTTGCTGTATTGACCCCGCAGATTTCTACTTTGTTCAGCGCCATAGCGATTCCTCCTGCATTTTTCTTTCGCAACAGAAACTGTTCTTATCGGATGTTCTGTTGTCACACTTAAAATGATTCTCACTATAGCGCTGAACTATGCGTCCATTTTTTAATTTTCGTATGTTTCTTTTCGTCTGTGAACGACCAATTTCTACACCGCGTTCTGACGATCCCTCCGGCATCCTTTCATGCCACTGCTTCAGGGCTCTTCCAACCTGTGACAGCCCCCGTTTATGCCTCCTTTACCATCTCTCTTTTCAGTCTTTTGATAATCTTTTTTTCCAGCCTGGAAATATAGGACTGGGAAATGCCCAGCAGCGCCGCCACCTCCTTCTGTGTCATTTCTTCTCCGTCCGGCGTATTTAAACCAAAGCGGAGGTTGATGATTGTCCTCTCCCGTTCAGACAGCCTGTTGACTGCTTTGAATAAAAGCCCCCTTTCCACTTCATTTTCAATATCCCTGTAAATCACATCTTCATCTGTTCCCAGAATATCCGACAGGAGAAGTTCATTGCCATCCCAGTCCACATTCAGCGGTTCATCAATGGATACTTCCACTTTCGCTTTATTGTTTTTCCTTAGGTACATCAATATTTCATTTTCTATGCACCTGGACGCATAGGTTGCCAGCTTGATATTTTTTCCGGGATTGAACGTATTGATAGATTTGATCAGGCCGATGGTGCCGATGGAAATCAGATCCTCCACTCCCACTCCCGTATTATCGAATTTTTTCGCTATGTACACTACAAGACGCAGATTATGCTCGATCAGTGTGGCTTTCGCTTCCTGTTCATCTTCTGTCCCCAGATCGTTTATGACTTCCTCTTCTTCCATGGCTTCCAGTGGCGGCGGGAGTACTTCCGCGCCTCCTATGTAGTGGATATCCCCCTGCTTGCGCATCAGAAGACCGGCTTCTCTGCGAATCATTCGAAACTGTATCTTGCCCGGTATCGCAACCTTAAATATCATAAATGTTCCTCCTGTCTTTCTGTCAATGTGGGATGTAATATCATCTGATATGCCGCGCCTGCCGACAGATTCCCGTCAAACAGTCCCACCATCGGTCTCTCTATTTTTATTTTTTCATTCTCCCCAAAAATAATCAGTTCCGTCAGCTCATAGCCGTTTAAGATCCCATGGGCTTTTCCCAGACTGTGAAAAGGAATCGCCCGGAAACAGGCAGGACATCCCCCGGCAAAAACCGCTTCCATCGCCTGTTTCTCTATAATGGACACCGGCTTATGGCTGATTGGCTCATACAGGCTGTTCCCTGTATCCACCAACGCCTGCACAACGGCTTCCCTGCCATTCCAGACAATTTTCACCGGCAGGATACATCCGCGCTTTCGTCTCTGCCGCCGCTGATGGAACCCCGCAACCAGGACATAAGTTATCATCCCTGTGATACACACCGCGGGAAGCCCCATTCCGGATTTCCTGAAAATCGGTATCTGTACCGACAAAATTAACAAAATTCCGCCAAACAGAAATGCAAATCCATATAAGTAAATGGCTGCCCTGAGAACCATTCTGAAGTTCATTCCGGAAAAACTGATTCTGATCATACATATACTGACGAGCCCATATCCTGCCAGCAGCCTGATCCATACAGGCACGGACGGAATGACCGTAACAACACATGCCATCACTGCGCCGAACACTCCACCCGAAAGCACTCTTACATGTGTGGCAGTACAGTTAAGAACCTTTCTTATGAGAAATAACAGCAAAGTATCCATAAAGAAGTTCAGCAGGAAGAACACATCAATATACAGTTTATATTTCACCACTCACCTCCTGTATTTCTCACTGGTTTTATTATAAGAATTCTTCTGTGAATATTTTGTCAAAATCGAACCTGCCATATGGAATATTTATTGACAAAAAAATACAAAAAACCTGAAAAGGGATTTTCCTTTTCAGGTTTCTGACGTTTTATAAAGCTCTCTGTTATGTTATTTTTTCTGTAGAAAACTGGGAATACTCAATGTCTTTTCTTCCACATTGCTCTTTATGTTGCCTGGCCTGCGGATACCCGTCAGGGGCTGTACATTCATCGCCGGAGCAGCAGGTTTCTGCTGGGGCATCTGTATCGGAGCCGGGGCAGGGGCCGGAACAGGTGTGGGAATCTGGGTCTGTACCTGCATGGGAATCGGCGCCGTCCCTGCGTTTACATTCATGTTTTTATTGTTAACGGGCCTTACGGGCTGTGCCTTATAAGTCTGATAGTTGCCGGCAGGTGTAATGCGGGGCGGTACACTGCCACTGCCAGCCTCCAGACCTGTGGCAATGACTGTAATGGCACAACTGTCTGTCGCCGTCTCGTCATACATGGCACCAAAGATAATATTTACCTCGTCTCCTGCCAGACCCTGTACATAGTCTGCCGCATCTGCCGCATCCGCCAGGGTAATATCACCGGAAACATTGATAATCACATGGCTGGCGCCGGAAATGGTTGTCTCCAGCAGAGGGCTTTCCACGGCCATCTTAACCGCATCTGCCGCTTTGTCGTCGCCCTTGCCGGAACCGATACCGATGTGGGCGATGCCCTTGTCCTTCATAACAGTCTGTACATCTGCAAAATCCAGGTTGATAATCGCCGGAAGGTTAATCAGGTCCGTAATCCCCTGAACCGCCTGCTGCAATACCTCGTCCGCCTTTTTCAGAGCATCCGGCATGGTTGTCCGTCTGTCCACAATCTCAAGCAGTTTGTCATTGGGAATGACAATCAGCGTATCCACATTTGCTTTCAGCTTTTCAATGCCTCCGATGGCATTTACCATACGGGCTTTTGCTTCAAATCGAAAGGGTTTGGTAACAACCCCCACTGTCAGGATGCCCATTTGTTTGGAAATCCCGGCAATCACGGGCGCGGCGCCGGTTCCGGTTCCGCCTCCCATACCACATGTAACAAATACCATATCCGCGCCTTTCAGCGCTTCTGTAATCTCTTCTATGTTTTCTTCGGCCGCTTTCTCACCAACTTCGGGTTTGGCGCCTGCACCTAAGCCCTTTGTCAGTTTCTCCCCGATCTGCAACAACCTGGGAGCTTTACAGAGCTGCAATGCCTGCTTGTCCGTATTGATACCGATAAAATCCACACCATCAATACTTTCATCAATCATTCTATTTACAGCATTATTACCTGCACCGCCAACACCGACTACAATAATTTTGGCTGCAGATTCAGCATCGTTCGTCTTTATCTCTAACAAAGGTAGTCCTCCTTATTTTAGTCCCAAATAACTACATATAGACTATATTATTATTTTTCACCCAATTAATCAACAGTTTTTTTGTATTTCTTTTATTTTTAAGACTCTCTATTCCGAATCCAGTTCAAAGGTAACATTCCGCATCTCCTCCGAATAATTGTCCATACGCAACATTCCTTTTTTCCCGGACAGCTCCGGCAGAATGCCTTTCAGCTTCATGATTTTTTCCCCAATGTTCTCATTGGAGCCCAGACTCACTCTCGCTTCTCCAAAATACAGTGTCTTATGCATGGCTTTGTCAAACCGGATTTTATCCGCCTGTACGCCATATTTATTTAAAAGCTGGGTAATATCCAATATGTCTTCGAATATTTCAGGATTATCCACCGGAAGTTTCTCATGCATAATCACATATCCAAAATTCAGTCCCGTCACCTGCGGGATTCCGGTGGTTTTCTGTTCCGACGATTCCACAATAATGCCGTCTTTGTCAAAATACATATATTTGCCCAGATACTCTATGTAACCTGCCATGGCTTTCTCATATACGGTGATCTTAATTGTGTCCGGCGAAAGGATGTCCACATCCATCGTCTGCACAAAGGGGATGTTATCCACCCCTTTGTTTTTATATTTCATTGCCAGGTAGAGAGAATTATTTCCCAGTCTGCCCGTCATCACCATCTCCATGATTTCTTCGTTATCATAATGTATGTTTCCTTCCACATATACGGTCGTCACCCGGTAATACCGCAGTAACACCGCAGCCAGTATCCCCACGGTCAGAAAACCGGCGCATATGCTGATCAGTATCACTGTCCGTTTCTTCATATTCTGCCTCCCAGGTTTCTGATGTCCTGTTCCAGCGCCTGATATCCCCTGTCGATAAAATGGCGGTTCGTAATACAGGAATCCCCCTGTGCCGCCAGCGCCGCCATACACAGCGCCGCCCCGCCCCGCAGTTCTTCTGCCTTCACATGGCTGCCATGGAGACGTGCAACACCCTTTATGGTAACATGATTTTCTTCTATATTAATATGTGCGCCCATCCTGACAAGTTCCGGTACAACACGAAAACGGTTTTCAAATATGGTTTCTTCAACAATACTCTCTCCTTCCGCCAATGCCAGTGCAGCCAGAAGCTGCGACTGCAGATCTGTGGGGTACCCCGGATACACCTCCGTCCTGATATACGGAATTGCCTTTACCCGCTCCGGCGCCGCGAGGATGATTCCGTCCCCACTGCTCTCATACTTCCCGCCCATCTGTTCGATCACTGCAAGAACCGCGTCAAGCTGGGTAGTATCCACATCCGCCAAACGAATCCGGCCGCCGGCCGCCATACAGCCCAGAAGATAGGTCCCCGCCACAATCCGGTCCGGCGGAACCCGCCATGCACAACGGCAAAGTCTTTCCCGCCCCCGGATGCGCAGGCTGCCATCCGCCTCTCTGCATATATCCCCGCCGGCACACCGCAGGAAATCACACAGGGCATCAATCTCCGGTTCCCTGGCCGCATTTCGGATCAGAGTCTCTCCTTTTGCCAGTACCGCAGCCAGTATACAGTTCTCCGTAGCGCCCACACTGGGAAATGCAAGTGTTATGACCGCGCCTGCAAGATGCTTCGCACACGCCGTCAGGCCATCACACGCTTCTTCCAGCGTTACGCCCATCCGGGCAAACGCCTGCAGATGCATGTCAATGGGGCGTTTTCCAATCACACAACCGCCGGGATAGCTGATATGGACCTCCCCCATCCTGCCCAGAAGAGCACCCATCATCACAACGGATGACCGCATCGTCTGCACATATGCCTGGGGCAGGCTGGTACAGGCTATCCGGCGGGCATCCACCCGGATTTCCCCGTTCTGCCATTTAACTTTGCATCCTGTGCTCCGAAGAAGCCGTATCATACAATGTACATCGGCTATATCCGGACAATTATAAAGTGTACTTACCCCGTCTACGAGTACCGTGGCCGCAAGTACGGGCAGTACCGCATTTTTGGAACCCTGTATCCGTGTTTCTCCGTTCAGCGGGCAGCCGCCACAGATATGAATAGAATCCACTGATCCACCTTCTAACGAATTTGATGAAAAAAGACCTATTCTATCTTATGATGTCTTCCCGTTTTGGTATCTTGTACCAGAGATTTCCGGCTCTTTTGTGTAAATTACACTTCCCTGAACCGTATCGAATGAGATACGCTGAGCACCAGCCCGATTTCAATCAGCAGAAACATAACGGATGAACCGCCATAACTGATGAAGGGAAGGGAAATACCCGTATTGGGGATGGTATTGGTAACAACCGCAATATTCAAAATAACCTGTATGGCAATGTGGCCCATCACACCTACCACCAGAAGCGCCCCGAACAGATCCGGCGCATTATTGGCCACAATCATAAACCGCCAGATAAGAAGCAGAAACAGCAGGATAATGGCAATCGCCCCAAACAGTCCCAATTCTTCGCAGATAATGGAAAAAATCATATCGTTCTGTGCTTCCGGGATAAATCCCAGCTTCTGCATGCTGCGCCCCAGGCCCTTGCCAAAAATCCCTCCGGAACCAATGGCATAAAGAGCCTGCAAAGTCTGAAACCCCTTACCGCTGGCATAGGCTTCCGGATCCAGCCACGCCAGGATACGTTCCCCACGGAAATCCAGTGTTTCCGCAGATGCCAGACGGGTAATTATGTACACAATCCCTGCGGCAGCCGCTATCCCCGCCAGTCCCATCAGGAAAAACTTTTTATAATCGGGGCTGGATACAAACAACATCAGAACTGCAATGCCAAACACAATGATGGCAGAACTCAGATTATCCGTAATCTTCCAGATCATGATACAAATCGGCAGCGGCACAAGTAATATGGTAGTAAATCCCTTTCTGCTTCGTATGCTTTTTCCCATTCTGCACACCATACTGGCAAGAAACAGGATCATACACAGTTTCGCGATCTCCGCAGGCTGCAGACGCAGGCCAATACCAATATCCAGCCAACGCCTGGCCCCCTTTACTTTAACGCCCAGAGGCGTCAGGACAAGTGCAATCAGGACAACCGATACAACATAGCCCAACACAGCGAATTTTTCCCAGAAATGATAGGGGACATTGGCTGTAAAAATCATGGCGGCAATCCCCAGCGTCGTAGCCAGCGCCTGTTTTTTCAGATAATAGGCGGCATCCCCGTAATCCTTGCTGGCTTCGTAAGAGCTGGTGGAATAAATCATAATCATTCCAAAGCCCAGCAGAAACAGGACGATAAACAGCAGGCTGTAATCAAAATAATGATCCGCCGCTTTCTTTCTTCTCCTTTCCCTGAATCTATCCAAAATCAATCCTCCAGATTATTTACCAGTTCTTTAAACAGATTCCCTCTCACTTCATAATTGGGAAACATCCCCCAGCTTGCACAGGCGGGGGATAACAGTACGGCGTCGCCTCTTCGGGCTTTCCCGGCACAGATATGTACCGCTTCCTCCAGAGTTTCCGCCATCACAATATTTGTAAAGCCGTGCCGTTTGGCACAAGCCGCGATTTTCTCCTTTGTCTGTCCCAGCAGTACCAGCCATGTCACCTTCCCGTCAAATGCCTCAACCCATTCGTCATAGGAACTGTCTTTGTCATAGCCGCCTCCGATCAGTACCGTGGGACGGTCCATGGCCCGGATGCCCCGGATGGCCGCATCGGGATTGGTGCCCTTGGAATCGTTATAGTATACAACACCCTTCTTTTCCGTTACAAATTCAATCCGGTGTTCCACCGCTTTGAATGTTCTCACCGATTTCCCGATCTGTGCCAGGGGTACGCCCATACAGTGGCACAGCCCGATGGCTGCCATCATATTTTCCGCGTTGTGGATGCCGGGCAGCTGTGCCTCGCTTACATACATCACCGGTTTTGGCCCGTTTCCGTCTGCCAGGTAAATACCGCCGTCTTTTAGGTAAATCCCCTTTTCCAGAACCCGTTTTGATGAAAAATAGAAAGGCTCCGCACACGCCCTCTCCCCGAACGCTCTCGTATACGCATCTTCATAATTCAGGATACACCGACTGCCCGGCCCCTGGTTTGCAGCAATCGCTTCTTTCATTGCCACATAATTTTCCATCGTATGATGGCGGTTTAAATGATCCGGCGTAATATTTAATACAGCGGATACATCCGGTCGAAACGCATGGATGGTTTCCAACTGAAAGCTGCTGATTTCCGCCACTGTCACAGAATCTTTTGTCGTCTCACAGGCGATGGACGTATAGGGAATGCCAATATTCCCCACAACAAATACTTCATCCATATAGTCTTTCATAATGTGTCCGGTCAACGCGGTGGTTGTCGTCTTTCCATTGGTTCCCGTAATCGCAATCAGCCTTCCCTGTGCATAACGGTATGCCAGCTCCACCTCGCCCCAGATCTGTATGCCCCGGCGGCGGAATTGCTCCATAAATTCCGTATCCACCGGCACTCCGGGACTGACAATCACCAGATCCGTCCCATCGATTGCCTCTGTGGGCAGTGTCCCTGTATAGATCTGTGCATGCAGCTCCTTTGGCAGTTTCTCTGCAATCTGTCCTGGATCCAGATTCTCATTGCCGTCAAAGATCGTTATATATGCACCATATGCCCCCACTTCTGCAACCAGCTTTGCGGCACTGATACCGCTGATGCCGGAGCCGATTATCAGCACATGTTTTCCTTTCAGTTCCATGGGGTATCTCTCCTTTGTCACATTTATAAAGCCATCAGACCCACCAGACACAAAATGGCGGTTACAATGGAAAATACTGCCACCACACGGGTTTCAGACCATCCGCACAGCTCAAAGTGATGATGAATGGGGGCCATTTTGAATATACGTTTTCCGCCGGTGGCTTTAAAATAGCTCACCTGTATGATCACCGATACTACTTCTACCAGATAAATAAATCCCACAATGACTATGAACAGCGGCATCTGCATCATATAAGCGCAGGAAGCCACGAATCCGCCCAGTGCCAGGGAACCCGTATCGCCCATAAACACCCGCGCCGGATAGACATTGAACAGAAGGAATCCCAGCAGCGATCCCACCACCGCACAAGTCACCGGATCAATACCGCTGCCGGTCCCGATGGCCACTACGGTAAAAAAGGTGGCTACCATAATGGTGACACTGCTGGCCAGTCCGTCCAGCCCGTCGGTAAAGTTGGTGCCATTTACCGTACCAATCACAACGAAAAAGAGAATCGGTATGTTCAGTATCCCAAAATCAAGATAGCAGTCCGGAAAAAAGGGAACTTTCATAGCCAGACTCACATCCGTATAATGCAGGAGATAATAAGCAAAGATTGCCGTAACAACAATCTGTCCCGCCATTTTCTGAACAGGTGTCAGCCCCAGGGAACGTTTCAGAACCACTTTGATATAGTCATCCAGAAAACCGATCAGCCCAAATCCCAGTGTCAGAAAGAGAATCGGAATGATTTTGGGATGGCTTTTTACATAGGGAACCGAAGCCAGCAGCACACTGCCCAGTATGAGTATGCCTCCCATCGTCGGCGTACCGGATTTTTTCAGATGGGATTTCGGGCCTTCCTCCCGCTCTGTCTGTCCCACATGCAGTCTTTTTAAAAAAGGGATAATCAGCGGTCCTGCAAGAACACTGATTGCAAATGCTAAAATAACCGGTATTGCTACCGAACTGTCCATACCCATATCTCTTTGTCCTTTCCGGTATTTTGCCTGATGGCAATTACCGTTTATGATAATCTGTCCCGTCCATATACGGAAGAATATTTTCAAACAGTTGTCTGACCACCGGAGCCGCAATCTGTCCGCCGTAATAGACG
>ERZ778518.2428-NODE-2428-length-10168-cov-3.840997_pt1 | contig 10168 bp, 8 predicted proteins | sample MGYA00510340_ERZ778518 | MGnify/ENA primary metagenome ERZ778518 (study PRJEB29527, sample SAMN07138967) | mouse gut metagenome | material: feces | host: mouse | place: China:Nanjing | collected 2016-01-25 ... | reverse complement strand
GTTACTATACCGCTATCTTGGGGTTGTCAAAAAACCTGGCATTGCAGTTTATACAAGAGAAGGATGCAAGCGGCTGGAAGATGCGTTCGAAAAGGCAGGCAGCGGACAGATGGGCGGTATTGAAGTGCCTGCCAGGATGGAGCTGTATCAGGATCAGACATCTTTGAATACAGAACAATCTCCTTATCTGGCTGTGACAAGACAGGATCTAGGCATTTATGCATTTTTAGCAGATGATACATGTGAAATTCAGGCAGTGCTCATGCTGGATCAGGTAAATGCAGGGAAATATCAGATGCGGCTGGACAGGGAGCGGATTTCACCGGATATTCCAGCTGGACGTTTTCATCAGTGGGAACTGTTATTTATCGAGCCGGCGTATGTAGAAGAAGCAGTGCGCTGCTATCAGGGAAAAGAACGGAAAAAAAGCATGATTCCTTATATCCGTATTCCACTGCCTGAAATCTGGATCAAAGAAGTACCGCAGTGTACGGAACCGCTCATTATTGACTATGGGACTTCTTATACGACAGCGGGAACCTGTTTTAGCTTTCATCAGGGAATCCAGTGCTACACGCAGGACGAGCTTTCTATGAGCTGGATTCCTCTGCAGCAGGGCAGAAAGAATGATGGCAGCGGCGGACGCATTTTTTTTCCGTCGGTTTTGGACTGTGAGTGGAGACAGCAGGGAGGCTGCGCCAGCTGCGGGCTCAGTCCGAGTGTGCTGGCAGTCAAAGACTGCAGTGACGGAATACCGGAGCATATGACGTTCCTGTATGGGGAAGAGGCTGTGCAGGAGGAGAAAAACAGAGGATTTATGGCCAGAAACAGTATTTTTTATGATATGAAACGCTGGGTTGGCCGCTACAGAGAGCGGATTCAGGTGGCAGATCTGGAAGGAAATACGTGTGAAGTAGAGCGTTTGTTTTTAATACGAGCTTATTTATTATATATTATTGACCGCGCGCAACAGCAAAACCGAGTCAGGTATCCGAAGCTTTGCTTTACTTGCCCGGTCAAGCAGAAAACGCTTTCTCTGCGCATGTATCAGGAAGCGCTGCCGGAATATGAAGTCATGACAAAAAACATTACCGATGAAGCAGTCGCCGTTGCTTATCATTTTTTGGAACAGGGCATTCGGGAATTGGATTATGAAGACGGCGTAGCAAAAAAAATGCTTATTTTGGACTGTGGCGGTGGAACGAGCGACATGGTAAACTGTAATTATAAGATTACAAACGAAGGTATTACAAGCCGTCTGGAAATGCATGTAACTTATGCGCATGGAGATACGAATTTTGGCGGAAATGAGCTGACATGGCGTGTCATGCAATATTTGAAAATCCGTCTGGCAGAGGTGATACAGCGGCGGGAACCTGCTTCCATGGATGAACTGTTTCCGGGCGTATTGTCGCAGCTGTATGAAAAAATTGACCGGGAAGGGGTAGAAAAGGCGTATGAGACATTCTCAGCAGTTTATCAAAAGGCAGAAGCACTCATACCAACCCGTTTTGATGATTATCAGAATCAGCCGGAACATGCATTTTTAAAGGTGAGGAGCAATTATTATTTTCTTTGGAATCTGGCAGAGACAGTGAAAAAGAAGCTGTATTTTCAGTCGGGTGTCTGCAGGGCAGCGTTACGTCCGCTTTTTTCGGATTTTGCAGGATATGGCTGTTTTGAAGATTTTCATCTGTTTTTGAAACGGGAGATCAGAGGATGGGAAACCCGTACGCTGTGTCCAGAGCTGGTTATAGAGAAAGAAGAGGTCAATCTGTTATTAAAGCCAGATATCTATGGATTTTTAAAAAATTTTATTGAACTTTGTCTACTCAAACAAAATACTGATTAATCCTAAAATATCATATGAACCTACTTTGTGTTTCTCATTCTATAGATATTATCAACTATGGAATGCTCCAGGCCATGAGTAAAGAAGGCTTTCATGTTTACGTCACTTATGCCTCTGAAGAAGAAAAACAAGTTTTACCTCAAGATTGTACTCCTTTACAAATCCCGCATTTCCGTAGTAAATTCAAATGGTCGGCCATAAAGGCCGTGCGGGCGATCATCAAACAATATGATATTGATGTGATTTACGCCCTGAACAGCGCTGATTTATCCATCGCCCTGTTCGCATCCTATTTCACAAAAGCCAAAGTAGTCGGCTACCGGGGCACACAGGCAAAAATACGCCGAAGCGACCTGACCTACTACCTGGGTATTCTGAATCCTTGTATCTCCCATGTCATGTGCGCAACGGCCGACATAAAAGAACAATTATCCCGTTATATTCCGGAAAAGAAAATGACAATTAACCCTAAACCTTATGATGTAAAATGGATGGATGATGTGTTCGCCCACCCCAAAAAAGCGGAGGGGATTCCGGAAGATGCCTTTCAAGTCATTTGCCTGGCCAACACAAAAAACCGTCCCTTCAAAGGATTGCGGATTTTAATTGAAGGCATGCACTTACTCCACGGTTCCAATATACACTTAATCCATTTGGGAGACTACGACAACGCTGACCTTGAATTGGCCCAACAGGGCCCGGCTGCTCCCCAGATTCATCTATTGGGCCAACACAAGGATGCCATTCATTATCTGCCTGGAAAAGATGTCTGCATCTGTCCTTCCACCCGGGACGCTTCCCCCCGAAGCTTGCGGGAAGCAATGGCTTGTAAAGTGGCCTGTATTGTTACGGACATTCCGGGAGCAAAAGAACTGGTCGTGGACGGAGAAACCGGTCTGATTATTCAGCCCAACTCCCCCGAAGCCATAGCCGAAAGCATCCGGTACTTAGCCTCCGACCGGGAGAAAGCAATAGCCTTCGGGCTCGCCGGCTATGAAAGGATACGGACAGTATACACTATGGAAAAATACGTGGCAAACCTGAAAAAGGTATTTCATTCAGTCACTCATTCCTGACATCCTTTCACAGAGCAACCGGGCCGGCAGGGGATTTGTCTGTCCGGCAGTATCCGGCCAATCGGAGCAAAAAAACTGTTGAAGCATTCTATCACCGGCCCCACAGGAACCACCGCCGGGATTCGAACGGAAATAAAAAGAAAGACTGAACATCAAACAGATATTTCCCCCTTGATATGCGGATAAGGCTCGTATCCAGCCAATTGAAAATCCTCATATTGAAAATCAAAAATATCTTTCACATCCGGATTAATTTCCATCTTTGGCAAAGCACGGGGAGTACGGGAAAGTTGTAATTTCACCTGCTCGACATGATTCCGGTAGATATGGGCATCCCCCAAAGTATGCACAAACTCTCCGGGCTTCAATCCACATACCTGTGCCATCATCATAGTCAGTAATGCATAAGAAGCAATATTAAAAGGAACTCCTAAGAAAGTGTCCGCACTTCGCTGATATAACTGACAGGAAAGCTTCCCGTTCACGACATAAAACTGAAACAAAGCATGGCACGGAGCCAGGGCCATGTTCTTAATATCTCCGGCATTCCAGGCACTGACAATCAATCGGCGGGAATCCGGATTGGTCTTGATATCATGTACTACCTGAGTAATCTGGTCCAGATGAGTTCCGTCCGGATTCGGCCAGGAACGCCACTGATAACCGTATATATGTCCGAGTTCCCCCGACTCATCCGCCCATTCATTCCAGATTTTCACTCCATGTTCCTGCAAATACTTCACATTGGTATCTCCTTTCAAAAACCAGAGTAACTCATAGATAATGGATTTTAAGTGCAGCTTTTTCGTTGTCAGCAAAGGAAATCCCGCCTGTAAATCAAAACGCATCTGATGCCCGAAAATACTAACCGTACCAGTGCCCGTACGGTCGGTTTTCTCTTCTCCTTCTCTTAAAATCCGGTCGAGTAAATCCAAATATTGCTGCATGATGATATTTAATAGAGTGTTGATAAATTAGAACCGGACAAAAATACGAAATAATCGGAATATTCATATTCCCTTTTCCTCATTCCTTCTTCCTGATTAACATCAGACCATGCCGTAACGGCAACAATATATTTTCCACCCGTTCATCCTTTTGCACCAAATCATTAAATTCAAGAATACCCTTAGTCTGGGCATCCCGGGAATCCGTCTCTAAAACTTTTCCGTCCCACAATACATCATCCGCCACAATAAGCCCCCCGGGACGTACCTTGTCAAATACCAGACGATAATATCGGGAATACTGCCTCTTATCAGCATCTATAAACACCAGGTCAAACATCCCCTCTAAACGGGGAATGATTTCACAGGCATCCCCAATATGAAAAACAATCCGCCGTTCCAAACCACTCCGGGCCATATAATAACGTGCAAACTCTTCTATTTCGTCATTAATGTCAATGGTATGCACAACCCCCTTCTCTCCCACTCCCATTGCCATAGACAAAGCGGCATATCCTGTAAAAGTACCGATTTCCAGTACGCGTTCGGCCCCATTCATACGGCACAACAATTTCAGGAACTGTCCCTGCATATTTCCCGACAACATCCGGGGCCGCAGGATTTTCTGATGTGTAGCACGGGACAACCGGGCCAGAATTTCCGGCTCTTTCTCGGTATGCAACTCTATATATTCTTCTAAATCAGAAGTTAATTCCATATCCATCCTTCTTATTCATAAATCAACACAGACTGCTTTTCTTCTGCAAAAATCTCCCGGGCCACCCGTTGTAAAAGCGCAGCATCAATTTCCTGAATCTCTGCACAAATACTATCCAGTTCATCCACCTTTCCGTAAACCAAAAAACTCTTGCCTATAGAAAGCATCATATTCTCATAATTCTCAGACGCCAGTGTCAACTGCCCGATCATCTGATTTTTTGCCTTGCGCAATTGCATCTGTCCCAGGGGAACCCGGCACAATTCCGTCATTTCTTTCCGGCACAACCGGATACATTTCTCCAGGTCTCCGGCATCACACCCGAAATAAACGGTAAATACCCCGGTATCTGAATAGGGCGTGTAAGCAGCCTCTACATTATAAGCCAATCCATATCTCTCCCGAATATTCAGATTCAAACGGGAGTTCATTCCCATTCCTCCCAATATATTTACCAGCAACGACAAAGCCAGACGGTTATCCTGCGTGTAATCGTAAGCCACATTTCCTATAATACAATGCCGCTGATAAGTATCCCTTTTTATCACCTGGGTACGGGGAAGATACCGTTCGGGACACTTCCTCAGCAAAGGAGTCTCACTTCCGGGAATATCCCCGAAATAACGTTCTGCCAGACGGATCAGTTTCTCAAACGGAATATCTCCCATCGAACTAAGCACCATACGCCCCGGCTGATAATTCCGCTTTACAAACTGCAATATACTCTCCCGGTTTAAACGCTTTACCGCAGCCTCACTCCCCAGGATATTCCTTCCGATCGGATAGCCCTGATAAATCAACTCCTCAAAATCATCGAATATCAATTCCCCGGGACTATCCTTATAAGAATTGATTTCATCAATCACCACCTCCTTTTCTTTCTCTATCTCTTTATCAGGAAACACGGAATGAAATACAATATCTGCAAACAACTCCAACGTCCGCTCATAATCCCGGGGCAAAAAAGATGCGTAAATACAAGTATCTTCTTTAGTCGTATACGCATTCAGCTCCCCGCCGACATCTTCCATCCGACTCAGGATATGATAGGCTTTTCGCTTTTCGGTCCCTTTGAAAATAACATGCTCTATAAAGTGGGCAATCCCTTCCTCCTCTTTTCCTTCATCCCGGCTTCCAACTCCAATAATCAACCCGCACCAGGCCGCCTTTCGGGGAATCTGCTGATGAATAATCTTTAATCCGTTATTCAATATATAAGTCTGATACATAATCCTCAACAAAAAAAGCCCTGCAACGCAAGGCTTTTTCCGGTATTTATTTTTATCCTAACCAATTAATTCTGAAATAATTTTTCAAAATCAGCCATTGCAATTTCCTGCTCCTCCAATTTCACGTTCTCACGGATCACATCAAAAATCTTGCTATCCAAAGCTCTTTCATAGAGGTGGTGACGTTGTTTTTCATCTTCCAGCAACTTAGCGGCAAAACCGTCCAACTGCTCATCGCTCAACCCATAAAGCCCGTATTGTTGCAACTGTGCGGCAGCAATCTGACGTCCTTCTTTCTTCATATCTTCGGCTTCCACCTTGACGTCAAATTCTTTTACAATAGCGGATTTTACCAACTGCCATTTGAACTCATCCCGGTAACCCTCAAAATCCTTCTCCACTTCCTCAGGAGTCATCTTTTCATTCACCGCAACAATCCATCTTTTCAGGAAAGCTTCCGGCAGGACTACATCTTCATTCTTCTTTACCAGTTTTTCCTTAGCATCAATTGTAAAACGATATTCAGAATGTCCTTTCAACTGTTTTTCAATATCTTCCTTCACACGACTACGGAAGTCCGCAGCGTCTTTCACTACTCCCTCTCCATACAATTTCGTGAACAATTCCTCATTCACCTCTGCATCCACATAACGCTTGATTTCCTTTATGATAAAACAATAATTTTCTCCTGCTTTCTCTGCCTCTTCCTTATTCACACCCAACATAGAAGCAAAATCGGTCTTGTTGGGATAAGCTTTTGCGGCATTGAACTTTACTTCTTCTCCGGATTTTTTGCCTTTGAAAGCATTCACCGCCGCTTCATCTTTCATATGAAAAACAGACATAGAAGCATCTTCATTCCTGATACCTCCTTCTTTCACTTCTCCCTTTTCATCCAATTCAATCAATTCCCCTTTCAGATATTCAGTACCTTCAATCTCCTCAACAGGCAGTAAATTTCCATTGCTTTTACAAATACTTTCAATCTGCTTGTCAATCATTTCATCATCCACCTTGATGACATAATAAGGCACTTTTTCCCGCTTACTCATCTTGGCATTTACTTCCGGAGAAAGGGCAATATCGTATACAAACTCAAAGTTTTCCTCATCCAGATTCAATTCTTTCTGCTCGGTTTCACTCGGCAGCGGTTCACCCAGAATCTGCAGGTCGTTCTCCTGGATGTAATGATTCAGACTCTCTCCCAGCACTTTGTTAATTTCGTCCACCAACAAAGATTTGCCATACATCTTCTTTACAATGCCCATCGGAGTTTTTCCGGGACGGAAACCGTTTACCACTACTTTTTTCTGGTAATCTTTCAGTGCCTTTTCTACGCGTCCGGCGTAATCTTCTTTACCTAATTCAATCTTAATGGTAGCATTCAGATTGTCGATTTGGTTTTTTGTTATATTCATGCCTATCGGTTGTTTCAGCGGTTGTGATTTTCAGATATTCACAACGATTTTACATTAATTGCTATTGTTTCCTATCAGAAAAAAGCCACCTCTCATAAGGCGGCTTTCCCTGCTCTGTACGGGCGAAGGGACTCGAACCCCCAAGTCTTGCGACACCAGATCCTAAGTCTGGCGTGTCTACCAATTCCACCACGCCCGCGTGCCCATTTTTGACGCTGCAAAAGTAATACTTAATTTCAAATAGCCAAACAATTTTATAAAATAATAAGCAGTCAGATACTTATTTATCAACTTATATTCTTATTTTTACCGACGATAGAAATGACAGGAATACATCAAACCGGAAATCATAAATTTAATATCTGCGGGTATGATTGAAGCAAAGAATATTTGGAAAAGTTACGGCGACCTGAAAGTGTTAAAAGGCATCGACCTGGTCATTCCTGAAAAAAAAGTAGTCACTATCATCGGAGCCAGCGGTGCCGGAAAAAGCACTCTATTGCATATATTAGGCACGTTAGACCTGCCCGACCAAGGAGAAATCCGCTATGAACAGGAGAACATTTCTTCTTATTCTCCCAATAAACTGGCATCTTTCCGTAACCAAAACATCGGTTTTATTTTTCAGTTCCATCACTTGCTACCGGAATTCACCGCTCTCGAAAATGTATGCATTCCGGGCTGGATTAAAGGGTCTCACAAGAAGGACACGGAAAAAAGAGCTTACCGCCTGTTGGAAATAATGGGTTTAAAAGACCGGACCCACCACAAACCGTCTGAACTATCAGGAGGAGAACAACAACGGGTTTCCGTAGCCAGGGCCCTGATGAATTCCCCCAAAGTCGTACTAGCCGATGAACCCTCAGGAAATCTTGACTCGCAGAGTAAAAACGAACTTCACCAACTCTTCTTCGACCTCCGGGACGAACTGGGACAAACATTCGTCATCGTCACCCACGACACCCAGCTGGCAACCATGGCTGACCAACAAATACTCATCCGTGACGGAAAAATCGTCTGAAAAGATGTAACCTATCCGCTCCGAATAAAGTACACTCTTTCTAAATGCAGGTTCTTTGCCATAAAATTACTTTTTATTCTGAACTTTTTACTTTTAACCTTTTTAAATTATCTTTGCGCAATCATAAAATATAACGAAAATAATGAAATATTCAAACGAACTTGACAAAGTCAGCTACAGTCTGGGATTAAGCATTGCCAGCAATCTGATCTCTTCGGGAGTAAAAACCATCAATGCCGAAGCATTCAATGATGCTATGAACACCGTATTTTCCGGTCAGATGCCTGAAATCATGCCCGATGAAGCCAATAATATACTTCAGGACTACTTCGACAAACTGCAAAAAGAAAAAGGTAACGAAGCCCTGGAAACCGGAAAAGCCTTTCTCGAAGAAAACAAGAAAAAAGAAGGAGTCGTTGTACTGCCAAGCGGCCTGCAATACAAAATCCTGACAGCAGGAAACGGACCAAAACCCAAAGCCAGCGATACCGTGAAATGCCATTACGAAGGCCGGCTCATTAACGGACAGGTTTTCGATTCTTCCGTTCGCAGAGGAGAACCTGCCGAATTTCCGGTAGGCGGAGTTATCCAGGGATGGGTGGAAGCATTACAATTAATGCCTGTAGGTTCAAAATGGCAGCTTTATATCCCCTCCAACCTGGCGTATGGAACACACGGAGCCGGACAATCTATCGGACCTAATGAAACCTTAATCTTTGATGTGGAATTATTGGCCATCGTATAACAACAGAAACATAATTCATCACTTAATTACTAATACCATGAAAGCAAAAAATTTACTACTTATTTTGAGTGTAGGAGTAATGGCCATGGGGTGCAACAGCGGTTCTTTGACCTCAACCACTGCTCCTTTGAAAACAGCAGCAGACTCTGCCAGCTATTACATTGGCTATATGTACGGTAGCGGATTGCAAAACATGCGCTTTAAAAAACCCAATATGTCTGCAATTGTAGCCGGTATTAATACTGCACTGGAGAAAAAAGAGACCAAAGTAACTCCCCAGGAAATGGAAATGTATCTGACCAGCTATTTCCAGAAACAAGCTATGGTTGAAGCACAGGAAAATGCTGAAGCCGGAAAAAAATTCCTGGAAGAGAATGCCAAAAAAGCAGGAGTAGACACCTTAGCCAACGGAATCCAGTACAAAGTAATCAAACAAGGTAACGGTCCCATTCCTACCGATACGGATATTGTAGAAGTAAATTACAAAGGAACCCACCTGGACGGTACCGAATTTGATTCATCTTATTCCCGCGGAGAACCGGTGAAATTCGGGTTGCATAACGTTATTCCGGGTTGGACAACTACCTTGAAATCCATGCCGGTAGGATCTAAATGGGAGGTATTTATTCCCGCAGACCAGGCTTACGGACAAAGAGGAGGCGGCCCGATCGCACCGAATGAAACCCTGGTTTTTGAAATCGAATTATTGAACATCGTCACTCCGGAAGCTCCGGCTACTGACAAAAAATAATTTTCAGGATAAATATTATTGGCAAAGTCCGGAGGAATTTCCTCCGGACTTTGTTATCTTTGCGCCAATAATTTTCAATTTTACAAAACGGATGAACTACGAAATAAGCGGCAAACTGATTTTCAAAGAAGAAACACAACATATCAGCGACAAATTTCAAAAAAGGGAATTTGTCATAGAAGTAGAAAACGAAAAAAATCCGCAATGGAACGATTTCGTGAAAGTACAACTAATCCAGGACAGGTGTGATTTGCTGGAAAACATTTCCCTTCAAGAAAATATCAAAGTATATTTTAATATACGGGGCAGGAAATGGGAAAACAAAGGACAAACATCGTATTTTACAAATCTGGAAGGCTGGCGTATAGAAAAACTGGAACCCCGGAATCCAGCCGATATCCCGGTACCGGA
>ERZ778518.2416-NODE-2416-length-10206-cov-7.429514_pt1 | contig 10206 bp, 7 predicted proteins | sample MGYA00510340_ERZ778518 | MGnify/ENA primary metagenome ERZ778518 (study PRJEB29527, sample SAMN07138967) | mouse gut metagenome | material: feces | host: mouse | place: China:Nanjing | collected 2016-01-25 ... | reverse complement strand
GCCATGGCAAGACAGCAACTAGTCAAAAGGACACACATTTTGGCGTATAACCCTATGGATCGCGTCCAACGTGTTGCCGCGAACATCCAGGTCAATTGGACCGCCGCCAATACAATCACGATGCCAATGATGCTGACAAGGGCTTGGAGGATGGTTTCCTTTTGAGAAGGGTCGGGTGGTGTGCTGCGGTGTCGGGCCATGTATGGAATCCTGTTTGTTGGTTTTGTGGATATGCTTTAGTTTAGCTTAGCAAACATATAGCGTCCTTTCGGGGCTGGAACCCCGAGCTTTCCCGCAACAAATAAGTAAAAACTGCCGTCCCATCCCGGGACGGCAGCATCCACAAAACCATGGGCCCGTAAAAGACTCATAGTCATGTCGGATGGGGAACCACCCCCGACCCGACCCAACTAGTATATCTTGCTGTTGCCAGAACAGCAACCTAGCGTGTCGTAGAGCCGTCGTTGTTGCTGTCTGCTGGGTGATCCAATGTGCTGAGAAACTCACCGACTCGTTGCTGTAAATCACGCAACAGCTCCACCAGACTCTGGTATTCCTTCTTCGCCGCATCGCGCTGCTGGGCCGCCTGCGAGGCTTCGGACTGCGCCTTGGCAGTCATATCGTGCGCGGTCTGCTCCGCAGAGGAAAGCAACCGTTGCGCATCGGCTTGCGCATCCTTGAGTTCTTTCGCGGCTTCCTCACTCGCCGCTTTCACTGCCTGTTCAGCGTCCGTCTGCGCTTTGGCTCGCATCATGTCCGCTCTCTTGGTCGTGTCCGCGATAATCCTACGGGACTGTTCGCGTGCCTCATTGACGATCCGTTCGGACTCCTCCTTACCCAAGTCCATGAGCTCTTGGGCGCGCCTGCCCAAGGCTTGCAACGGCTGCTCTTTCGCCTGCCGGGCGTCCTTGACTTCCTGCTCAAGCTGTGAGATTTTCTTTTTCATGCCGTTCATATCCGTGATGAGCCTGTCGTTCTTGGCTTTCGTGTCACGGTAGGCCTGCTCGATATGGTCGGACAAAGCCAGTTTTTTCGTGGCGTCATCCACGAATTCGTTCACCGCATCCCGGCTGTACCCTCGAAACGCGGTGGGAAAAAGATCGAGGGCGGTGTTGGTGGGGTTGGTGTTTTCCATGGTTGTTCCTTCACCTATAGGTTTGTGGACAAGTTCAGAATAGCATGCATGCGCCTCTGTGGCATATCGACTATGCATGTGTGCAGGGGAATGCTCGCTGTGTTGTTTTCTAGGGTGGCTCTACCGTTCGTAAGCATATGGACCGTATGTTGCGCGGTGGAGGAGCAACGGCGAAAGGAAGCGGATATGGCATCCGAGAACAACGAATACCCGGATCTGGTCATTGTGGGGGCGGGCCTGTTCGCGCGGCAGATGAAGACAGTGGGCAACATGACGCGCAACGCCCTGCTGTCATGGCAGGCGTTGTTGGAACGCGCGGTGCGCGCCATCATCAACGGTTCGACGTTGACCGACCGGGAACGCATGGTGCTGCACCGCGTCAACACGCGGCACGCATGGTGGGCGAACGACCTGAGCCTGCCATGGGTCGAGAACGGTGACGGCGGGCTGAGACCATGCACGATGCGCACCCGGAACATGCTGTTGCTGCCCGTACCGGCGTACCTGCTCAAACTGTCCCGGCGTATCGTCACGCACGCCATCACCCGCACGCCCATTCCCGATCTGTCCCATGTGCGCACGCTCGTGCTTGACGCCATCATCGCCAAACCAGAACGACCCCACGCACACACAGACACGCGGTTCGGCTGGTGGATTCGCGTCGCCACGCTCACCAAAGGCAAACCCGTACTCATCCCGGTGGATCGCAACGAGTATTTCGAACAACAGTACGCGCACGCCATCAAACACGGCGGCGGCCTGTGCGGCGTCATCCAACTCACCCGGCATGACAACGGCACGCTGTCGTGCGCGCTCGTGCTCGACCGTCCCGACGCTCCCATGCGCATGGACGGCAAACCGTTGGGCATCGACTACGGCATGACGGACGCGCTCATGGCCGACAGCGACGGCAACCTCATGGGCCACGCCATGCTCGCCACGCTCAAACGATACGACCTGCGATTAACACAATTGGGCGCATGGCTGCAACGCAGACATATCAAACCGTCCACCAACCATGAATACCGCAGGCTCCAGCATCGCATCCGCGCCTATGTGGCCAACGAGATAGGGCGTATCCTCAACCGCGTCGCCGCACGCCATGGCGCCGCGAAGGTACGCGAACTGATCGTGGAACGATTGGATTTCCGTTACGGCGGCATGAGCCCGCGCATGAACCGGCTCATCACCCGTATCGGGCGCGCCGTGTTCAAACAACGCCTCGCCGCGATCACCGAAAAGCATGGCATCGCCGTGTGCGCAGTGCCCGCGCCATACACGTCGCAGGAATGCTCGGGATGCGGTTATGTGAGCCCGCGCAACAGGCCCGCTCGGGCACGATTCACCTGTCGCTTCTGCAACAAGAAGCAACACGCCGACGTCAACGCCGCCCGTGTCATCATGTCAAGACGTTCTTGGCAGCAACCCGACGACACGGGGCCGGCAAGCCGGCGCAACACCCTCCGAATGTTGGACGAACGATTCCGTCAACGATGGGACACGCCCGCACAAGGAGCGGTCATGGACGTTGCAGGCGCTCCATGCGACATTCGAACCGCCACAACCAACGGGGAGAATGCCGGATCTAGTTCACGATGTCATGAACTGACACACAACTAGAAACTGTAAAAGTATTTTCATCGTATACCCTTCGCATTGTAGTCCTTGGATTGTCGATGTCGATGTTGTCGCATAATTAACATGTTGTCGATGAATGCCAATATTTTCTTACTTGTAGTATGATGTTTGGCGAACGGAAGGAGAACCATGGCGCAGCGGAGAGACCGGAAGATACCGCCCGTGGCCGAGCGGCGTGCGCAGGGCGACCGCTTGAGCGCGTTGCGCAAGGATACGGGCCTGTCGCAATCCCAGCTGGGCGCACGTGTGGGATGGACGGCTCACGACGTGTCCAATCTGGAGGCCGGGGTGCGTTCCGTGGCGACGTTGCGGTTGGATACGGCGGTGCGGTTCGCGGATGCGTTGGGTATGGATATCGGCGAGTTCTCGCGCCGTGTGTTGGATGTCAAGCCGTGGCCGACGGATTCGGTGCGCGCATTGCGTTCTTTGCGTGAGAGGCGTGTGGAGCTGGGGTTGTCCTTGGTGGAGGTCGCCCGTGCCGTGGGAGTGTCGCCTTCGGCGGTGCATGGTTGGGAGGTTCGTTCGGGGTTGGGTGGCGCCGAGTTGCGTCGCGTGGTTGCGTTGGCGCGTGTGTTGCGTGTCGGGTTGGGGGTGTTGGTTGGCTGTTAGGTGCCGTGTGGGCGACACGCCCACTTGCATTGTTTCTTAAATGTAGTACAGTTGGGATTAGCGAAAACACAGAAAGGACTCCAAAATGTACACAGACGACGACCTTCGCTCTTTCTACAACAGCATCCAGAAGCACTGTGAACTCACTTCCAAGGACATGCAGGGGACCGATAAAATCTATGTCGATGATTACACAGGCGAACGCTTTGTTGACTTCGAGATCGTCATGGGTGCGGTCACAGTCGAGCTCATCGCCACGGTAGACCCGTACAAAGCCGATGAATTCCGGGTCGAAGCCGTTGTCGGCGACAAGGAGATCGACACCATCTTCACTGATGGCGAGCCCATGAAGAAAGACTTCCATACCTTCGGCGTCATCGATACCATCGCCGCCACCGTCGCCATGCTTGGCGAATGACCGCCGCCTCACTTCTCAACGAGGAAGGGAGAAACGATTCAGTCTCAAACGAACAAGCAAAAGCGAAGCTGTTGTATGCCAGTTCGCCTTGGCATTCACCAGCTTCACTTTTTTGCTCACACAACACATGCCCAAGCATTACCGTCGGTTGTTGCGTGCCAGTAGGATGATGCCGCCGAGCATGGTGAGTGTGGAGATGCTGAGCAGGATGATCAGCCACAGGCCTTGCCCGGTAACAGGCATGGTGGTTTTCAATGGGATGTGTTGGTTGGTGCGGGTGATGGTGTCCATGGTGATGTGCTCCACCCCATGCCAATTGTCGGGTTTGAGACCTGTTGGCGCCTCGCACGCTTTCAACATGAAATCGTATGGCGTCGCATCCAACTCGTAATCGACAGGTGCTTGTGTTTCGGTGAGCCGGTATGCGGTGCCGCACTCCAGTTTGTCCACCACGCTGGCCGTCGTATCACTGGTGGTGATGGTCCGGTCGTGCACATACTGCGTGCCATCCCACCGTTGCAGGTCGAACACCGCGTCCGCCAACACCAGGGTCGAGTTCGCACTGTCTGTTTTCTTCAGGTACACGCCTTGGATCTTCGCCACCGCCGCCGACTGGTAGATGGTGATGGTGCTCGTGTATGAGGCGGGGTTGACGAGTTGGTTCGGGGCGCCGCCAGCGGTGAATGTGACGGTGTTGCGCACGTTGGGAATGGTGTTTGCCGTGCTGTTGAACACGATGTCGTATTCGATCCAGAGCACTTTGTTGTCTGGCAGGCCATCGATGGTGAGCGTACGACCGGCAGTGTCGTAGCGGATGGTGTAGGCAGATGGGTCGAGCTTGTACTGCTCGTTGTAGGAATAGTACCCCGCCCAACAGGCGGCGTTTCCAGTGGAGGGCGTACCGGTGCAGCCATATAGGTCATAGCTGCTGGCGGCGGCCCACACGCTTACGCTGCCCTCTTTGAGGATCGCGCTTGCGTCATCCGGGATGGTCAGAGTGTCCGTGATGCCCACAGTGTCCCCGTCCGGGTTCATGTCTCCTGCCAACCAGTTGCCGGTGATCCGATAGGTGGCGCGGGTGCCGCGTGCCCCGTCGGGATTCTGCGCATACCGGGTTTTCGCACTGGACCGCGGGTACACGGTTTGGCTTGCTGCGTTGCTGCTGGTGAAGTCGTACATGCCGTCGTTCACTTTGCCATGCACCGTGTTGTACACGCCGAAATGATAGGAATTATCCGTTTGTTTAGTCCAAACCGGTTCCGCGTAGTCCAACCAGTCCGTGATATGTTTGGGGTGATAGTTCACGGTGAAGTTGTAGTTGGTACTACTGTTGGTCCCGTTCATTTGACTCCACTGCCAGTCGGCGGGGAACACGATGTCCCATTCGCCATCCGCGGTCTTCGTGATGGTCAGCGGTTTGCCTGACTCCCCGGCATACTTCGTGCTGCTGGTGGTCTCCCCCACATCGGTGGGGGCTTCCAGCATCGCTTCCGTACCGCCGTATCGTGACAGAGTGAACCCGTTGATGTTGTTCACCGCTGATGATTGGTATGCGTACGCTTTCGACCGGGGGGATTCATGGAAGACGATCTCCTTGCCTTTGTCCGCGTTCACGATACGGGCGGAGACATGGCAGTAGGCGAAACGTTTATCTGGTTTGCCCACGAAATCGTATGCTTGAGACCAACAGCTTTTCGTCTGGTATTGCCCGGATATGTAGCCCGACTTCACCAAACCTGGCACCCAGCAGTACCATTCACGGCCGTCGCCGGATCCCAGCCATCCGCACCCCTGCATCCGGTTCTGGTAGCGGCTGCTGGCGGCTCCGATGGCGTTGCCCCCAAGACCCCAGTCGTCGCTTGACCAGTAGGTGTGCGTAAGGGATGCCCCGGCTTTCAGGATGGCGTTCATGGTGAGTTTCACGCCGGTTATGCGACCTGTGTATTCGAATGCGGGCAAATCGCCGTCGGGAACATCCTTCCACCCGTTCACCGAACTGTCCTTATTGCCCGCAAGTCGCACTTGGGTGACCGTGCTGGGGTACCCTTCCTTGGCGAGATCGTCCTGCATGAGGGCTATGTCCGTTTTGTCGAACCGATGCCCCTGCAAAGCATTGCTTTCGTAGCTGAGCTCGTCGATAAGCTGCCATCCGGCATCCAGATCACCGTCCCCGGTATTGGAGACTGTGACTTTCCAGGGGATGCGCGCTATGCATCCTTCGTCACCGATGGAACAGTCGTCTCCTGAGATCGTCTTGCCGATAGGATCGCCGTTCGATTGTTTGACGATGCTCAGATTGGGATTGCCTTTCGCTGGGTTTGGTTGTTGTGCGGCTGCTGTCAACGGCGTCATGTAGTCACTGATCAGCACTGCACGGTTCACGTACTGGTCAGGGTGTGTGTTCAGAAGCAGCGTGCTGGTGAACTCGAATGTGACCGTACCTCCCGGGGGTAGCGCGCTCATGGTGACATGCTGTCCTACACCACCCCAGTACATTCCGTTGCGGGCGCATTGCTGCCACGTGCCGGTGCTCGTCTTTGCGCTGTCCCCTTGGATCGTTACGGCGTTACTGCCGTAGAATCCGGCATAGCAGGTGCCGGCGTTCACGTTTGCGCCGGCGGGGATTGCATTGTCGAATATCTGGTCGTATAGGCGCCAGCCGTCCGGCAGGGCGTATTCGCCGGTGTTTGTCACGGTCATCTTCCATCGGTGTTTGATCTCACCTTCTTTGCGGTTGAACACGGGCTCCCCGACCGCCTGCTTATCCAAAGCGACGACAGGCGCGGTCAGACGCAGCGGCGTTTCATGCCCGGCGAATCCTACAGTGACGGTCTCGTTGCCACCGCCCAACCAACGGGCATCCTGCTCATAGTAGATTTGCCCGTCGGTGATGTCCATTGTCTGGTTGCGGTCGCGGAACTCCTGGTTGAACGTGAGGTTGATGCGGGTCAGGTATCGGGTCAGCAGCCCGTCATTCGAAGTGGTGGCGGGGCACCGGGCAGTGTTACTACCGTATGAAAATGAAAAGCTGCCTCCATACCCGCAGACCCTGGATTCGATGGTGTAGGTGCCGGCCTCTTGGCCTCCGATCATGATGTTGCCGTTCAGACGCCAGCCTTGATTCGACGCGGTACTCATCCATCCGTGCACCTCACCGTTCAACCGGGGCCACAAGGTCAACGTGTCAGTGCGGTTCAACATGCCTTGGGGGATATGGAAGTTCACGGTGTACCGCATCAGGTCGAAGACACTCACCTCGCCGGCGCCGTCCGTGGGCACGGTCTCCCATTCCGTGCCACCCTGTCGTTTGACCTGCATGGTGATGCCGTCCACCATGTCCGACGTGAGCGTGTCCACGCCGTCGGTCTGAGAAGCCTGCGCGTTTGGGGCCGGCAGCAGTGCGCCTGCCGTGAGCAGTGCGGTGAGCAGGCTGATGATGAGCAGGATGCCGCCCATGGCGCGTCGTGTGTGGTGCAGGTTGTTCATGTCAGACTCGTTTCCGGTTGGATGATGCGAAATTCCAGGGTGTCAGGTTTGGGTTCGTGGCGTGGATGCCGTTGTTGCAGATGCAGAGGCCTGCGCCGTCCGTGGTGGGTGAGGCTAACGGCGATGCAGCTGATCACGAGCAGCCAGACCACGGCGATCGGCACCCAGACCCACAGCCATGTGTGGTCCTCGGGCGCGTCCTGTGGCAGTGGGGCTTGTTCGGGCATGTGCGCGCGGATCCCGGTGACGAGGAGGCGTTTGTTGTTCACGCCGTACGGGGTGCAGGTCAATAGGGTGGCGAGGTCTTGTCCGGGTTGGATTTTCAACTGGTCGAACTCGTCTGGGTTGACCACGCGGATACTGGTGACCTTGTATGCCAACGTCTGGTTGAGGGTGTGCAGATAGAACACGTCGCCCACGCGGGCCTGGCCGCCCAATGAATGGAGTTTGTCGAACATGAGCGTGTCCGCCAACCCCGTGTGGGCGCTGATCACCGTGTGCGTGTCTGTGCCGCCGACGGGCAGGCTGGTGCCGTACATGTGGCCCGCGCCCCGTTCCAACACGTCAGGGGTGGTGCCATGGCGTACGGGTAGGTCGATGCCGAGGCGCGGGTAGCTGATGGTTGCCATGATCCCATCGGCTGGCAGATCCAACTCATGCAGATACTCTGTGTCGTACGTGGGCTGGTCGCCGTTGAACGGGTCCGGGTTGTCCCCCAACACGGGTTGCCCGCTGCCGGCCAGCCGCCGGTTGTAGCGGGCCGCGTCCGTGAGTTCCCGCTCACGGGTCTTCGTGTCCATGATGGCCGCGGCGTTGGCATGGATGGCGTTGATGTCGGCGAGCTCACCTTGGTTCGTGTGCTGCAAGGCGAAAGGGATGGTGGCGCATGTTGCGGAGACAATCAGCAGCAGGCAGCCCGCCACAAGGCTGCGCCACCGTTTACTGGCCTGCCGGTCACCATGCCTGCACATACGCCACCCCTCCCCTTTGCCGGTCACTGACGGGTCATGCGGGCGCGCCAGATGAGCAGCAAGCCACTGGATGCCGCCAACACGCATGCCACTGTCCAAATGGCCAGCCATGTCGCGCCGGTCTTGGGCATCTGCAACAGGGTGCGCGCGTTTTTGACGATGACCGTGCCGTCAGTGACGTCGATCATCTGGTCACGGTCGCCGTCCCCTTCCGTGGTGGTGACCGTGCCGGTCTTGTCGTCCACGTCCACGGTCAAACCGGCTTGCGGCAGCAGCGGGTTGGTGTACGGGGATTTCGTTTCCTTCAGCACATACGTGCCATCGGTGCCGTTGACGCTCACACGGCCATTGGCGTCAGTGGTCAGGGTGGTGGTTGTCCCCGTTTCCCCCGGTTCAGCCAGCCGGTAGGCGCCGTCCCCTGTTTTCATGACCTGGCGGGGGGTGCCGTTGTCCAACAACTGGAATTCGGCGCCGGCCAACGGAGTCCCGTTCATGTCGGTCTTGGACACCACGGTTTTGCCGGTGTGCACGCTCACGGTGTCACCCTGTTTGGTCTCATGATCGGTCCATGTGTTCGGATTGTGCGAGTACTCCACGCTCACACTGTTTGTGTCCGCGCTGCCCGCCACAGCGTCCCTGTCAAGACACATCTTGTAATCCACGGTGATGGGAGCGCCCACGGGGAACATGGTTTTGTCGGGGATGATGTCACCGTCCGAGGTGCCGAACCTGAGCGTGAATGCACCGTCCTTGACGCCGGTCACATGCCAATGCCGTGCGTCCAACGGGTTGCCGTCCACGCTGACCGTCATGTCGGCCGACGTGGGATCGAACGATAGGCCTTTCGAATACGTGTCGTTCAACGCGAGATAATACCTGTCGTATCCGGTCCAGTTCGGTACGGTGGTGGTCAGGCGCATCGACACCATGCGCCCCTGTTCCGTGTCCGCCGACAACCCGTCTGTGTTCACATCGCCCTTGGTATCGTCCTCAACGGCGGTGATGCGTTTGCCGACAGTGATGTCATGCACCTTGTACTCGATCGTACCCAATGTGTAGGTGCCGTTATTGGTCTTGAGTGTGGCCATCCCGTTGATGCCGGTGCCGTTCAACCCCGCGATCGCCGCACGCCCCGTACTGGTGCGGTCCAACACGAGGTACACGCCGGGCGTCACCTGCGCCGACTGCCGGTGCGTATCGCCCGACACAGGGCGCAACGCCACACCAGGCATGTCCCTGACCGCCTGCTCGTTCTTCAACGCATCCACAAAGTCACGCAACCGGCCCGCCCACGGGGAGGATTGCGAGTCCAACAGGTTCTGCACCACCCACAGCATCGGATCGGCCGCGTCATACCCGGTCATGCCTGCGTCATCGAGCGCATGGTTGATCGCCGAGACCAGTGTGCTCGTTGTCTTCACATCGTAGCCGGTCAGGTCTGTGCCGTCTGTTGTCGCATAGGTGTATTGGGCAAGGAGGATTGCGGATAATTGCCGGTCGGCGATGTTGGATGCTGCGTCTACTGTCAGCGTTTGTGCTTGTTGCAATTGTGTGTCCGGGATGCGTGATTCAGCCGCGGACGCGGTTGGGATAGTCGCCGCCAGCATAACGGCGGTGGCTGTGGCAAGGAGGCCACGGCAAGCGGTAGACGGTTTCATGATGATGGGTCCTTTCTGCAAGCTCGCGATATTGCACCGATGTTTTCGTGAATGGTGACAGTGTGTCATATCAACAACATGCTCTCTGCTTTTCAATGATCCATCTGGTATGCGCTGCATCGCGAATGCTAGGATTTTGTATACAGATTCAGATTAGCATATATAACTAGTCGGTTCCAGCATATCCATCGCATAAAAGGAGTGCCGTATGGTATCCCGAACCCGTACACGTTCACGCAATCGCACCCAGCAACCACCTGTCAGGCCCGGTGGGCTGACTGTGTTCCTGCT
>ERZ778518.2407-NODE-2407-length-10263-cov-4.151842_pt1 | contig 10263 bp, 7 predicted proteins | sample MGYA00510340_ERZ778518 | MGnify/ENA primary metagenome ERZ778518 (study PRJEB29527, sample SAMN07138967) | mouse gut metagenome | material: feces | host: mouse | place: China:Nanjing | collected 2016-01-25 ... | reverse complement strand
GAAGTATCGCTGCAATCCGTTTCTGCGGTGCTGGAATATATCGACCATGACCGATATGAGGTAATACCGATCGGCATCACAAGAGAGGGAAACTGGTATCACTATACGGGCGAGTACAGCCGGATTCCGGAGGATCGATGGTGGACAGAAGCCGAATCGATCCATCCGGTCGCGGTATCGGTAAACCGGTCGGCGGGGAGCCTGATCGAGTTTTCCGGCGACGGCTACAGCCGGATCCCGGTGGATCTGGTGTTCCCTGTCCTGCACGGTAAAAATGGTGAGGACGGTACGCTGCAGGGGATGTTTGAATTGGCGGGCATTCCCGTCGTCGGCTGTGATACGCTTTCTTCTGCTTTGTGCATGGATAAGGAGCGGGCGCATCAGATCGTCCGGCAGGCGGGAATTTCGGTGCCGCAGTCGGTTACGTTTCGGGAGTCGGAAAAGGAAGAGGCACTCGAAAAGATTTGTGGCAGCCTTACATTTCCACTGTTTGTAAAACCGGTCCGCGCCGGTTCTTCGTTTGGAATTTCGAGGATTACCGAAGAAAAGGAACTCCGCGCCGCAGTCGAGCAGGCGTTTGAACATGACAGAGAGGTGATCGTGGAAGAGGCGGTGGAAGGTTTTGAGGTGGGATGCGCCGTGCTCGGCAGCGAGACGCTGACGGTCGGCCGGGTCGATGAGATCGAACTGTCTACAGGCTTTTTTGACTTCACGGAAAAATACACGATGAAATCGTCGAAGATCAATGTGCCGGCGCGGATTGATGCCGGGACAGAAAAGAGGGTACAGGAAACGGCCGCCGTCATATACCGGGCGCTGGGGTGTTCCGGTTTTGCCCGGGTAGATATGTTCCTGACGCCTGACGGGGAGATCGTATTCAATGAAGTAAACACCATTCCGGGGTTTACCGCCCACAGCCGTTATCCCAATATGATGAAGGGGATCGGACTGACATTTGGCGACATGCTGGACAAGCTTCTGGCTCAGTATGACTAAGGCGGGAGGTGGTTTTGTGCAGCAGAAGGAAACGTATCCGGGAATTGACTGTTTTCGTCTTTGGGCGGCGCTTCTCGTCGTTGCCATACATACGTCGCCGCTCGCCATGTTTGGTGGCACGGGCGATTTTATACTGACGCGTGTCGCCGCTCGTGTCGCCGTACCGTTTTTTTTTATGACATCGGGTTTTTTTCTCATTTCGCATTATGCGGAAAATGCGGACAGGCTCGTGCGGTTTGTAAAGCATACGTGCCTGATCTACGGGCTGGCGATCGTGTTCTATCTGCCGGTCAATGTGTATAACGGGTATTTTCAAATGGATGAACTTGCACCGAATTTCATAAAGGATCTGGTGTTTGACGGCACGGTATATCATTTGTGGTATCTGCCGGCATCGGTGATCGGCGCGATGATCGCCTGGTATCTCGTGCGGCGGTTTGATCATCCGAAGGCGGTGCTCATTACGGCGGGGCTGTATGTGGTCGGATTGTTTGGCGATAGTTATTATGGTCTGGCCGAGGGTGTCTGGGAAGGGGAAAGTTTTTATCGGTTTTTGTTTCAATTATCGGATCATACGAGGAATGGCGTCTTTTTTGCCCCTGTGTTTTTTGTGCTTGGCGGATTTATCGCGGACAGCCGGCGGGAGATGGATCTGTTCACAAGTGCGCGCGGGTTTGGCGTCGGTTTTGCCCTGATGTTGGGCGAGGCCATGTGCCTGCGGCGTTTTGGGCTGCAGCGTCATGACAGCATGTATTTGTTTTTACTGCCCTGCGCTTATTTCCTTTTCCAGATGCTTCTGCATGTCAGGGGAAAGCGCAGGGAGCGGCTGCGGACGTTGTCGCTGCTCGTGTATCTATTGCACCCGATGGTCATCATTTTCGTGCGGCTGTTTGCTAAGGGGCTTCATTTGCAGGGGTTGCTCGTGGAAAATAGTGTTGTGCACTATGTGGCGGTTTGTCTGCTGTCCGTGGGAGGGAGTATGGCGGCGGTTGGCGTGTGGGAGAGATTCGGGCCGTATCGGAGGGATGGCGAAAATGGAAGGAACAGGGTACATGAAGGGCACCGGGCATATGAGAGATACGGGCTGCAACAGGCCGGGCGACGACAGAGGCGGGCGTCAGCGCGCGGCGGCCGGACGTATGTGGAGATCAATCTGCAAAATCTCGAGCACAATGTGAGGGAGTTACGGCGGGCTATGCCGTCTGGCTGCCGTCTGATGGCGGTGGTCAAGGCGGAGGCCTACGGACACGGCTCGTTTGAAATCGCGACCCATCTGGAAAAGAGCGGGGTGCGGGCGTTTGCGGTGGCGACGATCGATGAGGGGATCCGGCTCAGAACGTATGGGATACGGGGGGAGATACTTATTTTAGGTTTTACGGATGTCAGTCGGGCGGCGGAATTGAAGAAATATGATCTCATGCAGACGCTGATCGATCGATCGTATGCGGAGGAACTGGACAGGCAGGGCGTGAGGATCAGGGCGCATATTAAGATTGATACCGGTATGCACCGGCTTGGAGAGCCGGCGGGGAAGACGGATGGGGTGAAGCGGATGTTTGAACTGGAGCATATCGATGTCTGCGGGATGTTTACGCATCTGTCCTGTGCGGATCGTTTGGAGGAAGAAGATGTGGCGTTTACGAGAAAGCAGGTCGAGCGGTTTTATGCGCTTGTGGATGAGCTGCGGGCGGACGGGGTACGGATTCCGAAACTGCATATTCAGAGCAGTTATGGTTTGCTAAATTATCCAGAACTGCGCTGTAATTATGTGAGGGCCGGTATTGCCTTGTTTGGCGTTCCCAGTTCTCCGGGGGATGATACGATCGTTCATCTGGATCTGCGCCCAGTTCTTTCACTGAAGAGTAAGATCGTATTGATCCGGTCGTTGAAAAAAGGCGAGTGCGTCGGGTACGGGAGGGAGTTTATAGCGGAGCGTGACAGCCGGATCGCGATGGTGTCGGCCGGGTACGCGGATGGGTATCCGCGGGGACTGTCCTGTGGGAAGGGGAACGTGTGGGTCAATGATTGCCTGGTGCCGGTCATTGGCCGCGTCTGTATGGATCAGCTTGCGGTCGATATAACGGATGCGGAGGGAGTAGAGGTTGGAGATACCGTAGTGCTTATAGGCGGTGAAATGGGGGAGGGGGCATCCGCGCCGGAGCTTGCAGGGAGGTGCGGAAGTATTAGTAATGAACTGCTCAGCAGGTTGGGGACGAGGGTTCGGGCGTAAGAAATTTGATGAATGGAAAAAAGGGATATTCTCGTGAAGAGGACATCCCTTTTTTCCAAAAGATTTCTTATACCCTGTGACTAGCGCACTGTAACGACTTACCACATCTGCTACTACTTATTAAACCCTATGACAGTAACGGTATCATCACAATTTAATAGGATCAAGTTGGTGTTATTTGAAACATCCAAATTTGTAATCAGATTACTAAAGCATGATAATTCCTCCAAATTCTCATTGTGCGAAAGGTCTAAACTGGTAAGTTGGTTAGAGCCACACTCGAGATAAATTAAATTTATATTATTTGAAAGATCCAGGTTATTAAGTTTGTTATATGAACAAAAAAGTTCCAGCAAATTGGTACCTTTAGAAACATCTAAATCGGTTAGTTCGTTGTTTTCACAAGATAATGATTTTAAACTAACAGGAATGATCAAATTGGAAAGATTGTTATTTTGACATTCTACTGTTTCTAAAGATGTATTAGTGGACAAATCCAAAGTGGTAATTTGATTATCAGAGCAATATAGATTTTGCAAATTACCATTCTTTGAAAGGTCCAAATAGGTAAGCTGGTTACTATAGCAGGACAGATGCGTTAATTGATCATTTTTAGAAACATCTAAACTGGTAAGTTGGCTGAGTTGGCAGTTCAAAAATGTTAGATTGGCATTTCCTGTTACATTCAAATTGGTAAGTTCATCGCAAGAACAGTATAAGGTTTTCAAATTGGGATAGTTAGATGTATCAATACTGGTCAACGGATTGCTTTCACACCATAACTCCTCCAAGCTGCTGTTTTGAGATGAATCTAAAGTAGAGAGTTGATTTTCATGACAGTATACTATTTTAAGTTTTGTATTGTTGGATATGTCTAAACTGGTAAGTTGGTTTTCGTGGCAGTTTAACTCGGTCAGATCTACATTTTTTGATATGTCAAGGCTGGTTAACTGATTGCCATAGCACCATAAAGTGGACAATTTGACATTGTTAGTCACATCTAAAGTGGTTAATGAGTTGCTGGAACATTCTAACGTTTCTAACAGAATATTATTGCTTACATCCAAACTATTTAACGCATTATCTGAACATAATAACTTTTTCAAATTAACATTACTAGATACGACTAAACTGGTTAAATCGTTATAAAAACAACTTAATTCAGTTAGGTTAACAAGATCTGATACGTCAAGTTCACCTGATAAATTTTCCATTCCCCACCGTATTTCTGTCAATCTGCCGTTATCCCACACATATTGTGTGCTATGTAAGTCCTCGTCGACAGTGGCTCCGCGTTCGCGCTGTGTACGGATCAGTTTTTCCAGTGCTTTTACGTCCTGCTCGTTAAACTGATCTGGCGAGGCGGAAATAGAAGGTGGTGTCTGTGAGTTTGCAGGCGGGTTAGAAGAAACGGCCGGCTTCGCGGTTGAATCTGGTGTAACGGAAGCAGAAGGCGGTGTCTGCGAGTTTGCAGGCGGGTTAGAAGAAACGGCCGGCTTCGCGGTTGAATCTGGTGTAACGGAAGCAGAAGGCGGTGTCTGTGAGTTTGCAGGCGGGTTAGAAGTGATCACTGGCTCCGCGCTGGCAGGTGCGCTGGAAACCGAAGGCGGCACCTGGGTGTTAGTGGGTGGTACAGATGTTACAGATGGTTTTGTATCCGCAGGCGTTGCGGAAGAGGATGTCGTGACAGAGCCTGCTTTTTTGGGGGTGGCGGCTGCTTTCACAGTCACTTTGCAGGTCAGTTTCTTTTTTTCTATTGTCGCCTGAACTTTTGCAGATCCCTTTTTCTGTCCCTTGATCGTTATGGCTGCCTTTCCCTTTTTTTTCATCGTTATGTTTGTTTTTCCAGATAAAATTTTCCATTTAACTTTTTTCTTTGTGTTTTTTACCTTTAGTGTTTTTCTCTTCCCTTTTGTGATGGTAAGTTTTTTATTACTCAGACTTACTTTTTTTGCTGCTGACACCTCAGGAGAGGTAGTTATTCCCAGCAATAACGAAAAGGTAAGAGTGTACGCCAATAGTTCTCTTTTTGTTCTCATATTAATCTGTTCCTCCTTTTGAAAAAATAACTTTTGGTATATATGCAGTATAGCATAGTCATAACTTTATTGCAAATACTTTTAGTCATATAGTATTAATAAAAACTCAATAACAAGCAGTAGACGCTGCCTTTCCCTTGTAAATGAAACGGCATGTAAGCACGCTGGTATTGACTCATAAGCGGCTTCATGGTATATTAGACAATACTGGGAGTTAGTGCTGCGATATGAAAAAATCCACTGATTGCAATACGTTCTCTCGGGCAGGTTTTATCGAAGCATGGGGACGGGGGATTGAGAAAATTAAGGATAGTTGTGCGGAAGCTGGGAAACCCATGCCAGAATTTGTGGTTAAAAAGGAAGATATTTTGGTGACGTTTAAAAGTCTGATAACGGACGCTATCCAAAATACTACCCAGGCTGATATAAATGTTATTGAAAATTCAATTCCCTTGCGGATTTTGAGAGTTATCAAGGATGATCCGACACTGTCTCAAAGCCAGATAGTAGAAATGCTTAGGGAAAAACATGATATGATTAAGTACCGTATGAGGAAAATGCGGAAATGGATTTGGGGTAGGAAAGGGAAGAATACAAAATGGAGTAAAAATGCCAAATAGACCGAAATATCAAGATTTAAAGGCTTATGAAAGGATATAAAAGATATGATAAAAATATTATTTGTGTGCCACGGCAATATCTGCCGCAGCACAATGAGTCAGTTCGTTTTTCAGCACATGGTAAATAATCTAAATATATCAGATCAATTTTACATTGATTCGAGGGCTACCAGCACAGAGGAGATCGGAAACCCTCCTCACAGGGGCACGATCAGGAAAATGAAGGAAGTAGGCATACCTGTCATACCGCACAGAGCCACACAAATCTCATGGAGTGACTACGATAATTTTGATTACTTGATCGGCATGGATACATGGAATATGCGGAATCTAGGCAGGATGCTCAAAGGAGACCCAGAGGGAAAAGTTTATAAGCTATTAACTTTTGCAGGATCCGACCGAGATATCGCGGACCCGTGGTATACCGGTAATTTCGATGAAACCTACGACGATGTAGTAGAAGGATGCGAGGGATTGCTTACCTATCTGAGAGAAAAGGGCGAGATATGACTAAGCATCGAGAACCCATGAAACCCATCGTCAAGCACCGGATGTATAAAATCCTGTAGTGGAAAAAATACCCAGTGAAAAGAGGGTATTTTTTTCTTGACAAAGCTGGTCGGTTGTTATAGACTAAAAGTGAAGGTTGGCGGTTATAGACCGAAGATGCTGGGGGACATGTTCAGACAGGAGGAACAACCTATGGACTATCTAAAATTATGTGACAGCGATTACCGATTTATGAGCATCGTGTGGGAACATGCGCCGGTTCCATCCGGTGAACTGGTGAGGATATGTGGTGAGGAACTGGGGTGGAAAAAGTCTACCGTTTATACAACGATCAAGAAATTATCGGAAAAAGGATACATAAAAAATGAAGACGCCGTAGTTTCCGTTTTGATCGCAAAAGAACGGGTTCAAAAAGATGAATCAAACTATTTCGTAGAGCGGACATTTGGCGGCTCGCTGCCGCAGTTTCTGAATGCCTTTCTTGGAGGAAAGAAGATTTCGGAAAAAGAAGCGGAGAAGATCAAAAAGATCATTGACGCTGCTTTGGGGAAGGGAGGGGACATATGATCGATCAATGGTTTGCTTACTTTTTTAATTCGGGCATGATGATATCGGTCATCATCGCTCTGATTTTGGCCGTGAGAGTTTTTATGGGACGGTTCCCGAAAAAATATAGTTATATGCTTTGGTCCATCGTTTTGCTCCGCATCCTCTGTCCATTGGACATTACATCTTCCGTTAGCGTATTTAACCTGCTGGGTGATTCCTGTGAAATCATCAGGGTGAATGAACAGAGCGCAGAGGGTGCATATGCCTCTCCAAATCAGGAAGGGCAGTCGGGTGGCAGCTCTCTGTCAGAAACGCGATCAGAAACCTCGGCGATGATTCCGCCAGCAGATCAGGCGGCTGATCCGCTCGTAACTGCGCCGGAAACGGATCCACAGTCAATACAGAAGACCGATACTTTCCACGATAGTCTGGCAGCGGATAAAAGCGAGAATACGGATACTTTATATGAAAGTGGGGCGGGGAATAAAACGGATGCGGCAGAGGAAGCGATGGCAGGGCAGGACAAGGACAATGGGGGCAGATGGAAGGTGGAAGGCCTGTCAGAAGCATGGATGAGCCGGTTTGTGACATATGGTTCATTTGTCTGGGTGTGCGGGGTGTTTGGCCTGTTTTTTTGGAATGTGCTGCTCCTGATTTTAGTGAAATGGAAAGTCAGAACGTCTGTATTGCTGAGGGATCATATATATGAATGCGGCGGCATCCCTTCGCCGTTTGTCATGGGATTTGTAAAACCGCGCATTTATATCCCATTCCGTCTTTCGGAGGAAGAACAGGATTATATTATAAAGCACGAGAAACATCACATCGCGAGGAAAGATAACGTTATCAAGCTGATCGCGCTTGCGATTCTCTGTCTGTACTGGTTCTGTCCCCTGTTTTGGATTGCCTGGTTTTTTATGAACAGGGACATGGAGATGAGTTGCGATGAGTATGTGCTGCGGCAGAGCAGTAAAGATATCCGGGCAGATTACAGCAGATCACTTCTCGGTTTTGCGGTAAATCAGAGGAATATGGGGCTCGGCGTGACATCGTTTGGGGAATCCGACGTTAGAAAGAGGGTGAAGCATATTATGGCATCAAAAAAATATAGGACATGGATCAGTGGGGCGGCGGTTATACTTATATTGGCAGTGGGCGTTATCTGCCTGACGAATGCAAAACCGGACCAGGGCAAAAAGGAGGAAGATATTTCCCAGGAGGCAGAGGGAGGGGCGGTAGAAGATGAAGTTTTGGAAGGAAAAACGAAGTCAGGGAAAGAACTTTTGACAGGGGAGTACGGGATTGCAGCCGTGGCCAGCGTTTATGATTACCGGGTGGAGGTTCAGTGTTTCTCGGGCGGAACGGATGAAAATTATATGTTCGGGGATCGTTTGATGATCCAGACGAGCAAGGGGGATGAGGTGATCGACGTATGCGAGGTGGATTTTGAGTTGGGCGGGATATTTTATTTTCCCAAAGACGGATTTGACATCAAGCTGGCAGATTATGATGGTGACGGAGAAAAAAATGATTTTGTGCTCGGGCAGGGTCAGGCGAAAGAACCGAGGGCGGGAAATTTTATGAAGTACCGGTTTTTTGGAGTTGGTAAGGACGGTATGATCACGGGGTATCATGTATCCGATGAGGACGATCTTTGTATCTGCACGCTGCCGGATGACGATTATTCTCCTGTATTTCAGCGGAAGAACGGGGAGATACATTACGAGGGACTGAGTAAATCGGGCGTGAAAAAGAAGAGGGTCTCAATCATAAAATATCTTACGGTGGCGGAGGCCGAGGCAGCTTGGCGGGACCTGGTGTGCCCGCGGATGAAAGTGATCCGGAACAATATGCCGGCAGAGGTTGTGAAGGAACTGGAGCAAAATGGCGTTTGGCGTATCTGTTATGGTGAGACGCCCGAACAGTTAGACTGCAATCTGGGAAACGCGGAACGTGTGGATGAGATTACTTTGAGACTGGATTTCCACTATGAAAATAGCCGGCTCACGAAATATGTATCCAAAGATTACGGTTTTACGGATACGGTGGCGGCCGCCGAAGGGGATGGCAAGCAGGCCGCATTCCAGTTTTCATGGGACTTTACCGATTTTGTGGGCAAAGACGATGACATGATGACAGAAGCGAAGCTGCCGCAGAAATGGAAAGGGGCAGAGTATACGTACTATGAAGATATGCGCGGCGCGACATACCGGATCGACAGCCGGATCAATATGGTGGTGGAGTATGAGGATTTAGGATGGAACAGAAAAAATGATCCAAGTGGAGGCTTTTGAAAACGAAAAAGGAAAGGCGTTTGCGGTCTGTTACTGGAAAGAGAAAGGGGTAATAGAAAGATGGCAGATTATACACTGATCACCGGTGCGACCGGTGGAATTGGCCTTGCTTTTGCCAGGGTATTTGCGGTGCGGGGACATGATCTCATTTTGGTGGCGAGGAATGAAGAGCGGTTGAAAAAGATCAAACATTCCCTGACATCAACCTATGGGATCCGTGTGCAGATTATTTCAGCCGATCTGGCGAAAGAGCATGCCCCCAAAGAATTGTATCACTATGTGAAATCGCAGGGGTGGCGGGTAGAAATACTCATAAATAATGTGGGATTCGGGAATCATAACTGTTTTTTTGACACGGATTGGCAGCGGCAGAAGAATATGCTTGATATCAATATAACGGCCTTGACCCATTTGACGTATTTATTCGGCGGCGAGATGCGTAAGAGCAGGAGAGGCAGGATCCTGAACGTGGCATCGCTGGCTTCGGTTTGTGCCGGCCCATACATGTCGGTGTATTTTGCGTCAAAGAGTTTTGTGCGCTCGTTTTCGGAAGCGGTTTCGGAGGAACTTCGGCCGTATCATGTTTCTGTAACGGCGCTCTGTCCGGGGCCGGTGGCAACCGGATTTGAAAAAAATGCCGGCTTGCAGGATTCCCGGATGTTTAAACTGCTGCACGTATCGGATGCGGCTGCAGTTGCAAGGGCGGGATATGACGGCATGATGAAGGGAAAGGCGCTTGTTTATTATGGATGGCAGACAAAGGCGGCAAATGTGTTAGCGAGGATGTTTCCCAGAAGCATTACCCGAAAGGCGGCAATGTTTGTAAATGGAAAAAAAGAGAGGGGCGGGCGTTTGTAAGCCCGTTTCCCTAAAACCTTACAAAACCGTAAGTTCCCGTAAGTAAATTCGATGGAAGCAAATTCAAATGTATCCTATACTCTGATCAGAACGAGCGATCGAATGATCGTGGAAAGCCTGCTAATAAAAAGTCAAGTGTTTTTTTGAAAAAATAGAAAGAAATTTTG
>ERZ778518.2398-NODE-2398-length-10294-cov-3.556109_pt1 | contig 10294 bp, 8 predicted proteins | sample MGYA00510340_ERZ778518 | MGnify/ENA primary metagenome ERZ778518 (study PRJEB29527, sample SAMN07138967) | mouse gut metagenome | material: feces | host: mouse | place: China:Nanjing | collected 2016-01-25 ... | reverse complement strand
CCTGATCCCCTATATATCTGAGGGAACTGGGCAGAGACAGCGTTTTCACATTGGTTACATTTGTAAATGCTGCATTCCCAATAGCGTAAACAGGATTTCCTACCTTACCACAGACAAAACCATTGGTATCTACAAGCAAATCGGCAACTCCTGTATACGGGTTATCCTCATCAGCCAGCTTCTTCGGTATCCAGACCCACTCTGGCGTACCACCTGCCACAGGCTTTTGTACATGTACCAGCGTGCACCCTTTTAAAGAACGACTGGCATTTCCGTCCAAAGTTGGAGAAGTTTTCTTTTCATAACAATAATACTCTCTGTATGCGGCTTCTCCCAAATCGCTCATATTAAAATCACATCTGTGTGTGCTTACATCTGTCTGATCATACTGTTTCACATACTCTTCATATTTATCCGGGAAATATTTCTTGATAAACTCATACCCCGGATCCGTAGGACTGTTTAATGTGATTACTAAGCCTCCGCCTGCCTGTAATCCGTCCACATAATTTGTGAAAGTAGCATCTGATATCTGCTCATACGCACCGGGCACATTCAGACCCAGCTTTACTTCTTCTGCCGGATACGCGCCATTATACTCGCTTATGATAACATATGTATCTTTTGTATAATATTTAAACTGCCACTGGTATACCCAGTTCCCATCTACGTTCAGCACCGTCTCGGCTACATCTGATCCGGTTTGGGACAGGTTCATATTGGGAAACAGCACATTGGGAAGCATGTAATCATTTGCTGTCTGCAGTACCTTATTCGCAGAATCATAAATACCAGCTTCCACATCATACTCATATTTACTGGCATCTCTTATTATATTTGTAATATTCCCATCGGCGTCTGTCACAACATCTCTCGGCGCCGCCGCATTCTCAGGCACAGGAATCGCCGCAACAATAATCGACGTAATCAGCATAATCACTGCCGTAGTACGCCGCATGCGTCTGCGCAATTTTCTGTTTTTCTTTTTTTCTGTCTTAGCCATTTTATTCGCTCTCCCTTGAAACATGCACTATTTCACACGTTTAGCCACTACCACAAACCTGCCGTCCTCTTCTCTGCTGTCACAGGTGGACAATGTCAGAAGCTGATCGCCCCAGGCTGCCTTTACGCCAGTGTCATAAAAAGACATCTCTGCCATCGCATTCATATTGGACGCAAACTCTTCTGCTGAATTTGCCTCGATGAACTGATAATATTTGAAAGTAATCTCCGTATCCTGCCGCAGCCTGTCACGGAATACATACATCACTTTATAAGTGCCTTTCTCATACAGAGTGTCAAATTCAATGGTAGCATGTTTCTCCATATACTCCCTTGATTCATACTTATCCAGATCTCCAAACATATTGCCGGACCGCATATGATGCCCATAGAGAATCAGATTTGTACCGGATTTCAACACATCACAGGCCGGATCCATAAAAATAGAGCCATTCCGGTCATATTCCTGATTAAAATTGTGTGTCAAATAGTACTCCTCATCTTTGGACTGCATCACAGGATAGTCTATATTTGTATCGTCAATTTTCACCCATCCGATTAGACTTTTATTCTTATTATATAAATTTTTATACTCATCCAGAATCTCAGGGACCTCTTCTTCCGGCTTATTTGTCGCTGTCTTCCTGTTTACCGGCGGCTTGTTCTTCAATTCGGCCAGTTCTTCAAAACGATTTCCTGAACGGTCCGCCAGATAATAATAGCCTGCGAAATATCCCAGGCATCCCACGGCAAGCACCGTACAAAACAGAGTGATCAGTTTTCTCCTCGTAGCCCGTCGCCTGAGCTGAAGAAGGATGGCTTCCTGCATCTTCTCATCGTATTCTTCCAGATGATACTCGGCGGCCAGCTTTTTCAAACTTTTTTTCGCCAATCTGTCCGTCTCCTCCTGCACATTCTTTTCCAGTTTTTTATTCCATATATTCTATATTTTACAATATCTTGTGAGAATTGCAAGCCCTTTGTCAAGAATTAGTACTTTTGCACGATGTCTTCTCTGAGTCCCTCTTATCGTTCCCTCTCCATCATTTCCCATGTACGCATATACTTCACCCCCCCAACTTTATCATCCTGACTGGCCATTTCCACAATCTTCTGTGTCTGTTTCAGTATATCATTGTCCGCATTCTCCCATCGGCTGTCTTCTATATATCGTAACATATCTCTCAAAGCAGTTCCACCATATACACACAAAATACGCCTGAAACCCCTGTCCGAAAAAAATTTTTTATTTTTCCAGAAACAAGGCAAGCCCCCGCTCATAGTATAAACCATAAATAAACTTTTGGAGGCTTTTATGAGCGACTTAACAGCTACTTCCTGTGGATGCAACAATGCTCCTTCCAACGATTGCGGATGCGGCAACTTCCTCTGGATCATCATCTTATTCTGCCTGTGCGGCAATGGCGGCTTTGGCGGCGGCATGAACTGCGGATGCGGCAACTTCAATATCTGCGGCGGTGGAAACAATGACGGTTGCGGTTGTGGATGTGGATGTGGCAGCAATATTCTCTGGATTCTGATCCTTCTGTGCTGCTGCTAATCAGTTCTTTTAAAAGAGCCGTTCTGGCTCATACGGGCAGTCTTTTGCCCGATACAGGAAAGCCGGAAACGTTTCCTGTCAACAATAGATTGCAGGCTTCTCCAGCAAACCTATTGTCATGAACAACAGAACATGTGCTTAGCGTGTTTTCTGTTGATCTGTACAATCGAAAACACGCTTTGCAGGTTTTCGATTGTCATGAAAGATGGAAAGGGGCGGCAGGCGCTGCCCCTTTTTTCCGCATATCTTCCGCTCCGGCGGCATAAGTCTTAGAAAGCGCTGACCAATCATCGCTTCCTGAAAACCTCCGGCGGATGCATACGGATTTGCGGATTTGCAGGGGAATATGTCACTCTGCGGCGCAAATCCGGCGCGGGAAGTGCCCTCACCGGCATTTCCCTGAAAATTAATGATGGAGAGATTATTCCTATGGACGAAAAAGAGCAGGACAATGTAGCGGCATTTGATATGCTGTTCACCACAAATCAGATACAGATCATGAAAACGCTCCTGCCATGTTTTGACCGTCCCGTGCAGAAATATCTTGCCATTTATATCAAATATCAGGAACTGCAATATACCATTTCCTATTTCGAAACCCATGGCGGCGCTCTCTTAGGCGGTGCGCAGCAACAGAAACAGGACATTCGGTCTGTTCTCCCCGCGCTTCTGCCCTATTGCACCGAATCTCAGCAAAAAATGCTGCACCAGTTTGAACAGATCATGTCTTCACTGGAAACGTATCAGGAAATGATGGAGATGATGGAAATGATGCAGGCTATGGGAGGCATGGCGAAAGCCGACGGAGATGGCAGCTCCTCGGAGGGAAGCGGTATGCAGATGCCAGATATTGACACACTGCTGTCCATGCTGGGTCCTGAACAGCAGGCAATCATGGAATTGTTAAAAGGAGGAATGAGTCATGAATGAACCCGAATGGATGAAAGACCCCTCGCTTATGGGGATTGATAAAGCCAAACTTGACTTTCTGCAAATGATGGTGTTTGAAGGGAAGAAACTCTCCCCCAAAGAACTGCTGCCTTTTCTCATGAACATTGCAAAACGCGGCCAGGATCAGTCAGTCTCTTTTTCCAAAGAAGAAATGGATCTGATTATTTCCGTTGTAAAAAAATACAGTACGGAAGAAGAAATCGCGCGCATGGATAAAATTGCCACATTTATGCGGCAGAAAAAACAGTGAAAGCAGAAAAGACCTCTTTTCTGCTTTCCGTTATGATCCATGTTTATGAATGCCTGGGATTTTTCTTTACGATCTCCGCGCTCTCTGTCAGAGCTCGAAGCATTTCCGGAACATAATCATAGGACATCTGGTCCAGCTTTGACAGAAGTTTTCCTTTTGCGGAAGAGACATAGCGGGGTTTCAGACGGTTGAGAGACAACGTAATCACATCTTTCCTGCACTGTCTGCATTTGCAGATCCCAAGACTGTCAATGCACCGGTTCAGCTCTCTTGCCGCCAGCTCCTCCATAATATTGACACAGGTGGGACGCCTGCCGGATATCAGTATATTGTGGACCCGGTTGAGTACCACCCTGCTGTCAAAGGGAAAGAACAGAATATCTTCTGCTCCATTGTCCATGACATCTTTCTGTTCGCTCTCCCTGTTCATGGGCAGCATAACTACAACCGGAATATCCTTCATACGCTGCGACAACTTCATCAGTTTCAGCATTTCAATGCCCCCTATCACAGGAATGTCCAGCGCGGCCACTGCCAGATCCACATCATATGCATTTTCTTTCAGATAGTCCAGAGCCTGTTTTCCATCCCCGGTCGCAATGATTTCATAGTGATTATTTTCCAGCAAAGCCTTCAATGCATTCCGTATGTCTTCATTTCCTTCCACCAGTAAGATAACTTCCCTGCCGTTCCTCATATCTCCCCTCTCCCATGTCTCTATTTCACGACAATGTTAATAATCCTTCCCGGCACATAAATTTCCTTTACCACATTCCCGGTGAGTCTGTCTCCCAGAGCTTCCCTGCCTGCGGCAATGGCAGCTTCTTTCGTACTGTCAGCCGGTATTTTAATAACGGTCCTTGTTTTCCCATTCACCTGTACGGCCACTTCTTTTTCCGTATCGGCCATGGCTTCTTTATCCGCTGCAGGCCACTTCGCATGAAATACAGAAGTTTCATTGCCCAGAGCTCTCCAGAGTTCTTCGCTGATATGAGGCGCAAAGGGCGCTAACAGGATCACCACCGTCCTGAGTGTCTCCTTATCAATTCCCTCTGTCCTGGCCATTTCAATCATTTTATTATTATATTCCATAAAGCCGGAAACAACCGTATTCAGGCTGAAATTCTCCAGGCGCTGGGTGATGTCGAAAATCATCCTGTTCCTGAGTTTGAGCATCTCTTTTGTAGCTTCCACCTGTGTATCCTGATGATCCAGAACCAGTTTCCACAGCCTTGTGAGAAAACGGTAAACGCCGTCAATTCCTCTGTCGTCCCATTCGGAATCCAATTCCGGCGGCCCTACAAACAATTCATAAATACGAAGTGAGTCACATCCATAGTCCCGTACCAGATCATCGGGAGATACTACATTGCCTTTGGATTTTGCCATCTTGACCCCGTTCTTACCTGTAATCATCCCCTGATTAAACAGTCTGGCAAAAGGTTCGTCGAAATCAATGACACCAATATCATACAGGAACTTTGTATAGAATCTGGAATACAGAAGATGCAGCACAGCATGCTCCACACCTCCGATGTACATATCCACCGGTAAATATTTATCTGCTTTTTCCCTGCTGACCAGTTCCTGATTATTTTTGCTGTCCACATAGCGCAGGAAGTACCAGGAAGAACCTGCCCACTGAGGCATGGTATTGGTTTCACGTCTGGACGGTGCGCCGCATACGGGGCAGGTGGTATTCACCCACTCTTCAATGGCAGCCAGGGGGGACTCTCCCGTACCTGTAGGCTGATAAGACTCCACTTCCGGCAGCAGAAGCGGCAGTTCCTCCTCCGGCACCGGCACACAGCCACATTCCGGGCAGTGTACAATGGGAATGGGCTCACCCCAGTAGCGCTGTCTGGAAAATACCCAGTCGCGCAGTTTATAATTGACGGTTTTCCTTCCCAGCCCCCGTTTTTCAATCATCACAGGCGCCTCTTTTTTCAGGACTGCACTTTCCATGCCGTTCCATTCGCCGGAATTGATCATAATGCCGCTGGCTTCCGTATAAGCCTCCGTCATGTTTTCGATCTCTTTTCCGTCTTTGGCAATAACCTGCAGAATGGGAATGCCGAATTTCTTCGCAAACTCAAAATCTCTGTCGTCATGGGCAGGCACACACATAATCGCACCCGTACCATAATCGGCTAATACGTAATCCGACAACCAGATGGGCGTTTTGGCGCCGTTTAAGGGGTTGATGGCATAACTGCCGGTAAATACGCCTGTTTTCTCCTTATCCTGTAATCTGTCCACATTGGACTTGAGAGAAGCCTCATAAATATATCGCTCAACCGCTTCTTTTGTCTCCGGCACGGCAAGGCTTGCGGCCATGGCATGTTCCGGTGCCAGAACCATAAACGTAGCGCCATACAGAGTATCAGGCCGGGTAGTATAGACCGTAATCTTCTCTTCCCTGCCCTCCACCGGGAAATCCACTTCCGCACCATAGGATTTGCCGATCCAGTCAGCCTGCATCTTTTTAACCTTTTCCGGCCATTCCAGTTTATCCAGATCGGCCAGCAGCCTGTCGGCATATTTTGTAATTCTCAGCATCCACTGCTTGAGATTCTTTTTTGTCACATCCGCATTACAGCGTTCACATTTGCCGTTCACCACTTCTTCATTGGCAAGGCCGGTCTTACAGGAGGGACACCAGTTGATGGGCATCTCCTTTTCATAGGCAAGACCTTCTTTAAACATTTTCACAAAAATCCACTGGGTCCACTTATAAAAATCCGGATCCGTGGTATTTACTTCCATATCCCAGTCGTACAGAGCAGCGATCTGATTCATCTGTGATTTGATATTCGCCACATTTTCCGCTGTGGATTTGGCCGGATGCACGCCCATTTTAATTGCAAAATTTTCTGCCGGCAGCCCAAATGCATCCCATCCCATAGGATGGATAATATAATGACCTCCGTTCAGCATTTTATAACGACTCCACACATCCGAGATTACATATCCTCTCCAATGCCCCACATGAAGCCCTTTTCCCGAAGGATAGGGAAACATATCCAGGCAGTAATATTTCGGCTTTTTGCCATCATTTACATTAACAGGATGGGCTTCCCATTCCTTTCTCCATTTTTCTTCTATCTCTCTGTGATTGTAAGGTATTGCCATTTTTCATTCCTCCTAGCTTATACCATTTTAGTTTTCCGGAAAAGGATTGTCAAGTAAATGTGCAGTATAAGGTATACAAAAAGGCGCCGGGGGTACAGAAATATCCCCTGCGCCTTTTCACATGCTCCTGTGTCCTGGTCCGTTTTCGGTTATTTGTATATAATACTGTAACTGAATGTCCCTCTGGCCGACATAAAAGTGATGGTGGTATCGGAATCATCCATATCTTCCAGCACCGCAGGCTGTCCGTCCACAAGCTGGATTACTTTGAACTCTCTGCCCGGACTCTGTAATCTGGCCGGAATCTGCAGCTGATATTTCCTGGGTTCGCCGAATTCTTCATATATCTTATCGCCTGTAGTTACCATATTGGAATAGCTGTTCCCATACGAGTAGCCGGGATATACATGATTCAGATAGTATGCAATCACATTCAAATACTCCACACCCGGCTGAATCATTTTGGTGGTAACAGCCTGCCCCGGCACTTCGTAACCCGGTGCAAAACGCAGCGGTGACTGATAGGGCGGCAATTTCTCTCCGTCGCTTTCCGTCAATCTGGTGGGCTGGTCAATATCCGGATTGTCTGCGCTGAATACCCGTTCAATATTGGGATAGGTCTTCTGACGGAAATATGTCTTGACCGTACCGTTATCCACAATATAGACAGTATTATAGGAAGTACTCTGTGCAACCGCCGCCCAGCTGTCAAGGCTGGTATAGGGAATCTTCTCCCCGATCATCCGTGTCGTCTCTTCGCTGCCCTGAATACGGATCACCGGTTTGCTGTCAATCTTATGGAATACCGTGCTGTTGGAAACAAAGGTCGTGCTGGGTATGAAAAAATATCTTAAATTTTTAAATTCTGCAAATGCTCTCGTCCCAATGTCCGTAATGCCGGCTCCCACAACAACCGTTCCAAAAATGGATGTATGCCAGGGACGGTCAGCCAGATTGTCATTGGTATAATCCGGAATAACCCCGTTTCCTTCAAAATATAATACGCCATCTTTGATATAGGCCGTTACTCCGTCGCTGACCTGCCATACCGCAGATGTCTTTGTCCAGTCCGGCGTATGCCGCACCTCCGGAACTTTCGCCTCCGTTTTCATTGGCATAGCCCATGTCAGGCAGAGGGCAAACGCCAGTGCCGCCGAAAGAATCCTTCTACCCATTCTACGCATGCAATCTCTCCTTTCCAGATATTTCATACTTTCAGTTTACGTATTTTGTCTGTATTTGTCAACCAAAACGGCGGTTTCCCCACAGGTAAATACTGCCAGGAAACAAACGACGGGACTGCTGTTTTCTTTCGAATCAATCCCTGACAGGCAGACGCTGAATGCCGTCTGTCTGTTCGCAAATCAGCCCCGCTTTGGCCCGCCGATTTCTTTGACACTGTGAAGGCCATACCCTTCCGTATACCCCAATGTGATCCTCTCTCCCGGCTGATAACGGATCACTTCAATCAGGTCTTCATTGGACATATCCACATCAAACAGATCCTCCACCCCTTCCAGGCAGATATAATAATGTGTCGTCCCTTCCAGCACAATGGGAGCGATTGCTTCCACCGTACCCGAAACCGTCTTTATCTGATCCGCGTTACGGCTTATAATCCCATTGGTGTTAAGCAGCTCGCTGTAGCTCTTTTCACATTCCTGTATTGTATCCCCGATGGCCACCCACTGGTATTTCTGTACATTCACCATGGCATATTTCTTAACCAGGCCGGACGCATCCTTGAGCGCCATAAAATACGTAGGTTCATCGGCTATATTCAAAAGCAGCGGGAATGTCGCCACATAGCCCAGGTTCTGTACCTGCCCTTCCGCAGAGGACATGGCCGAATCCTCAATGGCGCCTTCCACTTTATAAAACCGCGTCTCCATCGTACGCTGATTCATCAGCACAAAGCCCACATTGGACTGATCGCCGCTCACACTGGTCACACCGGAATACACCCATACATCGTCATCCAGCGCGATATAGTTATAACCATTGGTGGACTGCAGGCAATCCCGCTGTCCCAACACACTGTTTAGAAAACCATGCCTGAGAATACCGGAATAATCATACAGCCGGGTCAGTAATTCCGCAGAATATACTTTGTCAACCCACTGGGGTACATCCTCCACCTGGTAGTCAACACACTCTCCGGTTACGGCATTGCAGAGCACCACGTTCCCCACTGTCTGTCCGCCGAAAAGACCGATGTTAAATTTCTTTACCGGGCATACCCAGTAGGGCGTGCCTTCCTCATCAATTTCAAAGAAAAGCTGGTCATCAAAAATATAGGTCGGATAGCGGAACCGCAAATGCCGATAAAGGTTTCTGTTAAAATACTCAGACTTTGAATATTTGATCCCTTCCGGCAGCTTCACACACTCCGTATCTTGTGTGGCCATATCGATCAAAATATAGGCAGGAATCCCCTTTTTCTGATTGGTCAGCCATTTAATCGGGCTGGCATAGGAAAGGGGCGTTACACGGACCGGTTTCCCCTGGTAATTAATCTGTGTATAGTCATTGCTGACTTCAAACTGGGACACCATGTCCACCAGACTGCCCATCTTCCGATTGCCCAGCAACGCTGCAGAGCCTTTGTCCAGAAGGGGAATCGTATTATAATCCGCCTCTTTGATATCGGCTGCGAAATTGCGTTCTTCAATGGTGAGAAGCTGTTGATATTTTCCTGCATTTACAATCGTGGAAGACAGGATACTGCCCACAAGATATACCAGAAACACGGCAATCAGCAGAATACCCATATATTTCAGGCCCTTCATCTCCTGAAAATCCAGATTCAGCCTAAGCTGCCTGCCTTCCGTAAGCAGAAACTGCCTGCCCGCTTTTTTAAATCCATAGATCAGCATACAGACAATCAACAGTCCCATCAGGAAAAACCAAAAATTTGCCGAATGGATATTGACCGCAGGCAGATAAATATAATAGAGAATCCCCGCAATCAGAATACCCAATACAATAAACAACAGGTTTTTTGTTATCTTTTTCATATGTTGTCACCCTTTAAATGCCATTTCTTTTTGGTTTACAATAGTATGTGGAAAATTATACTACATATTCCCGTTTTCGTCTCTTAAATTATTATTAAACAAAATGGGAAAGTATTTGGAAAACTTTCTGTACGGGTTTTCTATGGTCATCAACAGGAGAAAACATCCTTTCAGAACATTCCGTCATCACAAACAAAACCTGTGGAAAAGGAACCTCTCTTGATCCCCATTTCCACAGGTTCAATATTCATATGGTACAATGACCGTCCTCTGACAATGATTGTATCTCTTTTATAAATCGGAATTCTCCGCTACTTTGGCTGCCCGCTCTGCCACTTCTTTTTCCTGTACATCCGAAGGCGCCTGCTCATACCGCGCAAA
>ERZ778518.2393-NODE-2393-length-10313-cov-4.281926_pt1 | contig 10313 bp, 19 predicted proteins | sample MGYA00510340_ERZ778518 | MGnify/ENA primary metagenome ERZ778518 (study PRJEB29527, sample SAMN07138967) | mouse gut metagenome | material: feces | host: mouse | place: China:Nanjing | collected 2016-01-25 ... | reverse complement strand
AAAAAATGAAAGGAGAAAAAGAGGTATGAACAAACTGCAACTGGGACTGCGAAAAGCGTCCCCAACAATCCTAACTTGTTTAGGAGCAATCGGCGTGGTTGGTACTGCCGTATTATCAGTACAGGCTACACCAAAAGCTATGGTGCTGATTAAAGCTAAGAAAGACGAGGTAAAAACAGATAAGTTGACCCCTCAGGAACTTATAGAGGCAACTTGGAAGTGTTATATTCCGCCGGTTTTGGTTGGTGCCTCCACAATCGCTTGTATCATTGGTATCGGTGTTTTAGATAAGCGTAATCAGGCGGCGTTATCCAGCGCCTATGCTATGGTAAACGAATCATACAAGCAATATCGCCAGGCAGCTAAAAAGGTCTATGGGGCGGATGCGGACGATAAAATCTGTGCTGAAATGGCTAAAGACGCAATGGTGGCTGATGGTGGTTGGGGGTATCAGATATATAACATGGATATGGATACAGAGAGCGAGCGTATTCTGTGCTATGACATGTTCTCCAAAAGATATTTTAATACGACTATGGCAGCGGTTATTAACGCTCAGTATCATATCAACCGTAATCTTCAGCTCCGTGGATATTGCACTCTAAACGAGTATTATGAGTTCCTTGGTATTAACGGGATTGAGCTTGGCAACGAGATGGGATGGAATTTACAGGAGATTTATGAGGGCGGCGAAATGTGGCTTGATTTTGACAATCGAAAAACCGTTCTCGAAGACAATCTTGAATGTGTAATTATTTCAGGATATGAACCGCAGCAGTTTGGAGCGGAATTACTCGAAGAAATAGTAGGGGAGGATTGACGTTATGGAAGATACAAAATTAACAAAGCACGATGTTATGGATATTGCAGTAGGTGCTGGGATCATATTTGTAACCGGGCTTATCGCATACAAGCTCGGCGTAGACAGCGGCAAAAGGCAGTATCAGAAAACCATGATAAGGCTTGCCAGGAAGAACGGCGAGATATGGCGTATTGTCGATGGAAACCATAGACTCACCGTAACATATTTCTAAATCGCAAAATTTACAATCACTATTATGGAAAGGAGGTAACGCTTTATGGGAAAAAGCAGTATCATTAAAGTTCTTGGAACGGTAGTAACCGTAGTTGGATTAGCGGCGAATTTGTTGTCCGATTGGGTTAAAGACCAGCAGATGAACGAAAAGATCGATGAAAAGGTCAATGAAGCGATTGCCAAAAGAGATAAAGAAGACGAGGAGTCCTAACAGGGACTCTTCTTTTCTGTTTGCAGGAGGATATTATGGACAATCGTGTTACATCGGCTATCGAGGATTATATTTATGATTTGACAGATCCTCAAAGAAACTGGCCTGAGTATTATTTCAGGCAAGTAAGTTTTTCAAGATTCGCCGCAGGAGAGATTTTGAAACTTGTTAAAGAGGCATCGACTTTTCAAGAATCCATTGATGCAGTTGCTGATTTTAGCATTAAGATGAAAAGCTTTGCAATAATGGATCACGATAATAAGAACGATGCCCAAATTTTCTCTGTGGCATATGAAGTGGCAACTGATATTTTAGACATCCTAAATGCGATGAAATGAAAGGAGAAAAAAGATGAAAGCATTAAGAAAACAGGAAGTATCAATTCAGGCAGCAGGTGAGTTTAAGGTTGGCGATCAGATTGAGATCGGAAAGTATACGGCGACCTGTCAGAAAGTTACTAAAAAGGGGGCGCTCTTTCTTCTGGACCAGTATCTTGATGAGCCTTTTAAGATGAATCGGGAGAACACGAACGAGGGCGGTTATGAGGCAAGTGATTTACGCACGGAGCTTCAGAAGAACAGTGTCCTGGCAATTTTTGAGTCCGTCAGGAATATGATGGTTCCTTTTAAGAACGGCGATCTGCTTCGTATCCCGTATGCGGAAGAATTCTTTGGTGATGTCGATGGTTACGAGTCAAGCGGCAAGAAACAATGGCCTCTTATGACAGACCGCAAGAATCGTATCGCAATCCGCGAGGGCGAAGCCTATGAGTGGGGCTGGTTGCAGAATAAAGTGAAGAATTCTTCGGCTTCTTTCGCTCTTGTGGGCAGCGCTGGCTATGCGAGCTACGGCTACGCCTCGTGCTCTAGCGGGGTTCGTCCGGTATTTCGGTTAGGTTAATCTCCGCCCCTTGTGGGCGGTTTTATATTTTTGCGCATTTAACAAACAAATCTAAAATGAAAAGGAGAAAAATTATGAAGGTAGCAAGAAAGGTGCAGTTCAAAACAAACGAAATCTGCGTAGGAGATCAGATCAATGTAAAGCTTCACGGCTTCGGCAGGTTTACGGCAACCGCCCAGAAGGTAACGGACAAGGGGATTCTCTTCCTGTTCGATGAGGTCGTTGCCCGGCATCCGATGAATGAATCCAATATCAATAAGGGCGGGTTCGATGGTTCGGACATGAAACGGTGGCTGAATGAAGTTGTTCTTCGGGCGTTCCCGGATAAGCTGAGAAACAAGGTGACGGAGATCACGCTTCCTACATACGGCGAGGTATTCGGTCATGACGATTTCTATGAAAACTTTGAGCCGGATAATGACGAGCAGTTTGAGATGATGAAGCGGCGCGGAAACCGTGTCTGCGACTTTGAAGATGACTGGTGCTGGTGGTGGCTCCGCAATGCTACAAAAGAAAGCGTTTCTTCGGCTGATTTCGCTCTTGTGAGCTACTTTGGCGTTACGGGCTACTACTCCGCCTCGAACTCTCTCGGGGTTCGTCCGGAGTTCTGGCTGGTTAGATAATCGCCGCCCCTTGTGGGCGGTTTATATTTTTGAAAGGAGAAACGTCACTTATGAACACAAAACCACTATCTAAGGCTCTCCGAAATATGGAGGATGCTCTTAGAAAACATAGCCCGGAAATACTTACCGGGATTGGTATTGCCGGAATGATTACAACAACAGTTCTGGCGGTACGGGCAACCCCTAAAGCCTTGATTTGTATTGAGGAGAAGAAAGAAGAACTTGAAACGGAGAAGTTAAGGCCGAAAGAGTTGGTTCTTGCCACATGGAGGTGTTATATTCCTGCAACGGCAATCGGTACGGCATCTATACTTTGCCTCATCGGAGCAAGTTCTGTAAATGTTCGTAGAAGAGCCGCGTTAGCAACAGCATACAGCTTATCGGAATCAGCATTCCGGGAGTATCAGGAAAAAGTTGTTGAGGCGATAGGCGACAAAAAAGAAGAAGCTATACGGGACTCGATTGCCAAAGAAAAGATTGAGCAGCATCCCGTAAGCACTCAGCAGGTTATCATAACAGAAAGAGGAAATACACTCTGCTACGACTCTGCATCTGGAAGATATTTTAGATCGGATATGGAAAAGCTGAAAAAAGCTGAGAATGAACTGAATCGACGGATGCGGGACGAAATGTTTATATCCTGGAACGATTTCAATTACGAAGTTGGCCTGCCACATATGAGTATGGGTGATGACCTTGGGTGGAACATCGATACCGGATATTTGGAACTCCGATTCAGTTCTCAGATTGCTGATGACGGAACACCTTGTCTGGTGATTGATTACCATGTTGAACCCAGATACGATTATCGTAACAACGGCTAACAGCTCGCAAATTTTACAAGCACTTTAATGGAGAGAACCACTAAATTTCTATTTTTGAAAGGAGAACAACAATGGAACCTAATGAAATGATGGTAAATGAAGAGGTAGTTGAAACAGCAACAGAAGCAACCGAGGAGATCGTGAAGAAGAGTTCTGGTAAGGGATTCAAGATTGCGGCTGGTGTTGGTTTGGCGATTGTGCTTGGCGGGTTAGCCATTAAGTACGTTGTCATTCCGACAGCAAACAAGATCAAGGCGAAGAAGCAGCAGGACTCTGACGTGATTGACGGTGAGTTTGAAGAAGTGGCTGATGACGACACCGAGCAGGGAACCAATGAGGAGGATTCTGAGGAGTAACTGAAGAACAGAATAATAGTCGTTCTGACTGAGGGGAAGCATCTGTAACAAGGTGCTTTCTCTTTTGTTGTTTGGAACGGACTGGAGGTGTTTTATGAACAGATATTGTTACAAGGGACCTGTCATGGAATTTGAACAGTGCGTTTCAAATAACTGGGAAGGGACTACCTATGCCGCATCTGAAAAGAAAGCAAGGAGCAATCTGGCTTATCAATATAAAAGGCAATACAACAAAATAGCCGCAACAAGAATAACTCTTCCGGGAAAACTGGTTGAGGTTTGGAAAGGAGAAAAATCATGAGCAAAATTGATTGTGATTGGATATTTGGTTTTGGGATGATGGTGGCTGGTCTTATCGGAGTTGGGTACGGACTCGGCGTCCATTGTAAGATGAAAAAGCTTTGCGAAAAGCTGGACACAACGATTGATGATTTGTCGAACGATGTTCCTATTGATATTCCAAAAGAGGTTATCGATCAGGCGGTAGAAAGAGCAGCCGAGAGACGGGCTCGTTATGCTGTAGATAACGCCGCGGCAGATATCATCAGTAAAATGAAGTCTGATATTCACAGTGAAGTATCCTCGGCTGTATCAGATGAGCGCAAGAAGATTTCGGAAAAGGTCACGGATACGATCGCAGAGAGGGTATCTAAGATTGATGAGGATGAGCTTCGCAAGGACGTTGTCAATAAGGCAAAGGAACAGATAGCTGCCAAATTTGACAATAAACTTGATGATATTTTAGCGGACTTCAACTCGAACCTCAGCAATGTTTCGAGAATTTACAGATCTATTGCGCAGACTATCGCCGGAACACAGAATGCGCGGGATGTAATGTTTAAAATGGTGTAGAAAGGAGAAGAACAATGGAACAGTACGGAGGGAACTCACACAAAATGAAAGATGAGCAAAAAGCTCTCCCCGAGAAATCATCAGAAGAAAAGAAAGTCGGAAAAGTCATCAGCGGTTCTGCTAAGTCTAAGAAAAAGGGCGAGATGCAGAAATTTGCAGATGTTTTCATTTCGGAAGATGTCGGCAATGTAAAATCTTATATTTTTATGGAGGTGCTTGTGCCGGCGGTGAAAAAGGCAATCTCCGACATCGTGACAAACGGCGTTGACATGATTCTTTACGGGGAAACCAGGCAGAAAAAGAATACAACAACGAAGGTTTCATACGGGAAGTATTATGGGAACAGCGGAGAGCAGGAACGCCGGAGCAGCAGCTACAGACAGTCCGGGCGAAACGGTTTCGACTACGATGAAATTATATTTGAAACCCGTGGTGATGCTGAGTCAGTTCTGGATGCTATGAATGAGATCATCAGCCAGTACGGGGTTGTGAGCGTTGGTGATTTGTACGATCTTGCAGACGTGTCTACAGATAACTTCGCAGTAAATAAATATGGCTGGACGGATATTGCTGGATGTAAGGCGGTTAGAGTGCGCGATGGTTATGTTCTTAAACTGCCGAAAGCATACCCGCTGAATTAGGAGGAAATGTGCAATGAAACAGGATATTTCTATGATGAAAGAAACCACGTTAAGGCGAGACCAGATTTTGGATACTGCCAAGATCATCATCAACGGCGAACGTGAGGGTACATACGGAAAGGCGGAGGACAGCTTTGCCTCTATCGGAGCGCTGTGGAGTGCGTATTTGAACTATAATGTCACTCCTACGGACGTTGCCAACATGATGATATTGATGAAGGTAGCTCGTAATGCGTCCGGCGTCTATAAGGAAGACAACTGGATTGATATTTGTGGATATGCCGCATTAGGCGGAGAAATTCAGGAAAAGGAGAATAAGCAGAAATGAAAAAAGATGAAATCATGAATAAGGTGAGCGGAGTTTTCGGTAATGTTAGCTTCAAGATGAAAAAGCACAGCCCAGAAATTCTTATGGCAGCGGGTGTTGCTGGTGTGATTGTGAGTGCCGTTATGGCGTGCAAAGCGACTCTTAAAGTCGATGCGGTCATGGATGAAACTAAAGAGAAGATGGATAAGATCCATACGGCAGAGGAGAATGGCACCACGGAGGCCGGAGAGGATTATTCCAAGGAAGATGCGAAGAAAGACACGGTGATTGTCTATGCACAGACCGGTCTCCAGCTTGCAAAGACGTATGCTCCTGCGGTTGCAATCGGGGCTTTATCGATCGCCAGCATTCTGGCATCTAACAATATTCTTCGTAAGAGGAATGTGGCACTGACAGCGGCTTATACAGTTCTTGATACCGATTTTAAGAATTACAGAAGTCGTGTGATCGAAAAGTTTGGTAATGAGATTGACCGTGAACTGAAGTACAACGTCAAAGCCGAAAAGGTATCGGCTACCGAGGTGGACGCGGAAACCGGAAAAGAGAAAAAGGTCAAGAAGAATGCCTTTGTGGTGAACCCGTCCGATGTAAGCGGGTATGCCCGGTTCTTCGAGAAGTACACGGTTGATGAGGACGGAAATTCGATCCTGAATCCCCACTGGGAGCCGAACAACGAATATAACATCATGTTCATCAAGGCGCAGGAGAACTATGCCAATGATCTGCTCAGGGCGAAAAAGCGTCTGTTTCTGAATGATGTATATGAGATGCTTGGACTTCCTCGCACCAAAGCAGGTCAGGTCGTGGGTTGGGTTTATGACAAAGACAATCCGGTCGGTGACAATTACGTTGATTTCGGACTGTATACGGACAATCTGAGCTATTCCGATTTTGCGAACGGACTCGATCCGGCGATTCTGTTGGATTTCAATGTTGACGGCAACATCTGGGAGATGATGTGAATGGATGGGCTCGATGGTATCGGTTCAGGAGACGATTGGTGCCGGGCAATGACAGACTATCCTTGTCTTGGCCCAAAAGAGATGAGGATAGTCTAATTATATTTTGAAGGGAGTTTTCACATGCGTAAAGTAACCATGATCGCTGCTCTTCTTTTATCGGTTATTATGTTTTTTCATAGTGATATCTCTGTGGAAGACGAAGTTGTGTATGCAGGTAATGTTACGGTGCATAATGTGGTTCCTGAACCTATATTTATCGATGCATCACCGATAGTAACTATAAAACCTTTGGAAGAAGAGGAAGAATCATTATTGCCATATGAGGATATTTCTTTGATTGCTCTCGTTACGATGGCAGAAGCCGAGGGCGAATGTGAAGATGGAAAACGTCTTGTAATCGATGCGATTCTCAACCGTATGGATTCCGAGCATTTCCCGGATAACGTTTACGATGTTATCTATCAGAGAAACCAATTCTCGTCAATCTGGAACGGACGTGTTGACCGGTGCGAAGTGAGGGATGATATTTGTCAACTCGTTGAAGAAGAATTACTGTCTCGCACAAATACCGATGTTATATTCTTCACAGCCGGGGAGTACAGCAAGTATGGCGTTCCAATGTTTCAACTAGGAAACCACTATTTTTCAAGCTATGAATGAAAGGAGAAAATTATGAGTAATTTTTTATCAGCAATCGTATCTTATACCCTTGCGGCGCTGGCCGGGGTTTGCTTTGTTGGGGGCGTTGCGCTCTTATCAGATGGCAGGAGGGTGTAAGATGATGGAAGGATTTGAAAGAACAATTTCTATATTGGATTATGTACTGGATACCCCTAAGAAAAGACACATCACCGGGGGTATCCTTTTGAGTGTGTCTATGTTGTTTACCGGGCTGGCACTCACGGTGATGACAATAAGAAGGGAGGACATGAGTGATGAGTAAAGTAACAGGACTTGTTATATTTGTCCTCGGAGCAGCGGCGGGTTCTGTCGTTACGTGGCAGTTTGCGAAAAAGAAATATGAGCGGATTGCCGAGGAGGAAATTAACTCTGTAAAAGAGATATTTTCAAAGCGAGAACAGAGCGGCGCTGATGTTGAAATAACCGTTGAACCGCAGCCGAGTACAGAGGCAAGGGTGGAGAAATTTGAAGCGAAGCCTGATATTTCCACCTATGCGGGGATATTGAGGAATGAGGGTTATGTACCGGAGGGAACAGAGATGGCGGAAAACAAGCCTTATGTAATCTCGCCGGATGAGTTTGGCGAGTTTGAAGATTACGACACAATAAGCCTTACATACTATGCGGATCAGGTTCTGGTAGATGATGGGGGCGACAAAATTGAGGATGTGGACGATGTAGTCGGCATGGAATCTTTGACTCACTTTGGTGAGTTTGAGGATGACTCTGTCTTTGTAAGAAATGACAGATTGAGATGCGACTACGAGATTCTTATGGACGAACGGACTTATTCTGAAGCCCAGAAAGAACGTCCGCACCAGAGGGAGGCATAAATGACAAGGAGCGAGCTGAATAACAAGTATTTTAAATGGATGTGCCAGCTCGTATTGGATCGGCGATATTTCAAAAGTCTGTCTTATCGTAAACTTTTACGGTTCCTGAATCGTGTGGAGTTTTCTTATACGATTCCTATGGACGGAAACCGTGAGGGCGATGGGATAGACTTACGATATCGTTTCGGTTACGAGAATTCATACGAGAATTCCGAAATCGCAACATATTTGGATAATCGGCCTTGTAGTGTTTTGGAGATGATGATCGCCCTCGCTATTCGTTGTGAAGAACATATCATGGATGATCCGGATATTGGCAACAGGACAGGCCAGTGGTTCTGGAACATGATTGTAAATCTCGGTTTAGGTTCTATGACGGACGCAAAGTTTGATGAGGATTATGCAAACGAAGTGATTGAACGGTTTCTGAATCGGCGATATGCACGGAATGGCGAGGGCGGTTTGTTCACCGTAGAGCATTGCAGCCGGGATTTGCGAACGGTTGAGATTTGGTATCAGATGTGCTGGTATCTGGATCAATTTGTATGAGTTTGGAGGTACCGAATGGCACATGGAGATGTATACAAATGGTTTGAATTATATTTTCCGCAATATGCAGGTGAGAAGACAGAAGTATGGTTTCCGAATGGTAAGAACAGTATACGTGTGAGACAGACAAATAAACAGGAATTTGTGTTCACCTGTAACGGAAAAGATGACTGGAGGTTTGAAACGGTCAAAAGCTTTATCAATGGAGGAAAGGAGAAAAGGTAATGAAATGATCGACTTTTTAACGATTTCGACACGTAGTAAAAAGCGTGGTGTTATAGAAATCTATCCAAAGTTCATTATCAAGAAAAGCGGCGATCTTATGATAAGAGGCGGTGATTTCTACGCTATCTGGATTGAAGAACGCGGTTTATGGTCTACGGATGAGCAGGATGCGTTACAGCTCATCGACCGCGAACTGGATAGATATGCTGAAGAGAACCGCCAACGCTTTGACTCCGATATTATCAAAGTCCTTCATATGTGGGATGCTGAGTCCGGCATGATTGATTCGTGGCATAAATATTGCCAAAAGCAGTTAAGGGATTCTTTCCATATGCTGGACGAGAAACTTATATTTTCAAACACGCCTACAAATAAAAAAGATTACGCCAGTAAAAAGCTGAACTATCCGCTTGAAGCTGGCGATTTGTCTGCTTACGATAAGCTGATGTCTGTATTATATTCCGAGGAAGAAAGGCGCAAAATTGAATGGGCGATTGGCTCTGTTGTATCCGGTGATTCAAAGAAATTGCAGAAGTTTATGGTTTTATACGGAGCAGCCGGAACAGGTAAGTCTACTGTTCTGAATATCATTCAGCAGCTTTTCGAGGGATATTATTCCGTGTTTGACGCTAAGGCTCTTGGTTCTGCCAGCAATTCATTTGCATTGGAGGCATTTAAGAGCAATCCTCTTGTAGCAATTCAGCACGATGGCGATTTGTCGCGGATAGAGGACAACACAAGGCTGAACAGCTTGGTCTCTCATGAGTTAATGACAGTAAATGAAAAGTTCAAATCCACTTACGCCAATCGGTTTAAGTGTTTTCTTTTTATGGGTACAAATAAGCCGGTGAAGATTACGGATGCGAAATCAGGTCTTATTAGAAGACTGATTGATGTATCTCCGAGCGGCAATAAGCTGAATCCAAAGGAGTACAAGACTATCGTAAAACAGGTTGGGTTTGAACTTGGTGCGATTGCGTACCACTGTCAGGAGGTATATTTGAGTGACCCTGGTATGTTCGATGATTATATTCCGATAAGTATGCTCGGGGCATCGAATGATTTTTACAACTATATTATCGATTCATACCATGTGTTCAAGAGAGAGGACGGGACAACTTTAAAAGCGGCTTGGGAAATGTATAAGACTTACTGCGATGAAGCAAAGGTTTTATATTCTCTGCCGCAAAGGGCATTTAAGGAAGAACTCAAGAATTATTTCAGGAACTATGACGAACGGTTTAATCTTGACGATGGTTCAAGAGTTCGCAGTTACTATTCCGGGTTTAGAT
>ERZ778518.2392-NODE-2392-length-10320-cov-3.805261_pt1 | contig 10320 bp, 8 predicted proteins | sample MGYA00510340_ERZ778518 | MGnify/ENA primary metagenome ERZ778518 (study PRJEB29527, sample SAMN07138967) | mouse gut metagenome | material: feces | host: mouse | place: China:Nanjing | collected 2016-01-25 ... | reverse complement strand
GAAGTCCCAACTGGCTGTTGGGTACTGAAACCCTACACTTATATATTAGGAGGAGTATAGGCATGAAAAGTTTTGTGAAAACGATCAAACTATTTCTAAAATCACCTCAGATCATATTGGCATATCTCGTTCTTCTCGGTGTGAGCAACGTGTTTTTCAGCCAGTTATATAAAGCCTTTGTGGCGGAATATGAGAAGTGGGGCGACAAGGGAACGGATTCCCTATTCTTTTTAAGCGACATGGGTTATCTGTGCTGCGTTTTCTTTGTTTTCTGGGTCTTTATTTCATATGAATTTTTTCGTAAATCAAAAGAGGCAGGCATCCAGGAAAATCTGGACTGTCTCGGGGTGAGGGGGAGTATTTTTTATCTCCATCAGCTCGGAACGCTGATGCTGGCCGTGCTGATCTTTACGGCAAACGTCGGCGCATATATGGTGGTTGGGTATTTCCAGTTGCACTTCCCTCCGGTTTTGACCGATCAGGTATATCGAATGCTGGCAGTCAATGTTTTTCTCCTGTCAGTGGGCTCCGTGTTCTGTGGGTCTGCTATCTCGCAGATCAGAAACAGGTTTGCCGGTTATGGGGTGGCGCTGGCATTGAGTTTCCTTATGATATGGGAATTGCTCGGGCCGATTGCGGAAGGATTGGGACAGGGCGGGAACGTGCTGCATGTTATGCGCGCATTCTTTTGTTTCCTGCCGCCGGATACCCAGGCCTATCCCGACGCGCTGTATGGACTGCCGTTTGAATCATATCGGATCGCTATCATAGGGATCTGGATCGTGCTGGGAAGTATATGGATCTTGAGGAAAATGTGCATCCGAAGTAAGAACGCCATGACGGTGGTAACGTGCATCTGTGTGGTACTACTTGCCGGACTGGGTGAACGGGCTTGGAACCGGGGAAGCGTACTATTGCAGGGGGATTCTCCGCAGTCAGCGCTGATGGAATGCCTGATCGGGGGAGAAGAACCGGAAGATCAGGCAAGGACGAAAGAAGCGGAATTTGAAGTGGCGGGGTATCGTATGGAACTTCGGATCCGTAAAGAACTCTCCGCGATATGCCGGGTGGAGCTGGCCGGGGGAGGCACAAAGCACGCAGAAAGCGGCGCGCTTGAGGAATACGATTTTACGCTGTATCACTGTTACCAGGTCAGGGATGTACAGGATGATAAAGGGAAAAAAATGGAGTTCCGGCAGGAGCGAGATTATGTTATAGTTAAGGGAAATGGAGAAATGGTAAAGGAGATTACGTTCTATTATGAAGGGGGCAGTAATTTCATTTATTCAAACAGCCATGCCTGTTTTCTGACGGGAATCGTTCCGTGGTATCCGAAACCCGGATTTCATGAGTTTACGAAAAACCGCTGTGTGGAGTGGCTGGGAGAGCCGTTGGTGTCATTTGATATCGGACTTGATATCCCGGGAGAGGTAGTTTCCAACCTAGAACGTTCGGAAGGACGGTATAAAGGCAGAACGGACAATGCGCTGTTCGTAAAAGGATATTTGGATGAAGAATATTATAACAAGACAAATATAGTATGTTACCCGATGCAGCGTGCCAGTTACCGGACAGCACAATGGTTTCAGGATGGGAAACTGCAGCAGACAATGGATCGGTGGATGGAGTATCTAGGTGCAAAAAAAGAGCAGACCGCAAAGAAAAAGGTCATCTGTATCCCGGAAAGTATGGCATTTGTCTCAAGGATGAATCAGTATTATGAAACGGATTCTTATATACTCGCGGGTGCTGGTATTTCGCCGCGGGAGCTGATCCGGTGGCGGCTGGAGAAAAAGGGAAGGAGTGAGCTGACAGATATCTTTTATGAACTCCTGCCGTTTGAGGATTTTGAGGAGGTAGACGTAAGTGGCCTTCTTGTGTACAGAGAGATTTATGAACCGGAGTACTATAGCAAAGCAGATGAATTACACGATATGGTAATCCAGAAAATAAGAGATGTCGGAATGCAGGAAACAATGAAACGTATATACGCCCGAGTTATAGCAGATGATTATGAAAGAAATCTGGATGCGGATCTGGAATTTGTGGAAACTCTAGCGCAGAACAAGTAGAGGAGGGCTTATCATGATAGAAGTGAATCAGGTGACAAAAAAAATCAGGTCAAAATTGGTGCTAGATCATGTTACGCTGTGCTGCCATCGGGGTATTTATGGGATTTTAGGCCCGAATGGCGCGGGAAAGACGACGTTAATGCGGTGTATGATGGGACTGTATCCGGTCAATGCCGGGACGATCGATGTACCGCCGGCAACGAAGATCGGCTATCTTCCACAGAAGTTTGGACTGTTCCGGGAAATGACAGTGTATGATATGTTATACTATTTCGCGACACTAAAAAAAATCCCGAAGAAGGGCCGCGATGAGGCGATCACAAAAGCGCTCGCCCAGGTGCACATGGAGGGCGCCATCCGGGAACGGATTTCGACGCTTTCGGGCGGCATGCAGCGGAGGATCGGTATTGCGCAGGCGATACTCGGGAACCCGCCGGTCGTATTTTTTGATGAACCGACAGTGGGACTTGATCCAGAAGAACGGAACCGTTTTAAGTCCGTGGTCCGTGAGCTGGGGAAAACGAGTACGGTATTGTTTTCCACCCATATCGTTCAGGATTTGGAGGCAGTATGTGACTCGATCATTGTGATGAATGGCGGAAAGGTATTGTATTGCGGCAGCATGGAAGGGATCATCCATGTATCCGGTGGGGGTGAAGAGGCCCAAACACTCGAACGTGCTTATTTCGCCATTGTAGAGGGGGCGAGGGGATATGCGTCGGGAGAGTCATAATACGTCACAATATATCAGGATGATGCTCCGCAATCGGTCGGGACGTCTGTTTGTACCCGTTCTCATTGCGTATGTGATCTTGACAGCCGTGTGTTTTTATTACCGCAGGGAGGCTTTCCGGATTCCTGATTTTTTTACCTATGTAACAGAGTGGTGCCATCGCATCATACCGATGTTTGCGTGCTGGTGGGTGCTGATCCTTTACGATGAGTTCGTGAGCGGGGAAGGGAATGAGTTATTATATCTTTATCTTTCACCAGGGGCCGTCTTAAAGGCGCAATTTGCAGCGGTGGCGGCGTATTTTGTTTGGATCGGTATTTATATAGGCGGGATGCAGTTCTTTTTTGCGATGAAACCGTTTTTCGCGCTGCGGCTGTGCACGGAGTCCTTTTTCATAAGTGGAGCTGCGTACCTGCTCGTGTCACTGGTCAGGAATACAGGTGTTCCGATCTTATTGATCTTTATATACTGTGCGTATCTCGATCAGAGGCTCCGTGTCTGTACGGAGTATCTAGGTGGATTATCATCTTCTTTGCAGTCACAGCAGTGGTCGGGGCAAATTATGAACTGGGTGGCGGGAACATTTGGTATCACTATCTTTTTGTACCTGATTGGTTATTTCGTGTACAGAAAGGTAAGAAAATATGAGTAAGGGCAGCAAATACAACATAAAAGAAAGTGAGTGAGACAGAATGGAAACAATATTAAAGATTGAAAATGTAGAAAAGTATTATGGCAACAAATCGAATCTGACAAAAGCGCTGGATCAGGTTTCCTTTGAAGTAGAAACAGGGGAATTTGTAGGGATCATGGGGGCAAGCGGCTCGGGAAAAACGACACTGTTAAACTGTATCTCTACGATCGACCGCGTGACAGGCGGAAAGATCGTGGTCGAGGGAAGAGATATTACCAGTATGAAAGGTAATGCCCTGAATAAGTTCCGGCGGGAAAAGCTGGGATTCATTTTTCAGGACTTTAACCTGTTAGATACGCTGACCGCATACGAAAATATAGCGCTTCCTTTGTCAATACGGAATATGCCGCCGATCAAGATCGATGCGAAGATCGTCGAACTGGCGGAGATCCTCGGTATAGACGACGTGATAAAAAAATATCCCTATCAGATGAGCGGCGGGCAGAAGCAGAGGGTGGCGGCGGCCCGCGCACTGATTGGAGATCCGGCCATGGTGCTTGCGGATGAGCCGACCGGCGCGCTTGATTCCAAGTCAGCGAGAAGCCTTCTTGAAAGTATGGAAGGGATGAACCAGAACTACGACGCTACGATCCTCATGGTCACACACGATGCGTTTGCGGCGAGTTTCGCGACGCGTGTCATCTTTTTAAAGGATGGACAGATCTTTAATGAGGTGAGAAAAGGGGATGACTCAAGAAAACAATTTTTTGACAGGATCATGGATGTGGTCACGCTGATGGGAGGGGCGATATGATCGTCCATCTGGCAGCAAAGAACATGAAACATTGTATTGTCCACGATGTCGTATATTTCGTGACGCTGATGACAGGAATTGCGCTTGTGTTTTCGTTCTACGCGGTAGAAGACCAGTTTGTCATGAAAGAGCTGATGGAAGATGAGAAGATTTTTTCCAAGATGCAGTATGTCATGCCGGCGATCGGGGTTATATTATGTGTAGTGCTGGCATTTTTGATCGTGTATGCCAATCACTTCCTGCTTTGTCAGAGAAAAAAGGAATTTGGTATATATATCCTGCTCGGTATGGAGAAGAAAAAACTGGCGGGAGTGCTTTTGGCAGAGACGGCATTTGTCGGCGTTCTCTCCATGCTGGCTGGCATCCTGCTCGGCATCATATTGTCACAGGGGTTAAGTGTACTTACCTCCGGCTTGTTTGAAGCAGATATGACAAAATTTGCATTTCATGTATCGGGACGCGCGGTCGGTAAAACGCTGCTGCACTTTTTACTCATATTTGTACTCATGTTTGTCTGGGATCTTTTGATGGTCGGAAAGATGCGGCTTGTCTTCCTGCTGAATGCCAGACAGCGGATCGAACCGGATACCGTGCGGAATCCGTATGTCTGTCTGGTCGTGTTTTTGGCGGCAGCAGCTATTCTCGCGCATATTTATTATACCGTTACGGTAAATCTTGCCTCGATCCAAACGCCGCAACAGGTGTTTTATGAGCTGGGCAGGTTGGCGTTTGCTACCGTACTCATCTTCTGGTCGCTTTCGGGGTTATTGCTTTTTCTGGCGCGGATGCGCAGGCGTTTTTACCTGAAAGGAATCCACGCGTTTACCGCTAGGGAGATCAGCGGCAGGATCAATACGAACGTTTTAGCAGGCAGCGTGATCAGTTTTTTAATGTTCATTTCATTTAGCGTCTGTATGATCTGTTTTTCCATCGCGTTCAAGATGAATGAAAACCTGCGCACGATGGCACCGGCCGACCTGCTGCTTGCATGCCGGTATGACCCGGCCGGAGGTGAGCAGATGCGCGGAATGGATGAGCTGCTGCAGGACGCGGGTGTTGACACACGGATGTTTAAGGATACGGCAGAAGTCACGGTCTATTTGGCTCCTGAGTGGGAGGATGAAAATGAAATAAACGTATTTGCGAACATAGGAGAGATCGTCGGTATTAGCGATTATAATAAACTGGCAAAAGTGTATGGGATGGAGAAGCAGTCACTGGCAGACGACGAATATTTTGTCGTGGCAAATTATCCGTGGAGCATTCAGTACTATGACAGACAATATCTATCCCAGGATCATGTAATCACGTTACATGAGAAGTCCTATCACCCAAAGTATAAGGAGTGCAGGGATGGTATACTGCGAATGTCATATATTCCGGAAAACCTCGGATACACGGTTGTGCCGGATCAGGCTGTCTCGGGCGGGAAACTGGAGATGGACAAAAGGTGTTATATCGCGAATTACAATGTGAAAAACGCGCAGAAAAAGGAAGAACTGGATGCCTACGTAAAAAGTGACACCTTTTTTCAAAAGCTAGCCAATGGAAAACCAGAAGAACAATGGTATGCGTGGGGGATGTACAAAAGCGATGTATATCGAATGAGCGTAGGCGCGTCATCTATGATCGTCTTTTTGGGATTATATATCGGCATTGTTTTCTTTATGGCAGGTGCTTCGTTGTTTTCGTTGAAAGAGTTGTCACAGGCTTATGATAACCGGGGGAAATATGAAACACTGGCAAAACTCGGTGTCGATCCTAAAATGATCTACCGTTCCCTGTTTTTCCAAAATGCTTTGTTTTTTGCCGCGCCGTTCGTTGCCGCGCTATTTCATACGGTATTTAGTATGAGGGCATGTATGGCGCTCATTGTCGGAATATGGGATATGGCTGTGTCGGCGGAGATGCAGCGTGCGATGTGGACGGCAGGTGTCATATTATCTGGTATTTATGTTGCTTATTTTGTAATTACGTACCGGTATGGCCGGAAGATCATAAAAAAGATTTGACGAACGAATAGAGAAAGGAAGGATGAGAATGAGAGGAAAATCAGTTATTAAAGGTATCATGTGTTTAGTAAAGATCGTGGGTGTGATAACGTTGGGATTTTATATTCTACACGTTTTTACTGCCCACAGCCAGAAAAAAAGTGTGAAGAGTGAAGGAAAGGAATGATAGGAATGACAGGTAAATTAGCCCTTCGGAATATGAAAAGGAGTATGTCGGATTACGCGGTGTACTTTGTGACACTGATCATCGGCATCTCGGTGTTTTATGTATTTAACGCGATTTCGGATCAGAAAGTCGTGCTCAGCATTTATAAGAGTGATTACAGTGTGATCGACCTTCTCCGCAATATCATCTCGGTCGCAAGTGTCATCGTGTCGGTGGTGCTCGCTTTCCTCGTTGTGTATGCCAGCAACTTTTTGATCCGGCGGAGGAAAAAAGAATTTGGTGTTTACATGCTTTTGGGAATGGGAAAGAAAAAGATTGCAGGGATCCTTATGATGGAAACAGTGATCATCGGTATCATCTCTCTCGTTGTCGGATTGGGAATCGGAATCATCCTCTCTCAGGGTATGAGTATTTTAGTCGCCAAATTATTTGAGGCGGATATGTCTAAATTTTCCTTTGAGGTGTCTACGGGTGCCGTTGGGAAGACAATTTTGTACTTTTTAGTTGTTTACGCGTTTGTCCTTTTGCTGGATCTGTTTATGATAGGGAAATCCCGTCTGATCCAGCTCTTGAATGCGGAGCGTAGAAGCGAGAAGCGGACGGCGAAAAATCCGTATGTATGTCTGGTCGTGTTTATCTTGGCCGCAGCAGTTTTGGGGCACGCGTATTACAGAGTGACCGCGGCGGCAGAAAATATTGATACGCAAGCGGCGCTGCTCATTGAGATCGCAAAAGGGATCGTTTCGACGTTTCTCATTTTTTGGTCTCTGTCCGGTTTCCTGATCTTTGTCGCGAAACTGAGGAAAAAGTCGTATTTCAAGGGAATTAACGTCTTTACCACCAAAGAGATCAGCAGCCGTATCAATACGAATGTGCTGGCGGGAAGTATCATATGCCTGCTTTTGTTCCTCACAATCTGCATTTTCTCCAGTAGTTTTTCCATCAATAATTCACTGAATGAAAATGTAAAAACGCTGATGCCGGCAGATGTACAGTTTTATAATTATATCAAGGTCAACGACGATGTGAGGGGAGTAAAAGATAAGACGCCCATCAGCGAATACCTAAAACACAAAAAGGTGGATCCTCATATGTTTAGCGAGTCGGCAGAGGTACTTTTATATATGTATCAGGAAGAGGATATGTCGGTTTATAATGAAGTGGGGGGCGGAAACGTTTTTACAACTGGCGCGATCCTGGCGCAAAGTGATTATAACAAGGTGGCGGAGATCAATGGCTTGGAGCCGGTCTCTTTGGAGAAGGATGAATACACGATCGTAGCAAATTATGATTACATCGTGCCGGAGTGGAATAAGAGGATGCTCGCCGGACAGAAGATCCATCTGGCGGGGAAAGAATACCATCCTGCCAGTTCCGAGTGCGTGAATGGTTTTCTGCAGATGTCCGCAAATCCGACGAACTCAGGATTTACCGTAGTTCCGGATGAAGCGGTTTCGGATGAAAATCTGATGCCGTACAGTTGGTTTTATATCGCGAATTATAATAAAAATTACGCCAAAGGGGTGGAATACGTAGAACAGTTTCTAAATAATGAAACATTCAAAAAGAGTCTGGGCAGCCATACTTATGTCGAGACTAGGGAGTATATGTTGTCAAAGAGTATTAGTCTTGCCTCTCTTATTGTATTTTTAGGACTGTATTTAGGAATCATTTTCCTGCTGGCAAGTTCGGCGCTGCTGTCTCTAAAGGAGCTGACTCAGGCGGCTGACAACCGTGACAAATACGAGATCCTGAGAAAGATCGGGATTGATGAAAAGATGATCCATCGCTCGCTGTTCCGGCAAAACGCGATCTTTTTCGGAATGCCCCTCGGGCTTGCGGTCATACACTCCATTTTCGGGATACAGGTGTGTACGTATGTTTTAGAGGTGTTTGGAAAATCAGGATTGACACAGGCCATTGTGATGACGGCAGTAGGATTGCTCGTCATCTATATGATCTACTTTATCATCACGTATCGCTGCAGCCGCAGAATCATCCGAGACTGATGCCGTTTGGTGAGCTGTACCGCTTTTTGGGCGAAAGAGAGCGGTACGGCTCATTGATCAGGATGGAACTCTTTCATGTATTTACGGAAACGGAGTGGAAGCATTTGCATTTGGAGTCGCGGATTGATTCGCTCTTTAATCGCGATCGAATCGACAAAGGTTTTCCAAAGCTTCCGCCAAAGTTCCTCGTTCTCAGAGTATTCGGGCGTAAAAGAATCAAAATCGAGATCGTTTGTCGTCATCAGGGAACAGCCCTTATCGATCTCGTGAATGAGCATGCTGCCGCGGACGGTATCCACAATGATCCAGTTCTCTCCGGAAAAGCGGTCTGAAAAATGTTCCGCTAAATAGGGGAGAATGGCGCATTTAGGATTGATACGGGCGAACAGGAAACCATTTTTCAGCTCTTCAAAACGAAGAAATTGCAGTAATTTCTGTATTTCATTATTTGTACTCCGTTCCAGTTCCATCAGAAACGCCACGTTTGGTTCGGTGAGATAGGAGAGTACTTTTTTTCCCATTTTCAAGGCAAGGATGATAACCCGGTAGATTGCGTCCGCTTTTTCCACATCAGCGGATACGGATGCTTTTTGAATAAACTCATAGACATCGTCCCCGATCTTATCCTGTATCGTGCGTGCGACTTTTACTGCCTTTTCGTAATCTGTGAGTACGGTTATATAAGTGGTCAGAAGTTCCTGATTATAGTATTGGCTGGCAATCTTTATGTGGTTCCTGCCATGTCCGTGCCGCTCTGCGAACGCATCGTACACCGCGGTAAAAATACCTTCGATCGAGTCCTCGCACAAGTATATATATCGTTCGGTTCCGTCCATTTTTTCCTCCCTTCCCGGTTGCATTTATTTAGGGGGTTCGTCCATCTATGCGGCTATTCATCGATAAAATCGAGCAACGACATCTGCTCATACATATTTTCCCCCGTGACAGAGGCGGGAAGGCGTTCCCGCAGTCCTAGTAGATTCGTAAGGATAAACCGTTCGTTCAGCTTCAGCGGGATCATCGTCTTTCCCCCGCATGTGATGAAGTACATCGCCCGCTTTAAGACGACGCCGAACTTCTTCAGTGATGCAAAATCTAAATGACCGAGCCGTCTCGCGGCCAGTATGCGCCGGGCCGACTTGACGCCTACACCGGGGATCCTTAGAAGGGTATGATAATCGGCAGTCTGAACTTCGACCGGAAAAAAGGCTAAATGGTTTAGCGCCCAGTTGCATTTGGGATCTATCTGGACGTTTAGGAACGGGGTATCTTCTGTAATGATCTCTTCTGCCTCAAACTGGTAAAACCGCAAAAGAAAATCGGCCTGATATAAACGGTGCTCGCGCAGCAGGGGAGGCCCGCCTTTTAACTCCGGGAGAACCGGGTCATGGGTTGTGTTGACAAAAGCGGAATAGAAGACCCGTTTGAGATCAAATTGTTTATACATCGCTGCTGCCATATGGACGATCTCATAGTCGCTTTCGTTGGATGCGCCTACGATCATCTGTGTACTCTGGCCGGCTGGGACAAAGCTGGCATCTGGATGAAACTCCTGCAGGGAAAAATTTTGTTTTTCGGTTACCGGCAACTGTTTTTTTGAATACGTGTCTATATGTGGCGTTCCACCAGTCGGCGAACTGTTTAAGGGCATGCCGCTGTCTGGCATCCGGTCGGATGGGAGGCCGTTGGTTGTTGAACGTACAGTCGCGGCCGCGGCGCGTTCTGTCAGCGGCGTTGTGTCAGAAAACGTCTCATCTTCCGGGGCGGTGCCAATGCGCATTTGGTTTTTGACACCAGGTAATTTTCGCCCTTCGAGCAGGAGACGGTTTTCTTTTCGGCCGACCTGAATCTGACGCATCGGGGTTAGTAAGGTTTTTCTG
>ERZ778518.2391-NODE-2391-length-10321-cov-13.853789_pt1 | contig 10321 bp, 14 predicted proteins | sample MGYA00510340_ERZ778518 | MGnify/ENA primary metagenome ERZ778518 (study PRJEB29527, sample SAMN07138967) | mouse gut metagenome | material: feces | host: mouse | place: China:Nanjing | collected 2016-01-25 ... | reverse complement strand
CAGGGAATATTAAACACGCCCTCTAACCTAAAGATTAAAGGGCTGTTTGTCCGCTTTGTAATGATTATAACCAGCCAATCTCTTTGAGATCGTTTTCCAACCACTCATATATTATATCCGTAACAGGAGTTTCGGATAGCTTAACATCACTATTATGTATTTTATTGTTGATAAATATGTTACCATCTTTGCGAAGCGTTTTTTGCGCCATAATTAAATCATCGCAGATAGCCGTATTATTCCAAATCTCATCTTCATCTTTACAGCAAATATTTATTTGGTTCGGCTCTGATATGGGCAAAGGTTTCATATACCAAGAAAATATAGGATAAGATGCTAATTTTTCATTCTCATCACAAATATATTGGAGAATCCCAACAAATTCACACGGCAATATTAAATATGTGGAAAGTTGACTTTTTAAAGGGTTCAAAAAAGTTTCCACAAAAGTTTTGTATGTGTATAATGCTTTAGAATAGGTATCTTGCATTCTTCTTAATAATTGCTCCTTTGAATAAGTTCCTATTATCCAGTTTGAATTATTTTTTTGGTCTGCAGTTATATAAGGGGAGATTCTGGTTTTCTTATTTTTCCATAAAGCCTCTTGTTGCAGAATACTATCATTTAGAATCCATTTCCTATAACGAACATTATATGCTAATCTACGTGACAATTCTTCAAACGTAACAATTCAAGGCCATGTTGCCTGAACAGGAACAGCCCGCTCCCCTGTACTTGAACGAAATTCTTTTTTAGAAACTATAAATAAGCAAATTTAAAAAATTACACAATACGCCTATGCTACTAAAGCCATGACTTCCTCAAAAAGGACGTGCCTTGCACCGCATTGGTAAATGAATCGGAGTCGTTCCTCCTGGATATGGCTATAAATATAAGCATAACCATCTTCATAAGACATGGTTTCGCCGCATCCAGTACAGGCGATCAAATGTGCCAGCGACATCAGTAGCCAGTACCTCTGGATCCCCTTCGATGAACGAATCTGATACCTTTCAAATGCCAACTGGTTTTTAGACTGACGGAAAAACACCTCCACTGGCCACCGCTCCACATATCTATCCAGTATCTCCCGGGTGCTTAAAGAAACATTCGTGCTGATAAAAGCCCGCAGGGCTTTGGGGGCATGGAACGCATCCTTTGGGTAGCTGATTAGCGCCACCGCATCATCAATGCCGTTGAGGTTTCCTTCATACCGGTAGACATAATAGCTCCGGCTGCCAACTGTCACGAGGCTGACGCCGGCATCTGTCTTCCGTAAATGAAGGGCAAACTCACTGATTTTCTGTCTGATGCCGCGGGGATACAGTATCCGGTTCGTCTTCAGTGCACCAATGGTATAGAAGCCTTTTTTGATGAAAGCGTCCATGATATCCAAGAGAAAAGACGGATATCAGTATGGCCATTATATGTTTCATGGCCGTCTGTGGAAAAACCCGGCACAGACTTAATTTTTTAAAGCAGTTGTAAAGCAGCTCTGAATGGTATATACTGTTTTCTATAAGACATCATCCTTTGTAGGTTATTGTATTTCTTAGCAGAAACAGTATACACCCACAGAGGCGTGATGTCTTTAGTTTTAAGCCATTTTTCGTAACTTTGGTAAAATTTCATATTTGCTCATTTATAGTTTTTATAATTAATCAACAAAGCTGTCTCTAGCATAACTGAATTGAAAATAATAAAATGCCCTGTTCCAGCGGGGCATTTTCCAGTGTCCACAAGATAGGATAGGGGTCAAAATTTATGTCCACATCTATGGATGCATTATAAATCGTTTTATGGTAAAATAGTCAGAGTATTAAAACACCCCATCTTTTACTGCGTTTCACGGCCTCAATACGCCGCATTTTGCCCCGTTTTGCCGAAACTGTGATATTTTTAGCAATCTTTCCGCAAAATACAACCCGAGCAAAACGCCGCAAAACACGGCAAATCAGCGCAAAAAAGGAGGAAAAACCACAATGATAAAAATACTTTTCTTCTGCCACGGCAGGATATGATTTGTATGTGCAATTCTCAGTAAAATCAATGCTTTCGAAGAATTTGAGGACTTGGTTTACCACGTATTTACCCCAAAAGCTATACTAGGGGGAATGGAAAAATTTGAGACGGAATAATTTGTAGAAGTAGAAAAGACTTTTTTGTAGAGTTCAACCGTAAATATTTTTGATAACATAAAAAGATTTATACAAGGGAATTATAAGTATTCAATTGACAATATGGCATATATACCATATAATGATTACAAAGGAGATACCATGACAGAATTTGAAGTGATTTTTTATGAAAAAGAGAATGGTGACTGCCCTGTAGAAGAATTCATTGTATCATTGGACGTGAAAATACGCGCTAAAATGGTAGGATTGCTTGAATTACTGGAAGAAAGGGGAAACCAGCTTAGAGAACCATATAGTAAGCCGATTGATGATGGCATATTTGAGATTAGATGTAAAGTTGGTAATAATATTACCAGAGTATTATATTTCTTTTACTATGAGGGAAAGATAGTGCTAACAAATGGTTTTGTTAAGAAGACACAAAAGACGCCACCAGAAGAAATTAGGCTAGCCAAAGAACGAAGAGCTGACTTTAAGGAAAGGATGGGAAAGTCATGAAATCATTAAAACAATTTAAAGAAGAGCAAATGAAAGATGCAGACTTTGTAAAAGAGTATGAAGACATCCAACCTGAACTTGATGTGATTAGGGCGATTGTAGAAGCTAGAACTTCACAGAATATGACACAGAAAGAACTTGCAGAACGTACAGGGATTAATCAGGCAGATATTAGCAAGTTGGAGAATGGAACAAGAAATCCTTCCGTTAATTTACTTAAAAGATTGGCAGAAGGAATGGGGATGGCTCTTAAAATTGAGTTTGTACCTAAGCAGAATATTTAAAGCAATGGCCTCACTGGATTAGTTTTCGGTGGGGCTTTTTGAATTGTCAAATGCTTTATGCAAGCGAAAAGGCTGATAAATTGGCAGATAGAGGAAGAAAAGAAAATAAATAGATTTCTTGTGAGGATTCTGTGACATTTTGCTGCTATTATAGATTTGGAAAGGATGTGATTTTATGAAGGTATTGGTTAGTTTAGGATGACCGTCTTTTGAATAATACTTTGTGTTACAATTTAAGTATAGCAGGACAAACATGAAGCTGGTGATTGAATCCACAAAGACAAATGCGGGAACGAGGAAACTGCCTATGACGGAGGAGGTTGCCGAATGCTTCCGGGGCATCATTGAGGACAGGGAGCCGCCAAGGTTTGAAAAGGTGATTGATGGGTACAGCGGATTCCTTTTTGTGGATAAGGACTGCAACCCGCTGGTTGCGATGCATTGGGAACACCGTTTCAATCATATGGACAAGCGGTACAATGATATTTACCGGGTGCAGATGCCGAACATCATGCCCCATGTCTGCCGCCACACTTATTGCAGCAACATGGCAAAGTCGGGAATGAATCCAAAGACGCTTCAGTACCTGATGGGGCATAGTGATATTGGGGTGACGCTGAATACATACACGCATCTTGGACTGGAGGATGCTGCGGATGAACTGAAGCGGATGGAGGATTTGGAGGTAGCGAGGAAGGAACTGGAAAAGGCGAAGGGTGAAAGGGCTGTGTCGCTGAAGATGTTCCGGGCAATTTGATAAGGAAATGGTAAGGCGCTCTGCTTCGGCTGGGCGTTTTTTTAAATTTTCTACTCCCCAAATGGTTTTGTTTGTGATAAAATATCGGAAAAAGTAAGGATACTATGTACAGATATATTTGAATGAAATTTAATAAAAGAAATATCTAAATATTGGATACAGGAAGTTTTTTCATTAAGGAAATGCCAAAGCAAATGGGGTTTATTGTAGAAAGTACAAATTCTGTTATGATTTACAAAAATTAGGAGGACTTATTATTGAGACTATTACGAAAGGATTTACAACCAGTAACATTAATAAAATCATCTGGGCAAAAATACGAAAATATAAGTGTTAATTTGCAGAGCGAGTGTGGGAAAGTTCTTACTACTAATTTTGAGATGCCTTTTGAAGAAGGAGATATACTTGTTAAAGGAAACGTGGAAACACCAGGTGATATTACTGGGGTGGTATATACGAATATGGATTCAGCAGGTGCATGGAAATTTGAATTAGCTAAGAATATGCAAGCAGTAGGTATTAATGTTGATTTAAATAAATTTTTAAAGTGATAATTGAAAAAAGGGATAGTAGTTGCAATATATAATTTTTAAAATGTTCAATGATTTGTTTGAAAAATTTTTACAAAGCAAATAAGTTCAATACATAGTTTATATTAGCTACGACCATTTATTGATAATTGTATTTAGACTCAGATATAGTTTCATGTGTTAAAATAGCCATAGTAGTAAAAACCCCCAATTCTTACTACGTTTTTACTACGATTGACGGCTTTAACTTGCCACATTTTGCCCCGTTTTGCCGAAACTGTGATATTTTTAGCAATCTTTCCGCAAAATACAACCCGAGCAAAACGCCGCAAAACACGGCAAATCAGCGCAAAAAAGGAGGAAAAACCACAATGATAAAAATACTTTTCATCTGCCACGGCAACATCTGAACCAGCGAAATAAAATTCAGTAAATAAAGGGCTTGCAGTATCTGTCAGCAGGAATTTGTACCTTGTTTACACCCATTTTTTTATTATGGCAGAAAAGGCATTCGATGTGGTTTTTAAAGTGAAATTTTAATGGACGGCAGATGAAAAGGGCAGTTGTGTTTCGGGGGATTTCAGATTATAATAGTAAAAAGAGCAGTGGAAAAATCAAGAGAGATTATGTAGCTATGAAGAAATATGCAGTTGCTTGTTTTACTCCAATTTAAAGAAATTTTAGCTATGGGAAGTAGGAACTCAATATATTACTCCGGTGGTTAAATATCACAACATTTTGCTTGCCCAAACCTCCATCTGACGCGTTGTCATCAATCGCTGTAGCCCTCGCTGCCGATCAATCTTCCGCCTTGCATATGAAGATTTGTTCTGCGCAATCTACTGCGATATTTAACCGCCGCAGTAATAGAATTGGAAATGAGTTAAGGAGAGATGCCTTTGGGTATCTCTTTTTCTGTGCCGTTGTTTTTTAGAACAGGTATGGATTTATCATAGAACCCCCTCATCATGCGGCCAGACGACAAGCTAAGTAAGATGGGGGTTTAATATGGAAGTCGAAGGCTCCTATTAATAACTGAATTATTATTTAAGGAAGGTGACAGAAATGAAAATACAGGAACTGGACATTGCCCTTGATGGGGATGGAAAAAATATTTTAGTGGCGGATTTTCCAACAAAATATACAGACATAAAGGATTTATATATTTGATCTGTATGACCTCTGGCTGCAGGCCAATCGGATTTTTCGAGGTGCCCATGGCACGCATAATGCAGCGTTAGTTGGAGTAAGGGAAATTTTTATCCGGGCATTGTTATGCGGGGCTGCAGGGATTGTTCTTATCCATAATCACCCAGGGGGATTTTCAAACCCTTCAAAAGAAAATTTCAGAGTGACGGATAAAGTGTGGGCAGCTTCGAAGTTTATGGGCATGCAGCTTTACGACCATATCATTATAGGACGGGATTCTTGGTTCAGCTTTGCAAAAGAAGGAAAATTGGCGGTTGTGTTTTCAGAAATTCCAGATTATAATGATAACAGATAATGAAGGCAATTAAAGTGCAGGCACGGATGCACAGCAAGGAGAATTTATGGCAAAGACACAATGGCATCCAGCTTTTTGCGCTGCGATGCGGTTAGAATTAAAGGAAAACAGATCGCTGCAGTTTATAAATGAGTTTAATTTAACGGAAAAACCATTGGAAGTTGATATGCTGATTATCAATAAACCTTCAGGGGGGGAATTGAGAATGAGATTGGGGAATTTTTTGGCGGCCATAATTTGGTGGAATACAAAAGCCCCACAGACCATAATTTCAACCAGTTTTCCATTTGCCAGACATTGGCGTACACATATTATTATTGTGACAGGCATCAGACGTGGGATGTGACCTTGTCCCTGGTTGTCAGTAAAGGGCATTTCGATATATTAAACTGGCTTACTTCCAAGGGAATGGGGTATGTTCAGAGGCATAAAGGGATCTATACGCTTCATAGAATAAGTTTTTTGAAGGTGCAGATAGTAGTAACGGAAGAAATAGATGCTGGCCTCTTTCAGTGGCTGTCTGCGCTGACGGATAAGCTGACGGAAGAGAAAGCAAGAAATCTGGTGGAGACAGCCTATGGATTGACCCAAAATGAGGATAAGCGGCTGGCAGAGGCAATTGTGCAGGTTCTTACATCTGCAAATGAGACAGTGTTTGAAAAAATGAAGGAGGATGACGCTATGGCATCAGCATTGATGGAATTAATGAAACCGGAAGTAGAAAAATATGCGGAGAAATATGCAGAAGAATATGCGGAAAAATATGTGAAAGAAAAATTTACAAGACAAGCAAGAATCATGCTCCAGCGTGGAGAAGATATTGAGTATATCAAATTGCTTACTAATTTGACAGACTGGGAGATTGAAGCGCTGCGGCAGACTGGACAGTGAATGAGAACTATGCAAAAGCTGCCTAAGTATCTGGCATGATTATTGAAAAGTGGAGAACAAATGAATAAGGCATAAAAGCCAATAAATTGTAATGCAGCTATGGGGATACCTGTAGCTGTATTTTTGTGATTTTATGGAATGATAAAAATGAGGGATTTATCCAAAGCCTGGAAATTTTTGATTTGACGCCCATGGATAAGAAAATGGAAGTAAGACGGCAGGTAATGAAATTGCTTTGAAAAGTGTAATAGGAAAATCTAGCTTGGTCTATGGAATTATATAAAAGGGTTCTCATAGGTTTTCTCATTGTTGATTAAAAAATTTATCGGAAAAATAGAAAAAATTTATGAGAAGGACAGATGTATGTCCTCTTTTGTTTGTAAAATGAAATAAAGATGCCGGAAATAAAATTGTCCCAAAATGTACAGAAAATTTTAGACAAATGGACAAAGTATTTCATACAATTGTATTTTGAAAAAATCTGTGGAACCGTCATAATACAAGAAAGAAATAATTTGGACAATGGTGCAAAAAGAATAATTTTTATTTTATTACTAGAAAGAGAGGAAGAAAAATGGATGATACTATAAGAAAAATATGTAGAGAGATAGCAGATGGCACGGGGGAAATAAGCAGAAAGGAAATCATGGAAGCTTTAAAAATGTTTAAACAAAAGGAAAGGGAGCAGCGCCAGGAAGAATATGAGGAACAGCTAAATTATGAAACGGAAGCCCTGCTTACGCTCAGAATGGAACAAAATCAGGAAAAAGTGAAAGAGAATGTGGAAAACATCTTAGAGAAGCTCCAGAATATGGCATTTCTGGATGGCTTCAGATATGCAATTAGTATATTGGAAGAAAGTGTTATACAAAAAGAGTAATGGTACATAAATGTATAATTTTAAACAGGAGCTGTAGATTTAGAGGAAGTCTGATTAATTCTGAAATTAAATCAAAAAGTCTTGCCACCGGGATATTTGTTGGAAAACACGGAAAGTTTAGCCCAATATCCCGGCAAACAAGCTCTAGCTATTCTGGCTGTTTGGCAATGTCACAGATGATTTGCTGGACATGCGCCAGTTCTGTATCAGTAAGCCCGGTAACTTCGATGTAGTTCCGGTTATCCAACCCCAGCAGGTAATCTGTTTTAACTGAAAAGAAATGTGAAATTTTAATCAACATTTCAATGGAGGGGAGGATGTTGTTATTTTCCCAATTGGAAATGGTCTGTTTGGAAACGTCAAGTTCACTTGCACATATTATAACAGTGAAACCAATTGTTCAGGCAGGAGGAAAAACCCTCCTGCTTTTTTTCGTATAGGAAGGAATTAATTATGAGGAAAGATGATGAAAGTTTCAGGAAAAAGCCCGGAAAAAAGCAAAAAAGTTGATATCAATGCTGCAAATTTCGTATTTACAAATGGTACGTTGGGGAAGAAATTTCAAATTTAATTGAGAATGACCGGGAGGCTCTGTTTCGGATAATTCAGAAGAACGATGCAGCGGTTTCGAATGTTTCCCCTGGCATTATGCTTTTGGAATCGTTAAAGTTTGCAGTGAATAGAGAGGAAACCCGCGTGAAAAACGTAGTAGAAATAGGCGAGGGAAAGGTGACGGATTATCTAATATATGACGAAAATTTCATCTACATAACCTCAGAAAAGTTATGGGAATGCGGAAGACGATACGCGGATTATCGGCGGCAGTATTGTCCCTACAAAAGTGGCAGAGAATTGCTCACTCCATTGAAAGAGGAAGGTCTTATTTTCCTGAAGAGAGAAGGGCGTTCTCTTCGCGCGACCCACAAAATTACAAGAAACGGAACAGTCATTAACCAGCGATTCCTTTACATTTACAGAAGCTTAGCAGAGGAAAAACTGGCAGTCGCAGAGGATTATTAAAGGCAGCGGATGAGGGAGGAAGCCGCTGAAAGGAACGGCATATCCCAAAGGACGCTGTATCGGTATGAAAAGGGATACCGAGAAGAAGGTTTTGAGGGCCTTCGTCCAGCAGGCAGGACGAAAAAGAGGCAGCAGAGACTGCCGGAAAACTTTGAAGGGCTCATGGAACAGGCCATACAGTTAAAGCGTGAGGTTCCAAAGCGGAGCGTGCGCCAGATCATCAAAGTACTGGAATTGGAAGGGTTTGCGGCACCTGGAGTCTTGAAGCAGTCTGCCATGCAGAGGCACCTGTACGATGCGGGCCTTGGGAAGAAACGGATGAAGCGTTATGCAGAGAAGAGGGAAACATCATCAAGACGTTTCTGCAGACCGCACCGGATGGAACTTTTACAGGGGGATATAAAGTACGGTCCAAATCTGCGGACAACAGACGGGGAACTGGTAAAGACCTATCTGTCCTCGTTGATTGATGACCATTCCAGGCATATCGTGCAGTCAGAGTTTTATGATAACCAGAGACGGGAAATCGTGGAAGACACGTTCCATAAGGCAGTCTTAAAAGCCGGGAGGTTTGACTGCGCCTATCTTGACAATGGCCTACAGTATACGGCGGAGCATCTGGGGAAAGCCTGTGCAAAGTTGGGGATACGGCTTGTTCATGCAAAACCAGGTGTGTGGATGAGATGAACCGGAGATGGAAGATTTTTTTAGAGCAGGAATGCCAGAAAGAGGCGCATGCAGGGATAAAGGAGTATTATGAATCCTATGGCGCATCAGTCCCTGCCTGCGGGATCACACCGGAACAGGAATGGATGAGGGATACCCGGGGGCTTATTTTTATGGATGTATCCGTGGTGGCGGAGGCATTCCTGCACCATGAAATGCGCCGAACAGACGAGTCCGGGTGTTTTTCCCTTTCAGGAAGCCGTTATGAAGCAGGCGCAGCGCTTGCAAATATGGAGACAGAGGCTGCCTATGGCCCCATGGATATGGAAACGGTGACGGTAAGCTATGTCTCAAATCGGATGGTAAGGATAATAGGATATGAAAAAATGGAATCTGATGTGTTCTAAGAAAGTAATCATAAATTTAAGCGTCAGTGCTGCACAAATAGCCATGTGCTTGTAAAATTGGGAGATTTATGGTAGTATGGAGATATGAAAACAGAAGGGAAAGCAGGTGGGAAGATTGACAGTGACGGAACAGATAGACCGGAAACATCAGGAAGATTTACAGAGGCTAAGAGGCTTTCGCCTGCTTGATGATGATTTCCTCACAAAGTGTTTTGAGGGAGATACGGCAAGCATAGAACTGGTATTGCAGATTGTACTGGAAAAGCCGGATTTAAAGGTGCTGGACGTCCGCACCCAGGTATTTGTGGAGAACCTGCTGAACCGTTCGGTGAGGCTGGATATCCTGGCTACGGACAGCACAGGGGCAAAACTGAATGTGGAGGTACAGCGCTCCGACAAAGGAGCCGGGAGAAAAAGAGCCAGGTACAACAGCAGCATGATGGACGCAAACCTTTTGAAGAAAGGCGAGGACTTCGACAAGCTGCCGGAAACGTGGGTAATCTTTATCACAGAGAATGACGTAATGGGAAAAGGGCTGCCGCTCTATCCGATTGAGCGGTGCTTTTTAGGAACCGGGGAAAGATTTGAGGACGGTTCGCACATACTGTATGTAAATGGCGCTTACCGTGGAGATACGCCAATCGGGAAGTTAATGCATGACTTCTCCTGCACAGACGCAGCGGATATGTACTATGGGACACTGGCGGACAGGGTGAGATTTTTCAAAGAGAGCAAGGAGGGAATCG
>ERZ778518.2388-NODE-2388-length-10333-cov-4.611306_pt1 | contig 10333 bp, 14 predicted proteins | sample MGYA00510340_ERZ778518 | MGnify/ENA primary metagenome ERZ778518 (study PRJEB29527, sample SAMN07138967) | mouse gut metagenome | material: feces | host: mouse | place: China:Nanjing | collected 2016-01-25 ... | reverse complement strand
TTTACAGGAGAGCTGTCTTTCTGGGAATACCCCCGCGTTAGCGGGTTCGTTCAACGCGGCTTAGAAAAGGTGTGATAAAAGAGGTCGGTGTAAAGCGGTATGTGCTGGAAAATATTTAATTAGACGTATGACCTTTGAAAAATACACATCAAAAATTCTTGTCCTTAATTACCATTTTATGATACTTAGATAATTTTAGTCATAAAGCGGTAATTAAGGACAAGAATTTTCACCCTGTAAATCCCCCCCCCCACCGCCGCCGCCGAGGTATTGAAACCTAAAAAGGCATATCAGGCAAGCCGCGCCGGGAAGAACGGCGCGGAGCTGCCGCCTGTTCACATAGATAACACCCCCATGTGGAGAAAGGAGGCGTAGCCGTGTTTAGTGAAATCGCCCCTATCCTTGCTTTTATGGCAGGAAACAGAGAAAACAAGGAACAAAACAACGCCATTTCCCATTATCTATATAGATTGCAGCGGGGACAGGCCCCAGGTATTGAGGTTAAACGGTACGGATAGGAAATAGCCGAACAATTAGGAAAGTCAATACAGAGCACATTAAAGAAGATTGACATAACAATAAAGTGAGCTGGTCTTTTTGATCTACACTATTCAAGTCAAGAAGTCGGTGGAAGATGTAACAATCTCCCGCCGACTTCTTATTTCTTGTAGAAAGATGTTGCTAACTTGCAGAATCTTCTTTTTCCGTGTTGCTATCTTCTTTATTTTCCCATCCAAGAATTTCTTCCATGATAAGGGCAAGGGGCAAGTCTGTATCTGGAAACATGGGGCAATCCTCCATTCTGACAGGCCGCGTAGCGGCCCAGTGTTCACAAAAGGGCAGCCGTATTTTCCTGGACAAAATCGACCCCGAAAACGGGGATATTTCCCCCATTTCCGCCGCCGCGCAAGTGTTCACGAAACCATCTGTTTTATTGAACAGTCTCCGCCGCCTCTTTGACGTATTCCAACAAATCCCCCGGCTGACAGTCCAGCAAAGCACAAAGCCGCTCTATGTTCTCCCAGGACAGCCCCTTGCCCTCCCGCAGCTTTTGAAGCGTGGATTGACTTAGAATATTATCCTTGCGTAATTTGTAAGTGGTGTACCCCTTTTCCTTTAGAGCCTCCAAAATGTTCACCTTAAATTGCAGCGCCATTGTGTTCCCTCCCGTCCGGGGCCGCAAAAAAAATGCGGCCCTTTTCCATTGTCCCTATTGTAGCACAGGTTATGCACGATGTCAAGTGCATGAAATCCACAAAAACAAAGACTAAATTTCGTGCATGTTGCCGATTGACTATGCACGTGATTTAGTCTATAATAGAGACAGTTAAGGGGAACACCCCAATAAAACAAAAGGAGATTTGAACATGAGTAGAAATGAACTGGTAGCCAAGATTGAAGCCCTCAACGAATGGGAGGCCGTCATTGAAGAAGCCAAGGCAGAGGCCGAAGCCATCCGGGACAGTATCAAAGCTGAAATGCTGGAACGGGAAACAGAGGAATTGACCGCTGGACAGTATATTGTACGCTGGACTTCCATCATATCCAACAGGTTCGATACCACGGCTTTCAAAAAGGTTATGCCGGACGTTTACAAGGCCTATACCAAGGCCGTTTCCAGCCGCCGCTTTACCATCAGCGCATGAGAAAAGGCCCTTGCCTGACAGCCGACCAAAGCAACAGGCAAGAGGCCCCACCCTTTACCAGTCAATGGAGAGGGCAAGAACATTATAGCTTGCCCTCTCCACAAAATCAAGATATAAAAGGAGATTTTCAGAAATGAAACAGTTGACAAGCTATAATCGGGTTGCTGGGTATCTGAACAAACTTTTTGACCTGCTGAACGCTGAATTTTTTGAAAGCGCACTTTCAAGGCCCACCATCACCATTCAATCCACGCCCCGCGCATACGGTCACTTCTCTTTGCGGGATAACACATGGGTTTCCGCCGTTGGCGATACGCACGAAATCAACATCGGCGCGGGGACGCTGGCGCGGCCCATCGAGCAAGTAGCCGCCACCCTGTTACATGAAATGGTACACTATTTCAATTATGAAAATGGGGTACAGGATTGCAGCCGGGGGAATACATACCACAATAAACGCTTTAAGGTTGCAGCCGAGGCCCACGGCCTGACCGTCACCCACAGCGACAAATACGGCTGGTCACATACCGCCCCCAGCGAAGCCCTGTTAGACTTCATCCTTGAAAACGGCCTGACCGATATTCTGATTAACCGAAACGAATACGGCGGTTTCCAAGTGACAGGAACGGGAACGCACAGCGGCACAGGAATGACCCCGCCGCGCCGACCGTCCAGCACGCGAAAGTATATTTGTCCCTGTTGCGGAAATTCCGTCCGGGCAACGAAAGCGGTCAATATCGCTTGCTTAGACTGCAACGTGCAAATGGTAGTTGCCGGGTAACACACAATGGGCGGGGAGCAATCCCCGCCCCCGCAAAGGGGGATATATCAAAATGACGATTTTAGAAAATTTATGGTTCGGGAATATTGCCCCGGTTGATAGAAAGCTGACACGGGGGAGCGAAGTCAAAAAGATATTGGAGGCCGTGACAGCCAATGAGGACATATTTACCGCTGAATTGTCCGCCGAGGGCCAACGCGCATACACAGAGTATGACAAGCTGATTAGTAAGATTTCTGAAATATCCGAGTGTGACGCTTTCGGGAAAGGTTTTCGGCTGGGGGCGCGGTTAATGCTGGAAATACTGTCAGAGGGAAATACCCAAATGCCGACGATTATTGACGGAATGGGATAACTGAATAGGGCGGGGGGCAATCCCCCGCCCCCATAGAGGGGGATATAAATATGATTTACGGATATGCGCGTTGTTCCACCAATGAGAGCAAGCAGGACATAAACAGACAAGTCCGCGAATTGAAAGCGGCGGGAGCGGAACAGATATTTTTGGAGTACGAACACGGGGACAGCAAAATAAAAAGTCAGCAACGGACCATGCTGGAACAGGCCCAGGCCGGGGATAGTATTATCACCCTGGAAGTCCCCCGTCTGGCCCGTAGCACACAGCAGCTATGTGAGATTATCGACACAGTGAGCGCCAAACACTTGCGATTGCAGATTATAGGCAGTATCACCCTTGACTGCCGCAACGGACAGGCCGACCCCATGAGCGAGGCATTTTTACAAATGGCTGGGGTATTCAGTCAGTTAGAGCTTTCCATGATACGCGCCCGCGTCCGTTCTGGAATGGCAAACGCAAAAGCCAAGGGAAAGCAGATAGGGAGGCCGCAGACCACCGCCGAGGATATACCGCCTATCTTCTTCCGCCATTATCCCGCCTTTGCCGCTGGAAGTCTGAACGTCAGCGAGTTAGCGCGGGTGTGCAATTTGAGCCGCACAACGGTTTATAAGTATATCGGCATGATGAACGGGGGCCGCTCTGCATGAGCGGCCCCCCCATTCATTGACAGAACAGCGTTTTCACGGTATGATGTGCCATATAAAGCATAGGAAGGGGAGACCCCCGGAATGGCAAAGTCAGAAAACCAAAAGCTGAAAACGCTTTATGTGGCTAAATACTTTCTGGAAAATTCAGATGAAAACCACCCCGTCACAGCCGGGGACATTACCGACTATCTCCAAAATGAATGTGGTATTAAATCGGAACGCCGCGCCATTTACCGTGATATTGCCGCCCTCCGTGATGTGTTCGGCATGGACATGGACGGGGGCCAGGGCGGAAAATACCGCCTATTATCCCGGCAATTTGAATTTGAGGATTTGCGCCTACTGGCGGAATGTGTTCATGCTACAAAGTTTATTTCCGCTGAAAAGGCAAAAGAACTTGTTTGCACGATAGGCCAATTTTGCAGCACCTACCAAGCCGAGGAATTGCAGCGGGAGGTTTTTCTATGCGACCGGGTAAAGACCACCCGCAAGGATATCCTGTTGATTATTGGCATTATCCAAGCCGCTATGTCTGCCAAAGAAAACGGCAAGCCCAAGCCCCCGCAGAAAATCAGTTTCAAATATTTGAAGTACACCATTCAAGACAAAAATACTCAGGTGGAACGCCGCAAGGGAGCCGCCTACAAAGTCAGCCCCTATAAGCTGCTGATTAACGAGGGCAATTATTATCTGCTGGCCTATGACGATAAAACCCAGGATATGCGGACATATCGTGTTGACCGCATGAAAGAAGTAACAGCTTTGGACGAGCCGCGAGAGGGCGCAGAAGCCTTTGACGCTATCGACATAGAAACATACACCCGCCGCGTGTTTTCCATGTTTGGAGGAGAGCAAAAGCGCGTCAGTATTCACTTTGACAGTCCGCTACTGGACACAGCCATAGAACGCTTTGGAATGGCCCCCGATGTATTTTACAGGCCAGACGGGGAGCAACATTTTGTAGTGACCGCCGATGTGGAGATAAGCGACCAATTTTTTTCGTGGGTATGCGGCTTTCGAGAAAGGGCAAAGATTATCAGTCCCCCCGATGTGGTAGAGGATATGCAAAAGTTCTTGAAAGATATTGCCGGGAGATACGAAACTTGATAGAAAATGCTGAAAGCAGATAGAAACTTGCCGTTTCTATCTGCTTTCTTGTAGAAAGTTGTTAGAGCATGTTCAGATTTCCTTGCAGGATATTGACCCCTGACTTTGAAACAGCGATATAATAACGTTGCGTCACTTGAATATTGCCATGCCCCATCTGATTGCACAGCAAATGGGTGGGGGTATTCATTTCCGCCATGAGCGTGCCATAGGTATGCCGCAAGTGGTGATATTTGAAGTCAATATGAAACCGGGCCTTGATTTCCCGCGTGGGGTATTTCATGGAGTTCACCGTCTGGATTTTCCCGTTAGGCAGACAGTTGACAAGTTCCGTGGAAAAAATCTGCTTGCCGCCCAAGTCCTCAATGAGCCGTTGATTTTGGGAGCGCAACGCGGCGAATTGAATTTCATCCTCTGACCGCCGCCGCGCCAATTCTTGAAAGTACGCTTTCAATTTATCGCACATGTAAATCGTCCGTCTGGCGTTATGGGTTTTCAGTGGCACTAACTTGATAAGCCCATCCTGGTATTGCATTTGACGGTCAATCAAAATCGTGCCGCGCTCCACGTCAACATTTTCCCATTTCAGCCCGAAACACTCATTGATACGCAGCCCGCAGAACCGCCCCAGCATGTACGCCGTTTCCGCGTTCGTCCCCCGGAAATAATCATCCAGAATAACAAGTTCTTCCCGACTGAACGCAACAATATCAATATCATCATCGGTTTTCAGCTTTGGCATGTGGATTTTCGTGTCCTTGTTGGTACACAGCTTATTGTAATTATCCACAGCCAGATAGTTACGGGAATACGCCTGACCGAAAATCAGATAGAACATTTTCAAGAAACTTTCGACATAGCGATAGGACAGCCCCCGGTTATAATACAGTTCGGTCAAGTAGTCCACGACCTCCGCCGCGCTGATTTCATCAATGTACCGTTTGCCAAAAGCGGCGCACAGGTGATTGACCCAAAGGCTTTCTTGCTTGCGAATGGTATTGTAGGCTTTGCCGCTCCGCCCCTTTTCGCAATATTCTTGATAGACCTCCGCCACCGTCTTTCTAACCGTGGGCTTTGGCTTGCGGGCGTTCTGTTCGTTATCCACCGCCATTTGCCGCGCTTTGATTGCTGCCCGTTTCGTTTTCAGCGGACAGCCGTTTTCGTCCTTGCTGCCCTGTTTCGATATGCGTTTCCCGTCACGGGTGAACGTATATCGAAAAGCCCACAGCCCACTTTCCAACTGGAATACTCCCGCGTCATTTTGCTTTCCCATGTTGTTGCCTCCCGAAAATGTGTAATTTCGAGTGCAACTTTTATCCGAATATTCCATGTGAAAACTTGCACAAGTGCAACCCTGTACTGGGAGAAGGCCGCCTTCGAAGAGGCCGAGCACGCCGCTAAGTTTGCCGAGATGCTGGGCGAGGAGCTGGAACCCAACATGAAGGCTTCCACCAAGGACAATCTGGCCTGGCGTGTGGACTGCGAGTTCGGCGCCACCCAGGGCAAGGTGGATCTGGCTCTGTGCGCCAAGAAGAACGGCCTGGACGCCATCCACGACACCGTCCACGAGATGGCCCGTGGCGTAAGCGCCGTCATGGGCCAGCTGCCGTTGGTAGGACTTGGGCTTGCTTTTCAGTTGAAAGGTATTTCCGTTCTGAATGAGGTCGATGCTCCCGCCGCCATAAATGGCATCCGACATAGCGCGCACCATCTCCGGGTATCCGCCGAAGCGGACGGCGGCAAGGGACTCCTCCCTGCCGTTGGGTTCGGTGATGATGGTGTCCGCGTAGGTGGTCAGACGGACTTGCGCCTTGGGGTCAAAATAGGTCAGCTCCAACAGGTTGCTTTGCGGCATTTCATTTGCAGTCTCCTTTCCGTTTCCGGACAAAAAAAGACCGCAACCGCCTCGTAAAAGGCAATTACGGTCTTCTATGTCCATTATTTTGTTTTCCAGGCCGTCGCGGTGCGGCGAAAGGGGCAGACTTCGCCCCTCCCTTTTGCCATTCCTCCCTAACTTACTCCGCCCTAACTTACTCCGCCCTAGAATACGGATTTATTTTATCATACGGAAACGGTGGTGTATAGTTGGAGTTTTTCCAACCGGAAAACACAGAGGATGGTTGGTGATCATTCTATTCGCTTCCCTTTCTTTTATTTTCACAAGCAGCCTGTTCCACTTCATTCAAATGCTTCATCAGGACATATTCGATATAGTTTGTCATGGAACGGTGCTCCTTCGTAGCCAGTATACCTATTTTGTCGAATACCTCATCGGGCAGGCGCAATGTAAAAACACGTTTGTTGGTTGCCATATCATATTCCCTCGCATTACTGTTTTGATAGGTCTATGATATTGTTTTTTGCAAAAAATATATACGCTCACTTGACTGTCTAGTGATGTCACTTTATACTGTGAGAGAAAGCAATCAATCAAGGAGAGAACCTAAATGACAATTACTTTCTGCGGACACAGTCAGGTCAGTGACCAGGATAAAATCATAAAGTGGCTGGATATGCTTCTTCCTTCATTGATCGAGGGCGGCGCAAAAGTTTTCTATCTCGGGGGCTACGGGGACTTTGACCGGCTGGCTGCTGCGGCGGTCAGACGGCAGAAGTCCGTCTATCCTTATATTGAATCCGTACTGGTACTGCCTTACCTCGATAAAAAGTTTGATGCTGCCGCCTATGACAGCACCACCTATCCGGCTCTGGAAAAGGTGCCGCCGCGCTATGCCATTGTCAGGCGGAATCAATGGATGATCCGTGAAAGCGACGTGGTGGTTTCTGGGGTCATCCACAGCTGGGGAGGTGCGGCAAAAACGCTGGATTATGCGAAAAGCAAGGGAAAAGTCATTTTTCAATACCCACGGCAGCCAGAGGGAAAAACATAGCGTCCGCATACCCGGTCAGGAAAATACACCTCCGCCGCACTTCTTGACAGATCTCCAACTGTATCGTATGATATAAGTGCAACCAATCTGATGGCTGGGGGGAGCGTATTGAAGCGGAAAATCTATATATCCTGTGATTTAAAGAGCTTCTACGCGTCGGTGGAGTGCCGTGAGCGGGGCCTCGATCCCATGACCACCAACCTTGTGGTCGCCGATGCCAGCCGCACGGAGAAAACGATCTGCCTTGCCGTCACTCCCTCGCTGAAGGCCTATGGCATTTCCGGCCGGGCGCGGTTGTTCGAGGTCGTGCAGCGGGTACGGGAGGTCAACGCTCAGCGGCAGCGGCACGCGCCGGGGCGCGTATTCACCGGCGCTTCCTCCGATGACACGGTTCTGAAGACCTCGCCGGAGTTGGCGGTGGATTATATCGTGGCCCCGCCCAGAATGGCGCTGTATATGGAGCGCAGCACACAGATCTACAGCGTCTATCTGAAGTATATCGCTCCGGAGGATATCGTCAACTACAGTATCGACGAGGTGTTCATGGACGTTACCAACTACCTGGACGCCTACCGCCTTACTGCCCGGGAACTGGCGATGAAGATCATCCTGGACGTGCTGGAAACCACGGGGATCACCGCGACAGCGGGTATTGGGACGAACCTGTACCTTGCCAAGGTTGCCATGGACATCGGGGCAAAGCACATCCCGGCGGACAAAAACGGCGTCCGAATCGCCGAGCTGGATGAGATGAGCTACCGCCGCGCCCTGTGGACGCACAGGCCGCTCACCGACTTCTGGCGGGTAGGCCGGGGATATGCCAGGAAACTGGAGGCCAACGGATTATTTACGATGGGCGATATAGCCCGCTGCTCCGTTGGAAAAGCCGCAGATTATTATAACGAAGACCTGCTGTATAAGCTGTTCGGCGTGAACGCGGAGCTCCTGATCGACCACAGCTGGGGCTGGGAACCTACAACGATCGCCGACATCAAAGCGTATAAGCCGGAGTCCAACAGTATCGGTTCCGGCCAGGTGCTGCAATGTCCATACACGTTTGATAAAGCCCGCCTGGTCATCCATGAGATGGCGGATATGCTTGCCCTGGAGCTGGTGGACAAGGAACTGGTCACAAACCAGATCGTGCTCACTGTCGGATATGACATTGAGAATCTGAAGGACGAAGCCGCCCGGAAGTCCTACCGCGGGGAGGTCACCATAGACCGCTATGGCCGCTCTGTGCCAAAGCACGCCCACGGGACGGAAAATATCGGAGAGTACACCTCATCCACAAGAAAGATCGTCCAGGCGGCTTTGGCGCTGTATGACCGGATCATGAACAGGGAGCTGCTGATCCGCAGGATGTACCTGACTGCAAACCATGTTGTGAACGAAGCGGACGCGCCAAAGCCGGAGGCGGTGCAGCAGCTGAATCTCTTTATAGATTATGCCGCCGAGCAGGAGAAACAGGAAGCAGAAGCCGCTCAGCTTGCAAAGGAAAAGAGTATTCAGAAGGCCATGCTGTCCATCAAAAAGAAGTATGGCAAAAACGCCATCCTCAAGGGGATGAATCTTGAAGACGGCGCGACCGCCAAAGATAGAAACGGACGCATAGGAGGACATAAAGCGTGAGTATATGCCGCTGTAAATGGGTCAACATGGGGAATCCTCTGTATATTCAATACCATGACGCCGAGTGGGGTGTTCCCCAGCACGCAGACCAGATGTTATTTGAACTGCTGATCCTGGAGGGGTTCCAAGCCGGGCTGTCGTGGGAGTGCGTGCTGAATAAGCGGGAGCGCTTCCGGACGGTTTATGACGGCTTTGATGTGAAGCAGGTCAGCCGGTATGGGGAAGAAAAAATAGAGGAACTGCTGTCTGACCCGGGCATCATCCGCAACCGGCTGAAGGTGCGGGCCAGTGTGACAAACGCGAAAGCCTTTATGCGGATACAAGAGGAATACGGCTCCTTTGACGCCTATATCTGGAGTTTCACAGGCGGGGAGATCATCTATGAAAGCTATGATGTGCGGACAACTTCTCCGCTGTCTGACCAGATTTCAAAGGATTTGAAAAAACGGGGCATGAAGTTTGTTGGCTCCACCGTGATCTATTCCTATCTGCAAGCCGTCGGGATCATCAACGGTCACGGGCCGGAGTGTGATCTCTGCGGGAAATCCCGCTGACTATTCGGAGGAAATCGCTATGGCAGACAATACAGGCCGGGATCCGTATGAGGACATTATCAACCTGCCCCACCATGTCTCGCCTACCCGGCCGAGGATGTCCAGGGCTGACCGGGCCGCTCAGTTCAGTCCCTTCGCGGCGCTCTCCGGTTACGGGGACGCCGTAAAGGAAACCGCGCGGCTGACCGGGCAGCGAATCGAGTTGGACGAGAGCGCCAAGGCCGCGCTGGACGAAAAGCTGCGGCTGTTGGCTGAGGTGATCGAGGACCGTCCGGAGACAGCGATCACCTACTTTCTGCCGGACAGGAAGAAGACCGGCGGCGAGTATGTCACAGTCTCTGGACGCGTCAAAAGAGCTGACAGCGTTCAGCGTGAGCTGGTTATGATGAATGGAACCAGAATCCCCGTAGAAGATATTCTCGATGTTACAGGGGATCTATTCAAGGCCTTTTATTCGTGAGGGTGCAATGGGAAAAGAACTGTACGAATATGACGCGGTGCTTCAGGCGGTGGAGGATAAAGGGGGCGCTTATGTGCCTTTCCCTTACGATCTGCGCGAGGAGTTTCATGTGGGCAGGGTAAAAGTTCATGCAGAGTTCGATGGCGAACTATATGATGGCAGCATCGTTAATATGGGACTTAAAAACCCGGACGGCAGCATCTGACAGGATGGTAGAAATCTTACGGAAAGGCTATGCGAAAAAGCACCGGCGTCGC